>Ga0073932_1004018_pt1 | contig 18301 bp, 17 predicted proteins | sample DewCreD2012metaG_FD_76967 | JGI IMG/M metagenome (GOLD analysis project Ga0073932, IMG submission 76967) | Hot spring sediment bacterial and archeal communities from British Columbia, Canada, to study Microbial Dark Matter (Phase II) - Dewar... ... | reverse complement strand
TTTCATTGTCGGCTGTTTCCTGAAAAATGGATGCAATTTGCTCATAACCCTCTTTCCGGGCGGCGCTGGCAAAATACGTGTAGCGGTTTCGCGCCTGAGACTCACCTGCAAATGCTGCTAACAAGTTTTTTTCTGTCTGACTTCCTTTCAAGCCCATAGTATAACCTCCTCTATAATAATCTCGTATGGTTTGATTAGGAAATTTCTTCAAATTTGGTTTTTGGCACCCCACAAATAGGGCACTTTTCGGGTGGGGTTGGCCCTTCATGAACATAACCGCATACGGTACATCTCCATTTTTTCATATTACTGTCTCCTTTCTCAACATTTTGTTAGTCATTAAAAAAGCACTCCGAGAAAACATTATAAACTATGTAAATTATTCTTCACCGCGTTTTTCATGGTTATTTAAAGCTGTGGCTTGTATCTTTCCTTGAGTTCTCCTGCTTTGCCGGGATTGAAGCTTTTCGTTTTCGCAAAATAACCGGTTATGCGGGTTATACACTCCACATCAACACCCCGGTTAATATGCAAGAGAAGCTCCTCGGGTGTCAATTCCTTAAGTTTCTGGAAGGTCACGCGGGTGGCACGGTGGTCTTCCTCCTGATACCAGGGCAAATTGATATTCCTGAAGAGCATTGCCTCATGATCGTGCTGCCATTCTATGTTCTGGTGTGATTCTAAAAACTGGTCTAATTCCTGTTCGGTCATAGTTAACCCCCTTTCTTGTGATTATGTTTGGAAAAACAGACAACAGACAAAAAATAACTCACATAAACGATGGCGAGTCGTTAAACTTATTATATTACTATTTATGATGCAGGCATAGCATCTCGTGGTGTATTTCGCAGCGCGCCTGCTCACCGCGTTAGTTCTGTTTACATGCCTGACATATGCCGTTCAGGCGGAGCTGCTGGTGGAAAATCGTTGCAGCGCCAAACCCTTTTGGCAGGGTAATTCGTGGTATCCTCACATTATGCAAATCAATTATTTTTTTACAGCGCACACAGACAAAGTGATGGTGTGGATTGATATCTCCGTCAAAACGTGCCGCATCATGCAGAATATTTATTTTTGAAATAATGCCTCGTTTGGCAAAACTCATTAAGTTTAAATATATCGTATTCAGCGAAAGGGTAGGATAATCGTTCTTCAGGGCCTGGTATACCGCGTCAGCACTTGGATGATCTTTGCGCGACAAAAGATTTTTTAAAATTGCCATACGCTGTTCAGTCGGTTTCAGGCCGCAGGCGCGAATTTTTTCCACAAGGTCGCTTTTAGATATTACCATTGCAGTGCTCGGTTATGCCACAAGTTGGCGTTGTTTCATGCATGATAGGCAGCATTTATATATTTACAATAATAGTAATTATTACTATTAAATAATTTTGTCAAGATTTTTATGGGCAACACCTTTTTTGGGGGAAGACCATCCCGGCATCATACACTGGGGCACAAACGCGGCGCCTGGGGGTTTTCTTCACCACTCATAAAATATTTTGGGCGATATCCTTCACTTTCTTATACTGGACGATATTAATCCGCGGTGATATAGATAAAATAGTTCATTTTGATGGCAACGTATATTGTTTGGGCGCTGCGCGTGACCCCGCTCCAAAAGCCAATTAATTACCAACCGACCACATACCCAAACCACTGGCACAACTATGAAGGCAAAGTCAGAAACTTATGCTGAAGTGGATAAAAAAGGGCGATTAATCATACCTGATAACATAGCAGCAGATTATGGATTGCAGCCAGGTGTCCGCGTCTCTCTGCGCGGCTTATTGCATGGCGTTTATGTTCGCCAGCCGGTAACGTTTTTAAAAAAAGTTTATATTGAGCCGACTACTCAGTGTAATCTCAATTGCCGGATGTGTATTCGCAATACCTGGGAGGAAGCGCTGGGCCAAATGGCAGAAACTACTTTTAGCTCCATTGGTAAAAGCCTGCGTGCATTTTCACCGCCGCCGACGATTATATTCGGCGGTTTTGGCGAGCCGCTTTCCCATCCGCACATTGCTGAAATGGTTGCAGCAATGAAAAAACTGGGGTGCCCGGTTGAATTAATTACCAATGCAACACTGCTTTCCCGAGACCTTGCTGAGCGCTTGATAGAGGCGGGGCTTGATGTGTTATGGGTCTCCCTTGATGCGGCAACAACGGCGGTATATGGCGATGTTCGTCTTGGGGCACTATTGCCGCAGGTATTAGCTAATGTCGCATGCTTTCGCGATATGCTGCGTCCCGCACCTCAGGCGCCTCTCCATATTGGAATTGTGTTCGTGGCAATGAGGCGCACGATAGCTGATTTGCCCGCAGTGCTGCAGCTTGGAAGGAAGTTGGGCGCGGACCGGTTTCTGCTCACCAACGTGCTGCCCTATTCTCACGAGTTAACTTCGGAAGTATTATATGAGCGCGCTCTTAGTGAACGGCAAACAGTGCGCTCGGCGCTGGCTCCGCAACTGAACTTTACCCCGTTAGACATGAATGATGAAACCCGTGCCGCGTTGGCTAAAATTATGAGCAGTACCCGAGTGTTGGATTTCATGCAGAGCAGCGGGGCGGAGACCGCCAACGTGTGTCCTTTTATTGAGAGCGGATCCATCGCTGTTGGATGGGATGGAAGCGTCAGTCCGTGTCTTCCCTTGCTGCACAGCCACACTGCTTTCTTGTTTGAGCGCAAACGGTTTTCCCGGCGCCATGTCATTGGCAACATTACCGAACATGGCTTGCAGGAGCTCTGGAATATGCCGGCGTATGTTTCGTTCCGGGAACGCGTGCAAACGTTTGATTTTTCCCCGTGTGTTTATTGTGGCGGCTGCAATCTTTCTCTATCAAATGAAGAGGATTGTATCGGCAATGTCTTTCCAACCTGCGGGGGCTGTCTCTGGGCGCAGGGCGTCATTCAATGTCCCTGAACTCTCTCAAAAAACTAGTATGGTGCCCCCAGATTTTCCCTCCAGATTTTCCATGGGCAATTTTACAAGGAAATTTTTAATTAAAAACTTGACAGGCAACATGTTTGCTTATATTAGGTGGACAATAGTAGAATAAACATAAAAGACAATGTTCGCTGATCGGAGACGAGATGAAAATCGGTTTGTCCAAGAGGCCAGAATGTGGAAACATTGCCGTATGAGCAAAGCGCCACTGCAATACGAAACGTTCGACAACGATGAATCGGTCTATCGTGTGCGGCAGAAAGGACTCCTTGTAAGGGAGCCTACGAAGACATACGCCCTTATCGACCTTTTCGCCGGCGCAGGAGGCTTAACTCTCGGTTTCACGAAGTCCTTTGGTCAAGTCTTCGTTCCGGTCTGGGCCAATGACTTCAATGCCTCCGCCGCCAAAACCTACAACACCAATTTTGGCGAGCATTGCACGACCGACGACATCTTGGATATTGTCGAAAACCGGATTGACGAGATACCGAAGGCTGATGTTGTTATAGGCGGCCCTCCGTGCCAAGGATTCAGCCTGCTGAACAAGCAACGCGACGGCGATCCGCGGAAGCAACTCTGGAGACCGTACCTCCAAATAGTGGAGCATTGCGGAGCAGAAATCTTTGTGATGGAGAACGTTCCGCAACTCCTCGGGTCGGCGGAACACGAAGAAATCGCCGAGGTCGCGCACTCACTGGGCTTCAAGATGGCATTCGCTAAACTATGCGCAGCCGACTACGGCGTACCGCAAACCCGCTGGCGTGCCTTCATCATAGGATGCAAGTTTATGCATCCGAGCGCCTTCTTTCCTCCAAAAAAAACTCATCGCCGCCCCGGCGATGTTGAAACCGGCATGCTCTTCTCGGAAGATTTCGACCTATACGTGTCACGACCAAGACCCTGGCGAACCGTTCGGGATGCGATCGGAGATCTTCCGCCACCGAAGGGGACGGAGATCAGAAACGAACCGCCACCCCTTGATCTTCATTTCGGACGAACTCCAACCGCTATGAGCATGCGAAGGTATCGGGTGATTCCGGAGGAGGGAATGAACCGTTTCGACCTTCAAAGGAGAGCGCCTGAACTGACTCCTGCATGTTGGATCAGGAAGACGGAAGGAGGCACGGACCTTTTCGGGCGTCTGTGGTGGGACCGCCCGGCGTTTACAATACGGACGGAGTTCTTCAAACCGGAGAAGGGACGCTATCTGCATCCGTGCCAGCATCGCCCTATCACCCATCGGGAAGCGGCGCGACTTCAATCGTTCCCGGACTCGTTCATATTTACCGGCTCGAAGATTGAGATTGCCAAGCAGATCGGAAATGCCGTGCCGCCGATGCTGGCAGCTCGAATTGCCGATTGCGTACTTGCCATGCTGGCGACAAAAGAGGAATGGCATGACCGACAGAATTCCACGGGAAAAGCGCAGCCAGATAATGGCAAACGTCAAAGGGCGCAATACATCGCCTGAACGACTGGTGAAGAGATGCCTGCGGCGCTTGAATTGTCATTACCGAAGCAATGTTAAGAGCATTCCGGGAACTCCCGACATTGCACTTGTCGGTCGAAATAAGCTGATCTTCGTGCACGGGTGTTTCTGGCACGGTCACAAGGGCTGCCCGCGGGCAGGCAGACCGGAGACGAACAAGGAGTTTTGGGGCCGAAAAATTGATGGGAACATGAAGAGAGACGCGCGGATCATACGCAGATTGCGCAAGAGCGGATGGAGCGTCCTTATCATTTGGCAGTGCCAAACGAAAGATGAGGAGCGACTCGAACGGCGGCTGGCGCGGTTTACGGAGAGGTGACTATGGGAGCCAGAGAGAGAATTCGGGAGTTCTTCATCGCCAATGTCGGAAAGGTTGTCACCACGCAGAAAATCAGGAAGGTCGCCGGGATCAGTGAGTACGCCCGACGAATACGAGAACTGCGGGACGAAGAGGGCTATCAGATCAAGAGCCACGTTGACCGGGCTGACCTCAAGCCGGGCGAGTACATTCTGGAAACCTTGGAACGAAAGCCGGTCATTGCACGCGGGATCTCACCGCAACTGCGAAACGAGATTCATGAGCGCAACGGATTCACTTGCCAATTGTGTGGTGCGGGGGCTGGCGATCCCGATCCGTTCAACCCCAACCGTAAAGTTCGGCTTCACGTCGACCATATCAAGCCGATTAGCCAGGGTGGAACAGACGACAAGGACAATCTGCGCGTTCTGTGTTCGGCGTGCAATCAGGGCCGAGCGAATATCCAGCCGCCCTCAGACACGGCACTGAATATCCTCGCGAGAATCAGGAAGCTCCCCAGGGCGGAGCAACAGGAGATATTCGACTTCCTGAAGCGGAAGTTCGAGACGGAAGAATAAGGAGCAGCGAACGACCGGTTGCAGCGGACGGTCCGCTGCGCGGCCCGCCGCTGAACCGGAGCGTTCTGCAGCCCCAAATATCTACGACCCTTGACTAATGTAGCCGAACTTACTGTGCCTGCACTTCCTCGGCTACATTCTCCTCCACCTCAATAAAAGATAACGCGCCGCTGGTACACCATTTGACGCATGAGGGATCCGGCGGTTCGCCGCACAGATCGCATTTTAAAGGGACCTCGCTGCCAGGCTCAAAAAAGAACGGTTTTGCCGGACAGGCTGCACGGCATAACGCACATTCGTCATAGTCCTCCCCTTTAATCGTGACAATATTGCGCGAGGTGCACTTTGCATCCGTGTAGGGCCCGGCAATTACAGGATAGTTGTTGCCTTTTTCCATATCCACAAAAACTTTAATGCGGGAGAATCGAGGATTAACTTCATTGGTGGTAATGTGTGCCAAAGCACATGCTGTCTCGCAGTGGCGACATCCCGTACACTTGTCAAAGTCTATATGGATTTTTTTTACTAACTGTTTCATAAATTCCTCCTATCTTGAGAATGGTTTATAACTACTATGGTGATTAGCTTATAAAACGATACCCATCCGGTACACGCTCAACGCCCTTACCTTATTATTCACGACCTTTAATACAACATGGTAAAGAACTCGCTAAAAGAGTTGTCGGCATAATGACGGTAATGGCACAGGCAACCACTTGTGTTCTCTCAATCAGCAATATACCAGCATATGCTGTATGGTTAGCCTGTATGCTCAAATATGTGATTAAACTAATTGCTGCCGCAGGAGGAAGAAGAAAAATAAAACCAGTAACAGGGTTCGTTGTTCTGCATCTGCCATATCATAGACAGATATATCCGATGCTTTATAGCCGTTAGCGCCCACTGTCGGTTCAGGATGTTGTGGCAAGGGGACGTGCCTGTATGACAGATATGCGGCTCTGATAACCCATATGGAAAAGGATAGTGGCGCATCACAGTTTGTCACGGTAATTCCGGAGCCTGCGCCGCACCAAGGGCGAATCGAACAGCACAGTAATCATTCCCCATTGATGCGGCGCATGGTTTCAAATTATCAACTTTTCTGTCTTGTTCTCCTTTCATTGAAAACGGTTACATTCTTATCTGGTTAAATCTGCGCATTGTGTTCTCATGCTCTCATATGTGTATCGTGTGGCTTGTGGTGAAAGCAGTTACGGGCGCTGCGAGCGATGGCTGGAGCGAACACAACCAACCGTTCCAGTGAGCACTTGGCCCGCACACATGAATCAGCAGCCAAATAAATTTCAAATATTTTTGGTTAGGTTATTGCAATCCTAATTCCCTCAATTTATCAGGGCTCGGAACACCATCCGGCGTCCATCCTCTTATTGCATAATACTGGGGTAGCATGGTTTCAAGTTGCGAAACGCGGCCTTTAGCCGGACCTTCGGGCATCGGCTCTTTTAAAAACCGGGGGGGCAACGTATCGTCAGCTTTGGTGATCCCGGCCTTAAGATTGAATAAGCGCTCCATATTCCAGATTCTTTCTCCTGCTAAGAGCACATTTTCCCGCGTATATCCGGCGCCGGTGCACACCTCCAGCATATCAACCATGTCATCCACACTAAATCCTTCAGCAAGACTCACAAACAAACACAGTCCGGAGGAATCAATAACTCCCGTAAGATCCTGAAACGCCTTAATGACCTGGGGTTTTCCTTCGCTGGCAAACGGATCAAGCTTCTGATTTACCCCTAATATTTCTACGGCAATGCCGTAACTGCGAACATGGCAGGCGCCTCTATTTGCGGTAGCATAACTGAGTCCCATTGATTGCACGCCTCGCGGATCATAGGCAGGAAGACCCTGCTTCTTTACCCCCATGAATAGCTCGGGGTGGCCGTATTTCGAGGCTAATGCATATCCTCCTTCTGCCATAAGATCGCCAATGCCCTCGCGCAGACCCATCATTCGAGTTAGTTTAACAAGTGCTTCGCCGTTGCCAAAATTTGCCTTAAACCCGATGTCCTTTTCAGGCACATATCCCTTTTCATAGAGTTCCATAAGGCAGGCAACAATGTTGCCGGCATCAATAGTATCCATGCCCAGTTGATTGCAAATATAATTAGCTTTGGTAACAGGGGCGAGATCGTTTATCCCGCAGGATGCTCCCATGAGGGCGACGGTTTCATATTCCGGTCCCTCGCCCTCTCCTTCATACTGTTTATCTTTTATGACGGTTGACCTGCCACAGGCCATAGGACATGCAAAGCAGCCTTTATTGCGCTTTAAAATGGTATCTCTGATGGTCTCGCCGCTGATTTTCATGGCATCCTCAAAAACACCGGTTTGGAAGTTTCTGGTGCAGAGAATGCCGCTCTCGTTTATTATATTCACCAAAACCGATGTGCCAAATAAGGGCAGCGCCTGTGCCGTGACTTTTGCAACGTCAGATCTATTTTTGGCTATGCTTGCCTTGACCATTTCTCTAAATTTTTCACGGTCGGGAACCGGCACGCCTTTAGTACCCATGACGGCGACGGCTTTTAAGTTTTTCGAACCCATCACGGCGCCAACACCTGACCGACCTGCTGCGCGCGACTTATCATTCATAACACAGGCAATTCGGCACAACCGTTCACCGGCTGGGCCGATACTTGCGATCCGAAACTCGCGGCCTTTCCAGCGGTCGCCTATTTCAGCACGGATGGCGTCTTCTGTTTCATCGGTCTGCTTTCCCCAGAGATCAACGGCTGATTTAATTTCAATGGTGTCATCTTTTATAAGGAGATAAACGGGTTCCGGCGCTTTGCCTTCAAAGATGATCATGTCATAACCGGCGTATTTGAGTTCCGGACCAAAATAGCCACCGGAATTAGAACAGGCAATGCAATTGGTCAGCGGTGATTTGGTCACCACCATATAACGCGAGCTTGCTATTAATCCCGTGCCGGTAAGAGGTCCCGTCGCAAAGATTAATTTATTGTCCTCGCTGAGCGGATCCACTTGCGGATCCACTTCGTCAAAAAGATATTTTTCTGCAAGACCGCGTCCGCCAATATAATCTTTTGCCAGATCCGGGTCCACATCTTCAACCGTATAGCTTGAATTGCTCAAATCAACTCTTAAAATTTTACCCATCCAACCATTCATACTGTATGCTCCTTTCTGAGATAGCACCTTTCAACAATATCTCTTGAAAAGTTTATGGAACAAGGTGTTCGTACGGTATTTTTATTTACTTAAAAAATAGTATGGGTGAATACCCTTTGTGTCAAGCATAAAGAGACTGGAGATTTCCCAAAATTAGCCCTGAAACTGCAAAAACGCGCTATATTGTGGAACATTAACACCCCATCGTCTGGGGTTTTTTCATCGCCGCAACACAACCGCCCCAGCCTCCGGTGCAGCGCTGAGGACGAAGGCGCTACCGGCTGCCTGCCCCAGGCAAAATACGCGCGTTTAAAACTCCGGCAAGTCCTTCAAGGTTGCATAATTAAAAACCGGCCCATCTTTGCATACATACAGATTGCCGACATTACACCGGCCGCACTTCCCGATACCGCACTTCATTCTGTTTTCTAAGGTGGTAAAGATCTGCCGTTCGGAAAAACCCAGTTCAAGAAGATTGTGTATGACATATTTTATCATAATGGGAGGGCCGCAGGTGATAGCAATAGTATTCTGCGGCGATGGTTTGATGCGCAAGACATTGTTGGGAACAAATCCCACAAACCCTTGCCAGCCCGGCTCGGCCATATCGATAGACAGGTGCACTTTCAAGTCATCGCGTTTTTGCAATGCCAATAGTTCTGCTTTATAGCAGAGATCATTGGCCGTCTGCGCACCGTAAATAATATCAAACTGGCCGAAGTCTTCGCGGTTATCCAGAACATACTGGACTATTGGCCGCAGCGGTGCCTGGCCAATGCCGCCGCCGATGGTGACAATGTTTTTATCTCTCCATTCTTCAATAGGAAAACCATTGCCGTAGGGGCCGCGAATCGTTATGGTCTCTCCCGCTTCGCAGTTGTGCAACGCCGAGGTCACCCTGCCCAATTTCATAATGCTGAACTCAAGATACTCTGGTCGGGTCGGTGAAGAGGCGATGGATATCATGCTTTCCCCGACGCGCAAAATGCCGACCATAGCACACTGCCCCGGTTTTTGATTCAAAACCCGGCCGTGCTCCAAAACGACTTTAAAGGTCTTTATAGGCCGCGCGCCGTTTGTTTCATCGCGGGTTTCAACAATGGTCGCCTTCTCGGGAAGATATGGGTTCGTCATGCAGCACCCTTAACCGCGATCAGATTTTCAACAAGATCCTCATTAACCGGACACAGCGTAATACATCGCCCGCACCCCACGCAGCCAAACACGCCGTAGGTGTCAACATGAAACTTAAATTTATGATATATTCTGTTCCTCAACCGCTCAACCCGCGTGGGCCGGGGATTGTGACCTGATGCATGCAGAGTATATTCCTTATACATACATGAATCCCACACCCTGACCCGTCTGCCTCTTTTTTGTGCCATGGACTCATCCTGTATATCAAAACAGTAACAGGTCGGGCAGGTATACGTACAAATGCCGCAGCCAATACATTTTAACGTGATTTTTTTCCACACCGGATGTTCAAAGATTCTTGCAAGCGTGTCGGTGATTCCGCTGAGGTCTATGTGCCGCTTAACCGCGCGCTCTGCGCGGTGCGACAGTTCCTGGCCCTGTTTCATATCCTCTGCCGATGGTTTGGTAAAAAGAGACGCTGTTTTATTAACGAGTTCCGTGCCTTTTTCTGAAAACACTGCTACCAGATACCGATCGCCGAGATCGGTGCACAACAGGTCAAGGCCGTCCCGCCCGCAGGGGTTGCCCCCCACCGACGTGCAGAAGCAGTTGGCAAACGGTTCGGTGCAGGCCACGCCAATCAAAATCGTAGTATCTCTGCGCACCAGATAATACGGATCCGGAATATCGCCGGCGAACACCGAATCAAGCAATGCAAAACTGCGTGCGTCACAGGGACGGATACCGAACAAAATATTCTGTTCCCTATCCCCGGGAATCGCCTCTTGTATCTGATCATTTTGATCAAATGAAAAAAGTTGCTCGGTTTGAGGAAATATGGCGTGTTTTATGATTTTTGCCTGATGGGTGAGATCCAGCACGTTGTGCTGACCAGCACCAAAAGGTTCAAACACCGTGTCGCTATCTTTCTGCACAGGAGCCCAGACGGTATAGCGCCCAGACAGAGATGCGAGAAACTCGTTTACTGCATCTTTCTTCAGAATAAGCATGTCCATTGGCAAAAACCTATAGAATAAAGCCCTGAGGATCTTCTGAGTGAAATGTTGTCAGAAGCGGCTTTGACTCGGGGTCCTTTCCCGATTCGTAACCAAAAAGCTCTTTCGCGTCCTTTTCCAGCTTGCGGTTAAGTTTCATCAGCGGCAGGTTCATAGGGCACACGCGCTCGCATTCTCCGCAGCTAATGCATCTGCCGGCCAAATGAAAGGTGCGGATAATTTGAAACATGAAATTTTCTGACGTATCAACAGAACGCCACACCCACTGGGGATTAAGGCTATCCATGCTGCAAATGGTTGAATAGCAGAGCGGACACACGTTTCTGCAGGCATAACATCTGATGCACTTGCTGAACTGTTGCTGCCAGAATGCAAGCTTTTCTTCCACCGGCAATTGTTCAAATTCTTTTATCTCATCATAATGAGCCGGCCGGGAGGCTGCCTTGTCGCCGATAAGCTTATCATAAATCAGCGGCGTGGGGTATTGGCATACCGTACACAGATCAGCCAGCAATTCTTCTTTGGGTATAGTATGCGATTGGCCGTTGCAGGTAATAATATAGTTTCCGTTTTCCTCAATCACGTCTGCCGGGTCGGTGACCTCGGGGAACCGGGCTTCGATTTTTCGCTGATCTATGACTCCCGTGCAGGAAACGCCAATGATATACAGTTTATCCCGCGCAACACCCTTTTCTTTTATCAAGAGATTAAGTGCCCGGGTATCGCAGCCGCGCGCCACGAGCGCTATTTTTGAAGGTTTCATTGCCTGCTCGGTGAGGGTGGGCAACGTCTCTTCCATCATGACGTATTTAACCAAGCTCATATTGCACAAGGGTGAAAAAGTGAGCTTGTCTATGTCCTCTTTCGGTTCAATAAAAATCGGGGAGATTCTAAAACCGTAGCTCCCTTTCTTGTAGCCGATCAAGTACTTGACGTCCTTGCGGCTCAGCGCCCGTGCCGCTTCTTCTTTGAGTTTTTGCACAATCATACGGCTTTCCGCAGATAGGCCTTCTGAGGACCAATACTTTTTAAGTCTTGTGTTATCTCGGTTATGATATCAGCAAACTTTTTGCCTTCTGAAGCTGAAACCCAGCTCATTCTGAGTCGCAGCGGGTTGATGCCGCTGAACTCCAGCAGGTTGCGCAGCATGGTAAATCTGCGCCGCGCCAAATAATTGCCACTCACATAGTGGCATTCGCCGGGGTGTCAACCCGAGACCAGCACTCCGTCTGCGCCTTCCCGCAGCGCTTGCACCACAAACAGCGGGTTTACCCTGCCGGTGCACATGACGCGCACCACCTTCACGTTGGGCGGGTAATGCATGCGGGTGGTGCCGGTTAAATCTGCCCCGGCATACGAGCACCAGTTGCAGAGGAAGGCGACGATGTTTGGTTCAAATTCACTCATAACGTTCTCCCAGCGCTGCAATCATTGAGAGCATTTGTTCATCGGTAAACGACTTTTGCTGCATTGCTCCGCAGAGACACGCAGCCACGCATTGTCCGCACCCTTTACAAATGACTTCATTGACGTGGGCAACCTGGAGGAGATGCCCGTCCCGCTCAATCGTTCTCAGTTCAATTGCTTCATAGGGGCAAACTTCCACACACAGCTCGCAGCCGCGGCAGGTGCGCTCGTCAGCATAGGAAACCATGGCTTCGGTTTTTACCTTCCCCTGAGCCAACGGCGTACTTGCTCGTGATGCTGCGCCGCATGCCTGCGCCACCGTATCGGGAATATCTTTTGGTCCCTGGCAGCATCCGGCAAGAAACACGCCGTCGCTTGCCGTATCCATCGGGCGCAGCTTAGGGTGCGCCTCGTATAAGAACCGGTCGGGGGACTGAGATAATTTGAGAAGCTTGGCAATCGCCCCGCTGTCAATACGCGGCACCATGCCGACGGCCAGCACTACGAGATCAGCTTCCACCTCAACCGGGTGGCCCAGCAAGGTATCTTCGGTCCGCACAATAAGCGTATCTCCCCTCTTGAAGACCTCGGAGACATTGCCCCGTCGGTACACAATGCCCTCCTCTTTTACCCGGTCATAAAACTCTTCAAATCCTTTGCCAAATGCTCTGACGTCAATGTAAAATACCGTGACCCGCGCATCCGGTATTTTATCCTTGACGAGGTGCGCCTGTTTGGCAGTATACATGCAGCAGACCCGCGAACAGTATTCATTGCCAAGCGTTTTGTCGCGCGAGCCCACACACTGCACAAAAACCACATTCTGCGGCTTTTTGCCGTTAATGATAATGTCCCCAAGGGTAGGGCCAGAGGCTGATGATAACCGCTCAAACTCAAGACCGGTAATTACATTCGGGTATAATCCATAGCCCAGTTCCGGTTTTAACCGCGGATCAAAGGTGTCAAAGCCGGTTGCAACAACTATAGTCCCGACATCAATTTCTATAAATGTTTCCTTCTGCTTGAGGTCAATGGCTTTTAAATCTTTGCAGACCGGTTCACATTGCTTGCACTCTCGCCTCAGGGTATACCGGCAATAGGCTGGATTGATAACATACCGCGCCGGCACCGCCTGCGGGAAGGGAATGTAAAGGCACTTGGTTTTGGAAAGGTTCATGTTAAATTCATCCGGCATTTCCACCGGACAGTAGGATGCACACGTGCCGCAGGCATTGCATTTATCTTCTATGATATAGCGCGGTTTCTTTTTAATGGTAACTTTAAAATTGCCAATATATCCTTTAACGTCAGTAACCTCAGAGTAGGTGAGCAGTTCTATATTGGGGTGGTTCCCGACATCCGACATTTTGGGGGTCAAAATACATGCCGAACAGTCAAGCGTGGGAAACGTTTTGTCAAGCTGCATCATGTGACCGCCGATGCTGGGCTCTTTTTCCACCAGATACACCTTAAACCCCTTGTCTGCAATCTCCAGGGCAGCCTGAATGCCGGCAATGCCTCCGCCGATGACCAGCGCAGTGGGGATAACCGCCACTTCTTTTTCTTCCAGCGGTTCAAGGAGCCGTGCCTTTGCCACTGCTGATGCGAGCAAGCCCTGGGCTTTGAGCGTTGCCTGCTCCCGGTCTTCATGAACCCAGCTGCAATGTTCACGGATATTTGCTACTTCCAGACAATAGGGGTTCAAACCAGCCGCACGCAAGACATTCCGAAATGTCGGCTCGTGCATCCGGGGCGAGCACGACGCTACCACAATCCGATTGAGACCCTGCTGTTTAATGTCATTTTTGATCAGTTCCTGCCCGGGATCTGAACAGAGGTATATATAATTCTTGGCAACTGTTACCTGCGGCAGGGTGGCGGCAAACCGGGTTAGTTTTTCTACATCAACCGTTGAATTGATATTGATGCCGCAGTGGCAGATATACACGCCGAGCTTTACTTTTCCCATGCCTGGTGTTACTCCATCACCTGGTTTACTAATTCCATGATGTCGCAGATTTTTATGCGGTCCTCAAAGCCGCTGCTTTTCACCGCATCCTCAAGGGTCAATATGCAGAATGGACAGGCGGTTGCCAGTATCTCAGCGCCATGATCAAGCGCATCCTGGACTCTGATCGTTGCGGTGCGTTCCTTGGCTTCGTGGGCTTCTATCCACATTCTGCCGCCCCCGCCTTCACAGCACAGAGATCGCTCTCGCGCTCTGTCCATTTCCACAAACCGAAGGCCGGGAATGCTTTTGAGTATTGCCCGCGGCTCATCAAAGATTTGATTCTGCCTCCCCAAAAAGCAGGGGTCATGGTAGGTGACCGTTTTTTCTAAGGTCTTGGTAAATTTGAGTTTCTTTTTTTTAATCAGTTCGTGGACAACCTGCGTGTAATGTTTGATATCAACGCTCAATTCCGGGTATTCGTTTTTAAAGGTGTTATAGCAGTGCGGCGAGGTGGTGATAATCTGCTTGATGGGGAATTGCTTGAACATTTCAAGGTTCATTTCTTTAAGCGCATCAAACGACCAGATGTCGCCCATGCGCCGAATTTCGTTGCCGCAGCATACTTCATCATTGCCTAAAATGCCAAAATTGACGCCCCCTTTGGTGAGCGCCGTTGCCAGGCACATTGCGACCTTCTGCAGGCGCGGGTCAAAAGCCGGCGTGCATCCCACATAATAAAGAATTTCAGCATCTGCGATGCCTTTAACATTAAGTCCCTGCGCCCATTCTGAACGTTTTTCCTGGCCGATATTCCAGGGGTTGCCGCGCACCGAAATGCTCTTTAAAACATCCCTTATTTTCGGCGGCAACTGGCCATCTTCTACCAGCACGCTGCGCATGCTGACCAGAAAATCAGTATGGTCTATTTTCTTTGGACAGCGTTTTACACACGCCTTGCAGGTGCTGCAATCCCATAAGCTTTCGTGCTGATACGCAATGGCTTCGCCGTTAGAGTTGAGCGCCTCATATATTAAACGCCGAATGTTAAAATGGGGGGAAATTGTGGAGATGGGGCACCCGCCAGTGCACTTCCCGCACTGAATACAGGGATACAAGGGGTTTCTTTGGATATGTGCCAGTCTCTCGGTATCGGTTGTCATTGGATGAAGGAGGTATTACGCGTGATACCAGTTTTTCTTACAGCCCTATCATCTATTGAGTCTATTGAGAGCAGCCAGATGGAATATTCAGCCCCGGAGGTGTTTGGTATTTACCCTTACAGTGAGATGTTATTATAGTTCTTTTCCCGATTCGCACTATAAAATAGTAACGCACTTATGTCAATATAATTAACAAACACTGAATGAAAATACGTTATTATAATGCTTCAGCAGCAGCGCTGGTGATGCCGCGCGGTGCCTTCGCCACGACAGGCGCATCACGAAAACAGGCATTGCTGCCGCGCATGCGGCAGCCATCTCTAAAATAATGACTGCGGTCATGTTATGTGATTTTCGTGCGGCTGTCAAGAAAATTGTTGCCAGAATTTTTCAGGTTTTTATTCGATCTTTTCCAAAAGCACAAACTCATTAACCGTGCTGACTTTTTTGTAACCCCGCGCACGTATGGTATTGACATCCCGACGATTGCGGGCAAAGGCAACCACAAAGCGCGGCGGATTTGTCCAGCAGGAGCGCTCATGCTCTGCCGGCCAGGTGGTGGTATTGTAACCCCGCAGAAACGGATCAATAAACGGCACCTCAATAAAAAAACGCGATGGCGAACGCAACCCTGATACCGCGTAAATTGCCGGTTCAAATCCCCGCACGATGAGCTGATCACCCGGCCGCGCCCGCTCCCGGATGAGAGCGCCGATAATCTCTTGCGCCTGATAATAATATCCATAACCGCCCTGAAACTGATTGAGATAGGTCATGCGTTCCTGCCGCCCGCATAGATAGGCCCAGAATGAAACGGTTACTGTTTTATAGGAACTGTTATTGTTTGTATACCATGGCGGTGCTTCGGCAAAACCGTACACCATGACCGCGATGGCAAGCATGGTGGTCAGCCGCGGGACATAGCGCATGCACAGCGTAACCCCGTATCCCGCGCACAGCATTACGAAGGGAACGGTAACTCCCCAGTGATAACAATAGAATTTCTGCTGGAGCCACACTGATGCAGCGGCGCTGAGACATAACAATAGCGCCACGCCAGCTCCACGCGCTACCGCAACGTATCCGCGCATTATTGCACATATGGTTCCGGCAAGCCATAATCCAAGCGCAGACCATACCCATACCGCGCTGTGCTTTAGCCAGAAATCAACAGCCCACGCCCGTGCCACCTCGGGGGCAGTTGGTTTTTGGGTTGCATAATACATATTAAATCCATACAGCACATCCACCATGTCCCTGAATCCGCCCTGGGCAGCAAAATATGCAACACAGCCGCCAACCACTATTAAAATCCCCGCCCCATACAACGCCAGGGACGCGATAAGGGTCTTGAAACGCTTGTTTCCTCCGGCCGCCCCGGTCCGCAGCGCAATCGCAAGAGCTATGACAACAGCTACCACTGCAGCAGGGAATTTGAAAAGAATCGCCGTCCCGGTCAGTATTCCGGCAAGGACAACACCCCACCACCGTCGCGTTTTTTCAATGAGGGCATAGCCGGCAAGCAGCGCAAGACCTTCCCACGTTTCTACCTGTGCAGTATCCCAGTAGTCAAAACAGGTATAGTAGAAACTCAACGTAAACAGCAGCAGAATTCCTGTTTCACCGCGAACCGGCGGCCAGACACGGCGGACGGTTCGCGCTGCCAGTAATCCAATGCCGAGCATCCCCATAAGGTCAAGCAGCCGTATGACCCACTGGTGAGCGCCCAGCAGTGCAATACCCAGCGCGTGAACGAAATAAATTCCCGGCGGCTTCTGGTCAAAGGTATCCCGGAATGGCAACAGGCCATTGAGCCACTCGCGGCCCATATAAAAATGGGCTGCCTGGTCGCGGCCAAAGGGAAAGCCCAGGCTTGGCAGGCTGTATACCAGTGCTATGAAAATGAGAATAAAATCTGCGCGGTACTGAATCCACCCTGGACCAAAATGGAAAAAATTAACCCGTGCTCTGAGTATCTTCTTGTCATGCAACATGATGAATTGCTCCACGCACACACTGCTGACTTTCCCGGATTCTCTCCACTGGCTTCGCTACTACCATGTGGCATCTGCATATTCACTATAATATAGTTATTGATGTGATACCAGCATCTCTTTTCAATGGGCACCCGACGCGTATTGTTCATCCGAACAAAAACCAATTTGACAAAGAAAATATAGAATGATAGATAACAAAGCTGTTACGCAGAGGAGCGGAAATTTTTCGGCAGGTGGTGATCATTTTCGTTGCGCATTATCAGCGGGGCGTTTAAAGGGCGCCGACTCCAGACGCACGCGGAGCTTTCTCTCAGACCGACTTCGGATCGAACCCGGGAGGCAATCTTTAACATCCTCAGCAGCAGTTTAGAAAGCTTTGACGGCATTCGGGTGCTCGATCTTTTTGCAGGAACGGGGGCTCTCGGCATAGAAGCGTTGAGCCGCGGCGCAGGCACGGCAACATTTGTTGAGCATGATAAACAGGCGCTGACGGTCCTGCAGCATAATGTTGCCTCCATTGCAGCACCTGAACAGTATAAAATTATCAGCGCTTCGGTCGCATCGGCAATCAGTCTTCTGCAAAAACAGGGCACGCAATTCGACCTCATCTTTATGGATCCCCCGTATGGGAAGAATCTGGTTCACACCACGCTTGAGGCGCTTGCGCAAACAACCCTTTTTACCCGGCAAGCAATGATAGTCTGCGAACATTTCAATCGTGATCACCTCCTGGAACACTATGGCCTGCTGTGCCGATACGATACACGCCGCTACGGCCAGACCTGTGTTTCTTTTTTTAATGTTGCAGACCGGACGGCGTAACCGGTTAATAATTGCGCATATCTGTGTGCGTATCTTTTGGCATTGAGAGTGCCGCGTGGCTGCCGCTTCCTGGAATCATTATTGTTATGGCTCGGTGCACGCCATCCGTCATTGCGGATCGGTGGGCCGAAGCCCTGAGGGTATCGAAGAGGACGCAATCTCTATGGGGAAAACTAAACAAAGAGAATATTTGTTTGCCGGATAAGCGGATGTCTCCAAACCTTACCGCATCGTGTTTGTATCAGGCGCGAACCAGAGAAAAGGACCTTTAGTTGTATGAAAGACAACAATGAAAGCTACTGCATCTATCCGGGATCATTTGATCCCATAACTAATGGCCACATCAAT
>Ga0073932_1004011_pt1 | contig 18326 bp, 14 predicted proteins | sample DewCreD2012metaG_FD_76967 | JGI IMG/M metagenome (GOLD analysis project Ga0073932, IMG submission 76967) | Hot spring sediment bacterial and archeal communities from British Columbia, Canada, to study Microbial Dark Matter (Phase II) - Dewar... ... | reverse complement strand
TCACCACCGGGATGCCGGACGGAGTAGGCAATTTCAACCAGACCAGGGTTTTCATCAACGGCAACCGTTTCGTCCACAACAATTTTCAACTCGACGGCGCGGATTTCACTGGAACCTCGTACTACAGCCAACCAGGGCGCTATCCATCGCCCGACGCCGTGCAGGAGTTCACCATGCTGACGAACGCCTTCAGCGCGGAGTTTGGGCAGGGATCGGCGGTGATCAACGCCGCGACAAAGTCGGGCGGCAACGAATTCCGCGGCACGCTGTGGGAGTTCGTCCGCAACCACAACCTGAACGCCCGGAATTTTTTCGGCGGACCGACTTCGAACAAGTATCAATACAACCAGTTCGGCGCCGCTGTAGGCGGTCCGGTCATCCGGCAGAAGACCTTCTTCTTTTTCACGTACGAGGGCATGAGAGGGCGCATCGGCAATGTGCCGGCTGCCTCCACTGTTCCGGACGCCACCCTTCGAGCGGGGAGTCTGGCGTCCATTACCCGCCGCGTCGTGGACCCGACAACGAACGCGCCCTTCCCTAACAACACGATCCCCGCCAGCCGTCTTGACCCGGTGGCGCAGAAGACGCTTGCCGCTCTCGTGCCGCAGCCCAACACCGCCGGGAGCCGCTTCACCATCGCTTTTCCGACGCGCGACGAATTTAACCAGTATCTTTTCAAGGTTGACCACTCGATCACTTCGCGCAGCCGCCTGACGGTGCGGGGGGTCACGACGACGAGCCAGAATATTAGCCTGTACAGTCCTTTCCCCGGCTTCGAACGCAATACCGAGACGCATCCTTCGAACCTCACCGTATCGCACAGCCACATAGTGAGCCCGTCCCAGTTGAACGAGTTTCGCGCCACCGTGCAGCGCATCTACGATCCCCGCTACAGGATGCCGAAGCTTCCGGTGACCGCCGCCGAACTCGGGTTCAAGATCAACCCGGTCCCCTACACAACGGTTCCGCCGGAGGCGCGCATCTCCGGATACTTCAATCTCGGCAGCCGCGACGGCACGATCTGGCAGTTGGAGAACAAGTATGCAGCGGGCGATTCCTTTAGCTGGGTTAAGGGGAAACACGTGCTCAAGTTCGGCGGCGAGTTCAAACGGGCGCGTTTTGCGCAGTGGGGCGAATACGGCACGCGCGGGCGATTCACATTCAGCAACGACCTTTCCGGCGCCGCTATGGCGAACTATTTACTTGGCTTGCCCAGCGCTTACAGCCAAAGGAGCCCGATGAACTTCAGCAACAGCAACTACTCGCTCATCGGCTACATCCAGGACGACCTGAAAGTCACCCGCCGGCTGACTCTAAATCTTGGCTTGCGATATGAGTTCCATGCCAATCCGAAGGAACGCGAGAACAAGCTTGCGTTCTGGGCGCCAGAGACTTTCGCGAGCGGGCGCAAGTCAAGAGTATTTCCGAACGCGCCTCCCGGCTTGCTTTTCGTGGGGGATGAGGGGATGCCGGACCGGGGAGGTTGGAACCACTACGCCACAACCGGCGTACTCGGCCCGCGGATAGGCTTCGCCTATGACGTCACCGGGGCGGGAAGGACCGTCATCCGCGCTGCTTACGGAATGTTCAACGTCCCGATGGACCTTCAAATGGTCGCCAACAGCACACAGATGGCGCCGTTCGACATGATTGTCACCGTAGCCTACCCTCGGAGCTATGCCAGCCCCTTCGACGGGCGGGTGGACCCATTCCCGGCCTGGAAGCCGAAGATCCAGTACGACCTTACCCCGCTTTATCCGATTGAGGTTTACCCGAACAATCTCAGTTATCGCAATGGATACTCGCAGCAGTGGAACTTCACCGTGGAGCGTGCGGTTCGCCGGGATGTAAAGGCCTCTGTGAGCTACGTGGGGATGCACGCGCTGCGCCTGTGGTATTGGCCGAAGATCAACACGGCGCGCTACATTCCGGGAGTCGACGCCGCCGGGCGTCCTCTGTCCTCTACGACCAACACCGATGCACGGCGCCCCTACGCGCCGTATTACGCCGAGATCTATCTGTTTGGCTCCGACGCCACCCGGAAGTCGAATTCGCTTCAGTTGATGATTCAGAAGCGCTTCACCGGCGGGCTGACTATCATGGGCAGTTACACTGCCAGCAACACCATGTCGTGGTGGGACGATGGGCATCAGGGCTTCCCGCAGAACCCGAACGACTTCTTCGCCAACTACGCGCGCGCCGACACGGACGTGAACCATCGAGCGGTCCTTTCGTGGGTTTACCAGATGCCGAAATTCACCAGGAACCGCGCTGCCGGTTTTGCGCTCAACGGCTGGGAGTTTAGCGGCAGCAGCACGTTCCAGGCGGGGTTCCCTTATGACTTGCGCTCGGGTGTGGACAATTCGCTTACCGGCAACGGTTGGGACCGCCCGGACGTGGTGGGCGACTGGCGCATTTCCGGCAATCGGACCAAGGGCGAAAAAATCGCGAAGTATTTCAACACTGCCGCTTTCGTTCAGAACAAGACCGGACAGTTCGGCAATGTCGGACGGAACGCTTTGCGCGGACCGGGATTGTTCAACGTCGACGCCGGTCTGTTCAAGCGGTTTGCTGTGACGGAACGGAGCAACTTCCAGTTCCGGCTGGAGGCTTTCAATACGCTCAACCGCGCCAATTTCAACAACCCCGATGCGACACTAACCTCGCCTACCTTTGGGCAGATTCTTTCGGCGGGTCCGGCCCGGACGCTTCAGCTTGGATTGAAGTATCTTTTTTAGGTGCGGCGCTGCTTCGGTTTGATCCTCGCGGCCGCCCTCGCTGAGGGGGCGGCGCTCATGCCTGCGCCTCGCGTAGCCAAGCTGGAGACGCGGAGCTTGAGTCTGAAAGGCGCTCTCCGCGTACGGCTGGCGCCGGATACTCCAGCCAGCCGGTTCGCTCTTTCGACGCTGGAATCCGAATGCGCCCGCGGAAAGGTGAGCGTCAACTACGGCGCGCGTCCCGCGGGTCCGCATTTGTTCGCCGGACTGGCTTCTCATCCCGAGGTTCGCGGGCGCCTGAACGGACGAAGGCTGGACAAGCCGCAATCGTATTGGTTGCGGGTCGAGCCGGATGGCATCTTCCTGGCTGCGTCCGACGAAGCGGGTTTGTTTTATGGCGTGCAGACGCTGCGTCAATTGATGCGCGTCTCCGATGGCAGGATCGAGGTCCCGGTGGGGTTTATTGAAGATTGGCCCGAGTTGCCGTATCGCGGTCTTTCGATTGACGTCAGCCGCGGACCGGTGCCGACCGAAGAAAGGCTGCAAGCCGTCGTCCGCACGATGGCGGAGTTCAAAATGAACATGCTCACCTTGTACATGGAGCATGTCTTTCCTTATTCCCACGCGCCCCTGGTGGCTCCTAGGGGGACGGAAATCACGCCCGAGATGTTGCAACGCCTCTCGGCGTACGCCGCCCGCTACCATGTGGATCTTGTGCCGCAGCAACAAATGTTCGGCCATATGCACAACATGCTGAAGCTGGAGCTTTACAGCGACATGGCCGAAACGCCTTACGGTTCGGTGCTGGCGCCGGCCGAGGAGCGGGTTTACGAGTGGATTGAGAAAGCTGCCCGCGAACTGGCGGAAGCGATGCCGAGCCGTTTTCTGCACATCGGCTGCGACGAGACATTCGAACTCGGAGCGGGGCGAAGCCGCGAGCTTGCGGCGCGCATGGGCGTAAGCGAGGTGTATCGGATGCACCTCGAGCGGGTTGCGCGGATGCTCGCGCCGCTGAACCGCCGGCTGATGTTCTGGGGCGACATCGCGCTGTCTCACCCGGAGCTGCTGCCGCGACTGCCCAAGGACTTGGTGGCGATGACGTGGGATTACGACCCCAAGCCGGATTACACGCCACAGATCGCTCCTTTTCTGGAAAACGGCATGGAGGTTTTCGTCTGTCCCGGATTAAACAATTGGCATCGCATCTACCCTGGCTATGCCGAGGCGCTCGCAAACATCAACGCTTTCGTCCGCGACGGAAAGAAGCTTGGCGCGAAGGGAATGCTGAACACGCACTGGGTGGACGGAGGCGAGGCGTTGTTCGGGCTGAACTGGTACGGCATCGTCTATTCCGCCGCAGCGGCCTGGCAGCCGGGCGAAGTGGATCCCGCCGCGTTTGCTGAGGGCTTCGATTGGGTTTTCCACCGGCGCCAGGGGCGGACCATCGCCACAGTGGTCGAACGCCTCATGCGGGCGCACAAGCTGTTCGAACAAGCGGGGCTGCGATACGCTTCCGAACAGCTTTTCTGGATGGACCCGTTCTCGAAAGCGGGAGCGCACAGCCTGCGCCTGGCTCTCCCGTTCGCCTCGGAAATACGCAAGCTCGCCGAGCAGTCGCTGGTTGATCTGGAAGATTGCCGCAAGCAGCCCGCGGCGCGGGACAGCGAGTTCGTGTTCCTCGAGCTGGCTTGCCGGCGTTTGAACTATCTGGGAATGAAGATTCAATTCAGCAGCCACATGGCGGAGCGTTACCGTGCGCTGGCGGAAAAGCCGGATGACGCCACGGCGGTGAGGCGCGGCTTGCGCCGGATCAGCGGAACGAATGGTCTGGTTGAAGACCTGCGTGAAGCCATGCTTGAATTGAAGGCTTTGTACCGCGCGGCATGGCTGTCGGAGAATCAGCCCTACTGGCTGGACAACGTGCTGATTCGCTATGATGCGGAGGCGCTCTACTGGCAGCAGAAAGCCAACCTGGTGGCGCGCCTGTGGCAGGAATATCAAGTGACGAAGCGGCTGCCTCCGCCTGCCGAAGCGGGTTTCGAATTGCCTGAGTGAATATGACGGGACGAGAACGTATCGCCCTGACGATGCGGCACAGACAGCCGGACCGTGTTCCGGTGATGTGTCAATTGTCCATCGGCCATTACAACCTGAACGGCGGTTACAAGCCGCACGAGATTTGGTACGACACGGAAGCCTTCGCCGACGCTTGCGTCAAGCTGGCGCGGCGCTACGCATTCGACGGCATCCTGGTGGTGCTGCCCGGGCGTCCGGCCGGCTACCTGTCGAACGCCGTTTCCATTCGCGAGGACGCCGAGGGGCAGTGGATTGAGTGGCGCAACCGAGACCGGACGTTTCTGCCGTGGGACGACATGCCGCACCATTACCCGGCCGACGCCGCCGCGCCGCAGCGCGCCGACATCTTCACGTTCGATCCCGAGCGGGACTTCGACCATGTGGACGACTATCTCGGGCACCACTGGAACGCGCTGTTCCACATACAGGAGGTTCCGGGAAAACCCGACCGGGGGCTGCTGCGCGAGGGCGGCATTCCGGAGTATATGTTCCGCGCATTCGATCTGGTGAAAGCCCGCGCCGGAGGAGATCTATCGATTCACGGGTCGGCGTACTCGCCGCTGACGCACTATTTTGAATTGTTCGGCTATGAGCGCGCATTGGAGGCTCTGATTACCGCGCCGGGGCGGGTTCACGCGGCGCTCGAAAGGCTCACCGAGAGCGTCATCGCCTGGTCCGTGGCGCTGGTGCGGCGGGGCGCCGACGCCATCGACCTGTCTTCCGCATTTGTCGCCGCGCCGTTTCTTTCGCGGCAGCTGTACGAAGAGTTCGTGGTTCCGTATGAACGGCGCGTCAACCGGGCGATTCGTGACGCGGGCGGCATCGTTTACACGCACTCCTGCGGGCGCATCGCCGACCGGTTGGATCTGATGGCGGAGACGGAAACGCAAGGCATCGACACGCTCGACCCTCCACCGCTGGGGAACTGTGACCTGGCCACCGCGAAGCGGGATTTCGGCAGCCGCCTGTTTTTCAAAGGCAACATCAACTCTGTCGCCCTGTTGCAGTTCCGCACCCGGGAAGAAGTGGAGGCGGAGATCACGCGCCCGTTGTTGATAGGCAAGCCCGGCGCCGGGTACATTTTGAGCACCGCGTGCTCGGTGGCGCCGCGCGTGGAGCCGTGGAAGCTGGAAGCCTTGACGCCGTTGGCGGAAAGGCTGGGACGGTATTGAAGGAGGACTGCGCTGATGAGTCAATTCGGCCCGCTGTTATTGCATTCGGTGAGTTATGCCGGCCTGTGGGGGCAAGCGTCCCTCAAGCTCGATGATTTTCTCGAAAAGGCGGCGGCGTTGGGATACGGCGGAGTCATGCTGATGGCCAAGCGTCCCCATTTGTCCGTGCTGGATTACGGCTTGGAAGAGTGCCGGAGGCTGCGCGACCGGTTGGAGGAGCTGAATCTCAAGACAGTCTGCATCGCCGGCTACAACAACTTTACGGCGGACCTGGAACACGGCGATATTCCGCACCGGGAGTTTCAGATTGCTCATGTGACGCGGCTGGCGGAAATGGCGCACGCGCTGGGAGGCAATCTGGTAAGGGTCTTCACGGGTTATGAGAGCGGAGCCCAACCGCCGGCGGCGCAGTGGCGGATGGTGGTGGACGCCTTGCGGGAATGCGCGCGGCGCGCGGCCGCGGTTGGCGTCACCATCGGCGTGCAAAACCATCACGACATCGCAGCGGGGTGGGAGCAAATGCACGATCTGATTCAAGCCGTGAAGGAACCGAACTGCCGAGCCATGTTCGACGCCTGGGCGCCGTATTTGCAGGGCGCGGACCTTGAAACGGCGGCCGAGAACATGGCGCCGCTCAGCGTGCATACTACAGTGGCGGATTACCAACTGAGACCGCGCTACCGCTACGAAGCGGCGGTGGTGAACTACACGCCCGCCACGCCGCTGGTGCAAGCGGTTCCGATGGGAGAGGGCGCGATTGATTACCGCGCGTTCTTTGCCAAGCTGGCGTCGTCCGGCTTCCGCGGCAGCGTCGCTTATGAGATGTGCTCGCCGCTGCGCGACGGGGGCGCCATGGAAACGCTGGACGGCTATGCAAGGCGATTTATAGAGTTCATGCAGGCGCTTTGAACCATGGGATTCTGGTACTACTTCTGGACCGCCAACATCCTTGTCGCCGGCACGGCGTTCGCACTCATTGCTTTGGTGGTTGCCATCCGCGGAGTGGATGATCTTCGCCATATGTTCGATGCCTTGCGCCCCGGCTCAAAGGAGCCCCGCGCGTGAATTTCACCCTCATCGATTGGGCTATTGTGATCGCCTATCTGGCCGTCACCATGGCCGCAGGTCTGAAGGGCCGGAAGTACGTCCTCGGGCTTTCAGATTTCCTGGTGGCCGGCCGCCAACTGCGCCCGCACCTCGGCATAGCGACGCTGGCGGCGACTGAAATTGGCACCATCACGTTCATGTACTATGCCGAACTCGGCTACAAGACCGGCTTTGCGTCGTTCGTCAATGGTCTGATCGCCGGCGGCGTCATGATCTTTCTTGGCTGCACCGGTTTCATGATCCACAAGCTGCGCGAAACGGGGATCATGACGGTGCCAGAGTATTTCGAGCGCCGTTACAGCCGCCGCCTGCGGGTGCTCACGGGCGTGCTGGTGGCCACCGGCGGCATCTTGAACATGGGCGTCTTCCTGCGGGTAGAAGGCACATTCTTGACCATCATCGCCGGGCTGCCGCTCGATTATTTGAAGATCACGATGACGGTGATCCTGTTGCTGGAACTGATTTATACGGTGCTGGGCGGGATGGTGTCGGTGGTGATAACGGACTTCATCCAGTTCGTGATGTTGAGTATCGGGACGATTCTGATCACCATCTATGCCGTCTATACGGTGGGCTGGACGCCCATGCACGACGCGGTGGCGCGCACCATGGGCGCAGCGGGATTCGATCCCTTTCTGAATCCCGAATACGGCGCGGGCTATATTCTGTTCCAGATTCTGCTCTGGCTCTCCGTGGACACGTGCTGGCAAACCACGGCGATGCGCACGTTTTCAACCAAGGATCCGGAGACGAGTAAGAAGGTCTTTTTCTGGACCGGCTTCATCTTCCTTGGGCGAGGCATGATGCCGATGTTGTGGGGCATCGCGGCGCTGGCGTACTTCGGCGGCGGGCAGAATTCACTCGAAGCCATGCCGCAGATGATTGCCCGGATCTTGCCCTCCGGCGTTTTGGGCCTGGTGGTGGCGGGCATGCTCGCGGCGACGATGTCGGTGAACAGTTCGTACTTGTTGGGTTGGAGTTCGGTGATCGCTCAGGACATCATCGCTCCGGCAAGAAGAAAGCCGCTGTCGCCGCGAGCCCAAGTGGTGGTGAACCGTTTGACGAATCTCTTCGTCAGCCTGTTTGTGCTCTTCTGGGGCGTCTGGTATACGCTGCCCGGTCCGGTCTGGTTCTACCTGAACATGACCGGAACGATCTTCCTGGCGGGCGCCTTCGCCGCGTTCGTAGCTGGATTCTTCTGGAAGCGCGCCAACACCACCGGTGGTTACTGCGCCATGATCTTCGGCGCGCTTGGCTCCGTGGCGTTCTTTTTCTTTAACGTGCCTACCAGCTACGCCGGTTTGGGCAGCTTCATCTTGGCGGGCGCCGGCATGGTGATCGGGTCCCTCCTGTTCCGAAAGAACGATCACGCCTCGGCGCCGGCGCGGCAGGGACCTCACGGAACTCAGCGGCAGCTCCGCGCGTAGTCCCGCAGCGCGAAGATATTGGCGTCGGGCGTGCCGCGGCAGATTTCGCAACCCGCGCCTGCGATATAGCGGTCTCCGGCGTCACGGTGGCATGCGGCGATGGCTTCGGTCACGGTTTCCGGCGTGCCGTCGCGGACCACCTTCACAGGGTCGAGATTGCCAAGCAGAACCTGATTCGGGCCCATGGCCGCGCGCCCCATGGCGACCGGGGAAGGATAGTCGAGGTCCACGATGTCAGCGCCGAGGCGCCCCATGCCTTCCAGGATTCGCTTGGTGTTGCCGCAAATGTGCAGGCGGACCAATCCGCCCATGGCGTGAATCCCATCCACGAGCCGCTTCTCGAAGGGCCAAACAATGTCTTTGTATACCTTGGGTCCCACGAGTGAAGCGGCTGCGTCGCCAATTCCGATGAGATCCGCGCCCGCCTCGATCTGAGCCTTCGCGAAGCTCAACTCCATGTCCACTACGAACTCCATCAGGTCGTGGACGAAGATGGGATCGTCGGTAAAGTCGGTCATCAGATTGTTGATGCCGCGCAGGTCGGCGGCTTCGGCGCACGGACCTTCCACCCAACCCTCGATGAGGAGATCGCCTCCCACCTCGCGCCGGAATAATTCAAGAGCGCGCACGCGGTCGCCCATACGTCCGGCGTGGACGTCGGGTGGGCGCAAGGACGCGAAGACGCTCTTGTCCGCCAGCAGGGCGTGACCTTCGTTGATCGCGGGCGGCTGGTCTTCGAACCATTCGATGGCGGCGCCGAGGTCCGCCGCTTCACGGGCTGGGTCGGAGATGGCTGAAACGTAATCGAAACCAAACTTCGCGGCTGTCTTTAACTGCGCTTCCACCAGCACGGCGGCGTGGCGCGCGTAATCCCCATAATGCGCGCCGGCCTGATCGGCGGCGAACATCATGGTGATGGGCATGAGGGGCAGATGGTCTGCTTCGACCCCTTGGATTTTAGCGATCACCCTCTCTCGGCTAGTCATTAGCGGGCTCCACCCCGATGATCCGTTCGTCGTAAAGCATAACGATTTTCTGGCCGGGCTGCACGATGAGGAAACGGTCCTCGTTCCATTCGCCCTCCACCAGAGCCCTGAGCAGTGAAAGATCTCCCGGGATCTTCTCGAAATCCCACTTGCGGTTGGCCGCCTCTTCGCGCGCCCTTTGCTCGAAGCTGCCGTCGGGTTCGACGCCCATCTCTATGAAAGCGAGCTTCCGGTAATGATTCAACGTATTGCCGATCTGCTCCCAGAGATACCGGGCATTTTCTTCGCCGTACTTTTCGACCAGTTTCTGAAAATCCGCGCCGAGAGAGTGGGTGCGTTGGACCGATAGCTGATCGAGCGCTTGGGCGCGCTCGATCCAGCCCGTAGTTCTGAAGTAGACGCCGGAGTTATTTTGGAAGTACTCGAGGTAGCGCTCTTTCGAGCCCATGAAGAAGGTTATGCAGTCGTGTGCGCGCGGCAACACCACAGGATGCCTTCTTGCTTTGACCCCCGCTACGCCATTGCCGCAGAGAGCGTAACCGAGCAGAACGGCGTCATAGCTCTCTTCGACGGCGTCGATGGCTTCTTGAAGCCGTTGCCGCATGAGGGGGGAGCCCATGTCGTGCAGCCCCTTCGGCAGGAATTGTACGTCGACCTGATTGCGGCTGCGCGCCACCAGGGCGCAGATCTCGCGGTAAATGATCTCGCAACTGATAAGCTTCAACTTCACGCCGCCACCTTCGCGATCAGCGCGCGGATGAAATCCGGCGTGCTGCCGCAGCAGCCGCCGATGAACTTCGCCCCGGCTTCGATCAGGGCGGGCGCGTAGGAGGCGAACTGTTCCGGGGTGTCGCGGTACGACAACGTGCCGCCGGTGATCTCCGGCAGCCCGGCATTGGGTTTAATCCAGATGGGCAACGGCGAGGCGGCGGCCATCCGGGAGCAGATGGGAAGATATCCGGCGATGCCGCGCCCGCAGTTCGCTCCGACGGCGTCCGCGCCGGCTTCCGCCAGGGCTTCGGCGCACTGCTCCGGCGTTTGGCCCATCATCGTGCGGTCCTTGTTCTTGCCGCTGTCGAAGACCATGGAGGCGACCACCGGCAGTCCGGTCGTCTTGGCCGCGCGCACGGCGATCAATGCCTCGGCCAAATCCGACATGGTTTCGACAACCAGGCCATGGGCGCCCCCGGCGGCGAGAGCGGCGGCTTGTTCCTCGAACGCTGCGCCCAACTCATCTTCGGTGGTTTCGCCTGTCAGGATCATCTTGCCGCTCGGTCCAATGGAGGCAAACACCAATGCCCGTTGTCCAGCCGCGCGGACCGAGATGGCTGCGCCGGCGCGGCTTAACTCCGCGGCGCTGCCGGCCAAACCATACCCCGCCAGAGCGATGCGGTTCGAACGGAAAGTGTTGGAAAGGATAACGCGGCTGCCCGCGTCCACATAGGCGCGCGCGACGCTTTCCACTCTTTCCGGATTCAAGGTGTTCCATGCATCAGGGCATTCGCCCGGCTCCAGCCCGAGCGATTGAAGTTGAGTGCCCCACGCACCGTCGGTGATTATGGGGCCGGAGGCAAGCAGTTGCTCGATGACCGGATGCATTTTACGTTGGGCTTTACGCCGCCTGCTTGCGAATCAGGGAACGCGCCAACTGCACCGCTCCGCCGGCGTTGTCCGAGTAGCCGTCGGCGCCGATTTCCCTGGCGTATTGCTCGGTGACCGGGGCGCCGCCGACCATGACTTTCACGTTATTGCGGATGCCGGCTGCTTCGATGGCGGCGATGGTAGTGCGCATCATGGGCATGGTTACAGTGAGCAAGGCTGAAAGCGCCACGATGTCGGCGTTCTTCTCCCTGGCTGCGGCGACGAACTTCTCCGGCGGCACATCAGCGCCCAAGTCCGTCACTTCAAATCCCGCCCCTTCGAGCATCGAGGAAACCAGGTTCTTTCCTATGTCGTGGAGGTCTCCCTTGACGGTTCCAATAACCACGCGGCCTACCGGTTCGGCGCCCCGCTCCGCCAACAGCGGGCGGATGAGTTCAAGAGAACCCTTCATGGCGCGAGCCGCGAGCAGCAGCTCCGGCACGAAATATTCCTCGCATTCGAAGCGGCGTCCGACCTCGTCCATGGCCGGCACCATGTACTGGGTCACCAAGACCATCGGATCGGCTCCTGCTTCCAATGCCTCTTTCGTCACAGCCGTGGCGGTCTTTGCGTCGCCGTTCAGCACGGCCTCATGGAGCTTGCTTAGATCAACCATTGGACCTCCAGAATCATCATATTATTCCGATCCTATACGATTTCGCCCTCCGGCGGGGGCCGCCCAACGGCGCCGGCTGTTTAAGGCATAATAGTGGTCATGGTTCGCTGGTTGCTTTGTTTCCTTCTAAGTGTGGGTCTTTCCTTGGGCGCCGATCTTGTGGGGACGTGGAAGGGCGTCGCCACTTCGCCGGGAGGACGGGAGATGAAAATCGTGCTCGTCCTTGAAAAGGACGGTGAGAAACTCACCGGCACCATCGGCAACGAAGAAGGTTCGGTGCCTCTCGACGAGGTGAAGGTCGAAAAGGGCGAGGTTACGCTGAAGTTCCAGTATCAGACGAGCTATACCGCCACGTTGAAGTTGCAAGGCGAGGCGTTGGAAGGCAAGTATACGTCCGTCCGAGGGGATTCCGGCGCCGTGCGTTTCACCCGCTGAAACGGCGGCGGGCGGGGCTACGTTATACTTGATTTGAGCGGGTCTTCGCCGCCCGGTCTCAGTCCGAAAGCAACTATGTCTATACGCCTGCGTCTGCTTTGCGCCCTTCTCGCCGCCGTGTGCGCCGCACCTTCGGTAGCGGGGGACGAACGGCCGCCGTTGGCGTTGGGCCAGCGCTTGGCGTACGCCGCCTACGTCACCGGGGAAGGGCGCGACGAGGTTACGGCGGTGGCGGTAGACAAGCGGGACGGAGGCATTTGGATCGCCGGCTCGTCCTCTTCCTGGCGGGAACACACCGCTCCCAACCAGCCCTACCAGGCGGCTCTGCAAAGCGGCGGACGGGACGGCTTCATCGGCAAGTACAAGATCAAGCCCGACGGTTCGGCGGAATTGATGTATTGGACGTGGTTCGGCGGTTCGGGCGACGAGGAGATCACCGCCATGGCGGTGGACGGCGACGGGCGCGTCTACATCGTCGGCTCAACAACTTCCTCGAATTTCCCGTGGGGCGGCAACGCCTTCCAAAAGGAGCTCTCCGGAGGTTCCGACGCTTTTCTGGCCATCTTTGACACCCGTTTTGAGGACCGTGACGCTCTCTACTACGCTACGTTGTTCGGCGGCGCCGGCGCGGAGAAAGCCACAGCACTGGCGGTGCTGCCCGGCGGGAAAGTCGCCGTGGTGGGCAACAGCAGCAGCACGGAATACAGTTTGACGGCCGATGGTCTGCAAGCGATCCAGCGCGGCGGTTGGGATGCGTTCTTTTTCCTGGTCGATCCTGCTCAGCAGAACTCGCTGTTGTACGCGACATTCTTCGGCGGATCGAGTTCGGATTTCGCCACCGGGGTGGGAGTCGATTCCAAGGGCAACTTCTGGATGTCCGGGTACACCTCGTCGGTGGATGATTTTCCGGTCACCGACGGCGCCTACCGCACCACGCCGGCATCGAACGCGGATGGCTTCGTAGCCATGTTCGACCTCCGCAAGCCCGGCTTGGAAGCTCTGGTGTATTGCACGTATTTCGGCGGCGACGGTTTGGACGTGCCCGCGCGCATGCACATCGATTCGAAAGACAATATCTGGGTTGCCGGTTACACGCTTTCGCAAGATTTTCCCGTTACGGAGAACGCGTACCAGAAGCAGCAGCGCGGATTCGGCGACGCATTTCTGATGAAGTTCGACATGACCCGGCAGGACATCATCGCCTACTCGACGCTGCTGGGGGGCGTGGACGGAGACGTGGCGAACGCGATGTTGGTGTTGCCCGATGGAAGGGCGATCGTAGCGGGCTACACGCTGTCGCCGGACTTCCCGGCGACTCCTGACAGTGTGCAGAACCGGCCCGCTTCGGAATTCCCCGAAGCCTTCGTGACTGTGATCAACACCAACGCGAGTGGCGCGGCTGCGCTCGAGTACTCCACATTTTACGGCGGCAACTACATCGATGTGGCGAACGACTTAGCCGTCGACGCGGCGGGCAACCTCTTGATGGTCGGCTACTCGACTTCCACCGACTTGCGCACCACCGACGGTTCTTGGAAGCAGAGCCTCCCCGCTATCCCGGCGGGCATCTTCATCAAGATTGGAAACTGATCGGGTCCTTCTCGCCAGTCTGGGCGGCAGCTATTCTGCCGGCCTTGGATGCGTTAATGCTACACTGCTGCTCGTGAGGGTGAGGCTGATCATCGCCATTTTCGCGCTCTGCGCCTTCCAGAGCGCTCCCGTGCAGGCTTGGGACGATTTCGATTCGCTCCGCGTTCGCTGGAAAGCTTCGCTAACCGGGTGGGACCTGGAATTGACGGATCCCGCCATCGCGGCGCGTGTTCGCAGCGTCGAGTCGTCCGGGCGCTCGGTCTGGAATTCGATGGACAAGAGCGCCGCGCGCAAGTATCTTTGGTCCGATCTTTCGAGCACTACGGTGTCGAGCCAGATGAGTTCAAGCTACAACCGGCTCCGCTCGATGGCTCTGGCGCTGGAAACTCGCGGAACAGCCTTGTACGGCGACGGGCAGTTGGCAGCGGACATCATCGCCGCCCTCGACTGGATGCACGCCAACCGTTACAACGAGAATTCGCGGAGCTACGACAACTGGTGGGACTGGGAGATCGGCACGCCCCTGGCGCTGAACGACATCGTAACTTTGATGTACGAGAGGCTGGACGAGGAGCGCCGGACTCGCTACCTGCGCGCCGTCGAAAGGTTTGTTCCGGTGGTGAAGTACACCGGAGCGAACCGCGTGTGGCTTGCAACCGTGGTCGGCATCCGCGGCGTTTTGGTGAAAGACGCCGCGAAACTCGCCGCGGCGCGGGACGGACTGTCGGAAGTGTTCGAATTCGTAACTTCGGGCGACGGGTTTTACACCGATGGCTCGTTCATTCAGCACACCCGCCATCCGTACACGGGCGGATATGGCAATTCGCTTCTGGCTAATCTTTCCGCGGTTCTGTGGCTGCTTCAGGACTCTCCCTGGCAAGTGACCGACCCGGGACTGTCCAACGTCTGGTTCTGGGTACATGAAGCCTTCCGCCCGTTGATATACCGCGGCGCGATGATGGACATGGTGCGGGGCAGGGAAATCTCCCGCAGCGGGGGCGATCATTCCGTGGGCCACGCTGTGATGACCTCCATTTTCCGGCTCTCGTTCGTGGCGCCCCCGGAGGTCGCGTGGGATTTCCGCCGCATGGTGAAGGGATGGGCTTTGTCGGACACCTCCCGCAATTTCCTTCAGTCCGTGCCGCTGTTCTTGTACTCAGACGCCAAGGCGCTGTTGGAAGATGATTCTCTGCCGCCCGCCGAGGAACTCGTTCGCTACAAGCCGTACCCCAGCATGGACCGCTTCGTGCATCTTCGTCCGGGTTTCGGAATCGGGTTGAGTATGTCTTCGCGCCGCATCTACCGTTACGAAAGCATCAATCAAGAGAATCTCAAGGGCTGGTATACGGGCGATGGCATGTTGTACTTGTACAACCACGATTTGACTCATTACTCGGACGAGTTTTGGCCCACGGTAGACCCCTACCGCTTGCCGGGGACCACCGTGGACACACAGCGGCGCGCCGATGGGTCGGGGCAAAGCGGCGGACCCGCGGTGGACTGGGCCGGAGGATGCGTCTTGTTCGGTTTGTATGGGGCGGCGGGGATGGAATTGGCGGCGTTTCAGAGTTCCCTGCGCGCGCGGAAATCGTGGTTCTTTTTTGACAATGAGGTGGTGGCGTTGGGCGCGGGGATACGCTCCAGCGACGGGCGGCCCACAGAGACCATTGTGGAGAATCGCAAGCTCGGCTCGAAGGGCGATGAACCGCTGCAAGTGAACGGCGAACTGATGCCTCCGGCGCTGGGATGGTCGCAGCGGCTCGACGATGTGTCCTGGATCCATTTGGACGGGGTGGCAGGGTACGTATTTCCTCAACCCTTACAGATTCAAGCACTGCGGGAGCGGCGCACCGGAACGTGGTATGCGATCAACAACCGTTCCGGGAGCGCAACTCCCATCTCGCGCAATTACCTCACGCTTTGGTTAGACCACGGCGTGAATCCCGCCAATGCCTCCTACGCCTACGTTCTGCTTCCTAGTGCGGCTGCGGAGGACACGGCGGCCTATGCGGCTTCTCCGGACGTCGAAATCCTGGAAAACTCAGAGGACGTCCAAGCCGTACGGGAGAAGAAACTGGGCATCACGGCAATCCATTTCTGGAATTCGTCCCCCAGGCAAGTGGCAGGCGTCACTTCGAGCGCACGCGCTTCGGTGATGGTCTCGGTGACAGAAGCGTTGCTGGATGTGGCGGTTTCGGATCCCACCCAGGTGAATACCGGCACGATCAGGCTGGAGCTGGACCACGCGGCTGCCTCCACTGTAAATGCGGATGAAGGCGTCACCGTCGAGCAACTCTCGCCCACCGTGCGCTTGTCGATAGCCGTGCGCAACGCGCGCGGCAGAAGCTTCCACGTCCGCCTCGCGCGTTGACGCGCTATTACTCCTTCTTCTTCCCCTGAGCGGCGACGGCTTCCATCGCCGCCTTCACCTTCTCAGGATCGCCCAAATAGTAACTTTTGATCGGCTTCAGCAGGTCGTCCAGCTCGTAGACAAGCGGCATCCCGGTAGGGATGTTCAGGCTCACGATCTCTTGATCCGAGATGTTATCCAGGTACTTCACGAGCGCCCGCAGGCTGTTTCCATGCGCGGCGATGAGCACCCGCTTGCCCTTCAGGATTTCCGGGGCGATGTCCTGGTGCCACAGCGGCAGGAAGCGTTCCACTGTGTCTTTCAGGCACTCGGTCAGGGGCAGCTCGTTTTTCGAAAGTCCGGCATAGCGCGGATCGCGCCCCGGAAACCGCTCGTCATCAGGCGTTAGAGCGGGGGGCGGAACGTCGTAGCTCCGCCTCCAGATTTTCACCTGATCTTCGCCGAACTTCGCCGCCATTTCTGACTTGTTCAGGCCTTGCAGCGCCCCGTAGTGCCGCTCGTTCAAACGCCACGAACGGATCCACGGCACCCACAGCAGGTCCATCTCATCCATCGTGAGCCACAATGTGCGGATGGCCCGCTTGAGGACCGAGGTGTAAGCCAAGTCAAAGGTGAACCCTTCGGCTTTCAGGACTCGTCCTGCTTCCTTGGCTTCCTCGATGCCCTTCTCGGAAAGATCGACGTCAGTCCAACCGGTGAACCGGTTCTCCTTGTTCCAGACCGATTCACCGTGACGCAAAAGCACCAGTTTCATCATGGTTTTTCATCCTGCTCGCCGGAATGTCTTGCGGCCGGCGAACCGGGCGCTCGCTCCCAGTTCTTCCTCGATGCGCAGCAACTGGTTGTACTTGCAAATCCGGTCCGTCCGGCTCGCGGAACCGGTTTTAATTTGGCCGCAGCCGGTAGCGACGGTGAGATCCGCAATGAAGGCGTCTTCGGTCTCGCCCGAACGGTGGGACACGACGCAGGTGTAGCCGGCGTCCGCCGCCATCTTCATCGCATCCAGGGTCTCGGTCAACGTGCCGATCTGATTCACCTTGATCAGAATCGAGTTGGCGATCCCCTTCTCTATGCCCATGCCCAGCCGCTGCACGTTGGTCACGAAAATGTCGTCGCCGACGAGTTGAATCTTGGCGCCCAGTTCGGCGGTCATAATCTGCCAGCCGTCCCAGTCGTCTTCCGCCATGCCGTCTTCAATCGAGATGATGGGATATTGCCGGACCCATTCCGCCCAGAATTTCACCATTTCTTCGGGAGTGCGCTCGCTCTTGTCGGACTTCTTGAAAACGTACTTCTTCTTGTCCGAGTCAAAGAACTCGCTCGCCGCGGGATCCAAGGCGATCGAGATCTCTTCGCCCGGCTTGTAGCCCGCTTTGTGGATCGCTTCGAGCACTACTTCGAGGGCTTCGTCGTTCGACTTCAGGTTGGGAGCGAATCCCCCCTCATCGCCGACTGAGGTCGAGTAGCCGCGCTTCTTGAGAACGGCTTTCAGGTTGTGGAACACTTCGGCGCCCATGCGGAGCGCTTCAGCGAAGCTGCCCGCGCCATGCGGAGCGACCATGAACTCCTGCGGGTCCACGCAGTTGTCCGCATGCGCTCCGCCGTTCAAGATGTTCATCATCGGAACCGGAAGGAGGCAGGCGTGAACGCCGCCCAGATAGCGGTACAGCGGCGCCATTTGCGAATCGGCGGCGGCGCGAGCCGTAGCCAGCGAAACCGCCAGGATGGCGTTGGCGCCCAGATTGGCTTTGTTCGGCGTGCCGTCTAACGCGATCAACTTGGCGTCGACCGCGCCCTGCTCCGTGGCGTCCATGTCGATCAACGCCGGAGCAATCACCTGGTTGATATTCGCGACGGCTTTCTTCGTGCCTTTGCCAAGATAGCGCTTGGCGTCCCCGTCGCGAAGTTCCACCGCTTCGTGTTCGCCGGTCGAAGCGCCGCTCGGCACCGCCGCACGGCCTTTCGAACCATCCGCCAGCCAGACGTCGGCCTCGACGGTCGGATTGCCACGGGAATCCAGAATCTCACGTCCTACGATTCGTACAATTTCGGTCATCGGTTACCTGATCATTCCTTAGGAGTGTTATTGAGGCTGAACTAATATTCTGTCACACCCGTCTTGCCGCCGCCCGCAGGTCAGCGGCCCAGAGTGCGCCATTTCACAGTCACGACGATATTGTTCCGGTTT
>Ga0073932_1004006_pt1 | contig 18352 bp, 11 predicted proteins | sample DewCreD2012metaG_FD_76967 | JGI IMG/M metagenome (GOLD analysis project Ga0073932, IMG submission 76967) | Hot spring sediment bacterial and archeal communities from British Columbia, Canada, to study Microbial Dark Matter (Phase II) - Dewar... ... | reverse complement strand
CGGAGCGTTGTCCCGAACAAAGAGAGGGATCTGTCCATCAATAACAGATCCTTCGCTTTGCTCAGGATGACTCGCCAAGGCGAGTCAGATTTCTCCCTGCGGTCGAAATGACAGATTCACTCCGCGTGACTTTTTATGAATGCATCACACTTGCCTTTCTGCAGAAACCATCAAAAAAATCGCTTGACAAAACAGAAGGACAAGGTAAGTTATTTAAGTTTCCGCACAAGGAAGTACGGATTGCTTATTTTGGACAACGGCGTCTGCCCCTCTCAGCAGGGGAAGGCGCTTTTTTTGTCCCTGAAGACCCGTGCGTCCGTGAGAGCGCGATTTCAAAACCGGGAACTCCCTTCTATGGAATCCAGAATGTCATCAGACCCCAAGGAGCAGGCAGGTCCAAAGACCCGCGCGGCTCGAGAGAAAAAGCGGACTTTGGCTTTATTCTATTGCCAGAACACTCCGGAAAGCGATGAAGCCCACAGGCAGGCCCTTGAGAAAAGGTATGCCTCGACCTTGAAGCTCTTTCCGATAGCTTGCAGCGGCAGGTTGGACCCCCTTCACCTTTTGAAGGCTCTGGAAGAGTTTGCGGACGCCGCTTATGTGGTTGCTTGCCCTGAAGGGGCCTGTCGATATTTCGAGGGGAACCTGAGGGCGCGAAAAAGGGTGGAGCGCACCGCTGAGACGATCTCTCAAATCGGCCTTGAGAAAGAGAGAGTGGGACTCATCGCCAACTCGAAAGAAAACCCTAAACCTCTGGCGACCCTGGCCGAGGAGATTCTGGATCGCACCGGGCTCCTTCGGCCGTCACCGGTGCTCCATCGGCCGAAAAGGGGCAGAGGGACCAAGGAGAAAAAGGATGATCACAGCAGAAAGAAAACCCATGGATGAGATCAGGGCCATGATTGCGCCCTACAAGAAGTTGCTGGTGCTCGGTTGCGGTTCCTGTGTGGCTGAGTGCGCTGCAGGAGGGGAGAAGGAGACAGGCATGCTGGCTTCCACGCTCCGGATGGCAAACAAAATGGAGGGCAAGGAAGTCCTCATCCAGGAGAAAACCCTGGACCGCCAGTGCGTGAAGGATTTTGTCATTCTTCTGGACGACGTGATCGACCGATACGACGCGGTGCTCTCCCTGGGCTGCGGCGCAGGGGTTCAGGCCGTGGCCGAGATGTTCTCGGAGATCCCTGTGCTTCCGGCCCTCAATACAGAGTTTCTCGGAGAGACCCGGGACCAGGGGCTCTGGGTCGAAAACTGCCTGGGATGCGGGGATTGCATGCTCGACGATTTCGGCGGCGTCTGTCCCCTGGCGCGTTGTTCCAAACAGCTGCTCAACGGTCCCTGCGGAGGATCCAAGGACGGGAAATGCGAGATCAACCCGGAGGTCCCCTGTGCGTGGCAGGCCATTATCGACAGGCTTGACCGATTCGGATCCCTGGACCGGTTGGAGCGGATTTACCCTCCGAAGGACTGGTCGAGAAAACAGGGTGGGGGGCCAAGAAGGATCAGGAGGGAGGATCAACAGAGGTGAAAGACGAGAGCCGTTTGAAAAGAGTTCTGGATCAGGGCGGATTCGCAGTGACCGCAGAATGCGGGCCTCCCAAGGGAGCGGACAAGGACACCGTTCTCCGGAAAGCGGAGCTGCTGAGGGGCGTGGTCGATGCAGTGAATGTCACGGACAACCAGACCGCCATCGTGCGCATGTCCAGCCTGGCGGCCTGCACCCTCTTGAAGTCCGCAGGCCTTGACCCTGTGCTCCAGGTGGCGGTGCGGGACCGGAATCGGATCGCCCTTCAGTCCGACATCCTCGGGGCCTCGGCCCTGGGCGTCCGGAATATCCTCTGCCTCTCAGGGGATCACCAGAGTTTCGGAAACCAACCCCAGGCCGTGGGGGTGTTTGACCTGGACTCCATCCAGTTCGTGCAGGTGGTCAGGACCATGCGGGACAAAGGCACGATCCTGGGGGGAGAGTCTCTGACCAAAGCCCCGGAGCTTTTCATCGGCGCGGCGGCCAATCCTTTCGGCGATCCTTTTTCGTTCAGAGTGACCCGGCTCGCCAAGAAGGTGGCTGCAGGAGCGGAGTTCATCCAGACCCAGTGCATCTACAATCTGGATCGATTTGAAAAGTGGATGGCCATGGCCAGGGACAAAGGGCTGACCGAGAAGACGTACATCCTTGGAGGGGTCACTCCCCTCAAGTCCGCAGGGATGGCGAAATACATGAAGAAAAAAGTGGCGGGCATGGATGTTCCGGACGAGGTGATCAAGCGCCTGGAAGGGGTTCCGGCCAACCAACAGGCGGAGGAAGGCCTCAGGATCTGCGTGGAGACCATCCAGAGGCTCAAGGAGATCCCCGGGGTCCGGGGGGTCCACATCATGGCCATCGAGTGGGAAGAAAAGGTCAGGGAGATTGTCGAAAGCGCCGGACTGATGCCGAGACCAGTCGTCAGCAAGCAGTAGACAGACCTTAGGGAGCAAGAAGAAGGTATGCCCAAGAAGTACGCCATCCATACCAAACCGGCGCCGAACCGCTTCAAGGCGATCACTCCTTCGGGGATCATTGCCTGGGAAGAAGGGTGTCTCAAGTGCGCCGTGTGTGTCAAGAAGCGCTGTGTCTACAGGGTCTATGAGCAGCGGGGACTGGATTCCCGCCAAATGGTGGACTCCATCGACAACCAGTGCATGAACTGCCTGAGATGCGTGCAGGGGTGCCCCAAGGAATTGATTCACAAGTCCTCCAATCCGGAGTTCAAGTCCCTGGGCGACACGCACTGGACGCCCGACATCATTGCCAAACTCTGGGCTCAGGCGGAGACAGGAAAGATCCCTGTATCCGGCGCCGGGTATCCCGGTCCCTTCAGCGGCGATGGGTTCGATGCCATGTGGACCGACATGTCGGAGATCGTGCGTCCCACGCGGGACGGCATTCACGGCCGCGAGTACATCAGCACGGCGGTGGATCTCGGAAAGACTCCCAGGCACCTTGTCTTCAACGAGAAAGGCGAGCTCCAGAGCCGCATTCCAAAGTTCCTGGACATCCCGATACCGGTCCTCATGAGGGTTCCTTCCTTCGGCGCTGTCAGCGAGGAGACGATCAGGGGATGGGCCATGGCGGCAAAGCGCCTAGGGACATTCCTTTGCTTGCCGGTGCATCAAGGGAAGAAACATCTGGATCGGTACCGGTCTCATCTGATGCCGATTCTTCCCGAAGGGCTGCTGAAATCAGGCCGTGGCCTCAGGGGGTTGCGTGCCGTGGAACTTCCCTGGACAGAGACCTGGGATGAAGCGCTGAACTCCGTCCGCAAGGCCATGCCCTCCGCCTTGATTTCCGTTCATCTCCCTTTGGACAAGGCCGTGAAGCAAAGAGCGCTGGCCCTTGCCCGGGCAGGCGTTTCCATGATCCATCTTGAAGGGAGCTATAGCGGCAGGGCCATGGACGACGATTCCACAGCCATGAAGGACGTCCTGCGTTCGGTTCACAGGGCCTTGATCGAGGAGGGGATCCGCGACGAGATGACCCTGGTGGCAAGCGGCGGTCTTGCCCTGGCGGAGCATGTGGCCAAGGCCATCCTTTGCGGGGCCGATGCCGTGGTCATCGATTTCCCCATCCTGATTGCGCTGGAGTGCCGCATGTGCCGGCGGTGTGTCAAAGGACTCTCCTGCCCGGTGGAGATAGAAAAAGCGGAAGCCCCCTGGGTGGCCTCGCGGGTCTACAACCTCTTCGGCGCATTTCACAATCAGCTTTTGGAAGTGATGGGCGCCATGGGAATCCGGGATGCCCGCCGCCTCAGAGGGGAAGTGGGCCGGGCCATGTTTTTCGAGGAGCTGGACAAGCCGGTGTTTGGAACCCTGGGAGAGGTCAAGGAAGGATATGAACTTGAATAGCCATAAAATTCCCGACGTCGTGAACACGCCGTCGCGATTCCGGAATCCCATCGGGAAATACCGCCTCAGCCGCAGCAAGGAGTGCATCGCCTGCGGCAGATGTGTCGAGATCTGTCCTTATGGAGTCCACGACATAAAGCGGGGCCGTGTGCTCACGCGGAACGCCTACCGCTGCGTGGGACCCGACTGCGTGACCCCGTGCATCAAGGAATGTCCGGTGAAAGCGCTCTCCTTGAGAAGAAATCCCACCTTTGACACCCTGGGAGACTACCGGTGGACGCCCGACCTGCTGGCCAGTTCGTGGCACATGGCCGAAACGGGGAATGTTCCGCCAGGCGGTCTGGAGTACCGCGTCGGCGCTTCCGGAGGAGGTTTTGACAAGCTCCGCCTGTTGCTGCCCTTGCCGGGAAAGGCTCTCCCCGTGGAAGAGAGCGAGGTGGATGTAGGCGTTGACTTGAACCGGCGCAATGACCGTGCCCATCGCATCCGGATCGAAGTGCCTTTTTACGGAGGGGGCATGTCCTATGGGTCTGTGAGCATCATGACCATGCTGAGCCGGATCAAGGCGGCTTCAGCGTTGGGCACCTTTTGCTGTACGGGAGAAGGAGGGTATCCGGACGAACTCAAACCCTATGACGACCATGTCATTACCCAGGTGGCTACAGGGCTCTTCGGGGTCCGGGAAGAGACCATCAAGAGAGTCAAAATCGTGGAGTTCAAATACGCGCAGGGTGCCAAGCCCGGCTTGGGCGGCCATCTTCTGGGCGACAAGGTGACTCCCGGGGTGGCCCGGATGAGGGAGGCGGTGGTGGGGTTTCCGCTTTTCTCTCCTTTCCCGTTTCACAGTGTCTACTCCGTGGAAGACCACAAGAAGCACGTGGACTGGATCAAGGCGATCAATCCCCAGGCCCTTGTGTCGGTGAAGGTTTCCACCCCGACGGACGTGGACATGGTGGCGGTGGGGAGTTACTACGCCGGCGCACATATCATCCACCTGGACGGTAGTTATGGAGGCACAGGAGCCGCCCCTGACATTGCCAAGAAGAACATTGCCATGCCTATCGAGTATGCCCTGCCCAAGGTCCACCGGTTTCTGATCCAGGAAGGAGTCAGGGACAAGATCACGGTCATTGCGAGCGGCGGCATCCGGACCCCTCATGATGTGGCCAAGATCATCGCTCTGGGCGCGGACGGGGTGTGCACGGGAACGGCGGATCTCGTGGCCCTGGAGTGCATCCGGTGCCACAACTGCGAAAGCGGCCGAGGATGTGCCAGGGGCATTGCGACCACGGATGCGGAGCTCATGAACCTGATCGACGTGGAATGGGGGACCCAGAGAATCATCAACCTGTTCCTGGCGTGGCGGAGAGAGCTGGTGCGAATCCTGAAAAGGCTCGGCATGAAGAGCCTCCGCGAACTCGTGGGCCGCACGGATTGCCTGGTGCATTTGGACTACATGAAAAAGCAGGAATGATGGAATGCTGGAGGAATGGAATACTGGTTTGTTTTGTTAGACTATTAACACATCATTCCATCATTCCAACATTCCACTGTTCCTGTACGTATCGCTCGAAGGTTTAACTTATGACAGCAAACCACATGATTCGTCGTATCATGGAATCGAGGAGTTCCTTGATCAAAGACCTGCCGCTTCCAAACCGTTTTGAGACAGAGACGGAAGGGGGATGCGGGGTGACGGGGTTTGCGTGCAGCATCCCGGTCAGGGGCAAGCACATTTTCGAACCCTCCCGTCAGATGCATAACCGGGGGAACGGCAGGGGGGGCGGCATCGCCGCCATGGGATTTGACCCCAGGATGCTGGGCGTGTCCCCCGAAATTCTCGAAGAAGACTACATCCTTCAGATCGCCGTCCTGGAAGACGGGGTCATGGAGAGCGTTGACAAAGCATTCATCGATCCGTGGTTTCACATCGACTTTTCGGAAAAGATCCCTCACATCGACGATTACCGCGACATTCACGGCCTGGAGGTCCGGCCCCCTGACGTGTGGCGGTACTTTGTGAGGGTAAAGCCCGAGGTGCTGGACGCCTTCATCAGCCGCCAAGGTTTGGAGGGCTTGAGCCGGCGGAAAGCCGAAGATGAGTTTGTGTACCAGAACACCTTCAGACTGAACAAGGCGTATTACGACGCTTTCGGAAAACAGAGGGCCTTTGTGCTCTCCCATGGAAGGAATTTCTTCATCCTGAAGATCGTGGGCTATGCCGAGCAGGTGGTCCAGTACTACAAGCTCGATGATTTCAAGGCCCACATCTGGATCGCCCACCAGCGTTACCCGACCAAGGGAAGGGTTTGGCACCCGGCGGGCGCTCACCCTTTTATCGGCCTCAACGAAGCTCTGGTGCACAACGGGGACTTTGCGAACTACCACTCCGTCGTGGAATACCTGAGGCAGCGCAACATCCATCCCCTGTTCCTGACGGACACGGAAGTGTCGGTGCTTCTCTTTGATCTGCTCAGCCGGACCTACGGCTATCCCCTGGAATATGTCATCGAGGCCCTCGCTCCCACCCTGGAGAGGGATTTTGATCAGCTTCCTCCGGAGAAGCAGAAGATTTACAGGGCCCTCCAGGCGACCCATATTCATGCCTCTCCCGACGGTCCCTGGTTTTTCATCATCGCCCGAAACGATGCGCACAACCGGAGGCTTCAGCTGATCGGCATCACGGATACGGCCATGCTCAGGCCCCAGGTGTTCGCCCTCCACGACGGCCAGGTTCAGGTGGGGCTGATCTGTTCGGAGAAACAGGCGATCGATGCAACCCTCAAGAGCCTCTCCGACGAGGATCCTCGCGTGGGCACCGTGGCGGACAAGTACTGGAACGCCCGGGGCGGCAGCCACACGGACGGAGGCTCCTTCATTTTCAACCTCGAAGGCGACGGGTCGGACAAACACCTCACCTGTCTCGACAAGTTCGGCAAAGAGGTGAGTGTCCCTCCAGGCCAGGTGCCCTACCTTCCCGGCCGAGTCTACTATGTGCTCGATGAAGAAAGCAGACAACGGTTCAACATCGGGAGCTTCTTCGAGCTCCAGAGACCGGAGCTTCTCTTCGATTATCTCCGAGAGGGGATTCGAACGTGGGACTATTCGGATTTCATGGATTGCCTGAAAGAAATCCGGACCTGGGCCAAGAAAGGGGATGCGCATTTCGAGGTTGCCCTTTCCGCATTGACGGACATGCTGGACCGTCGGTATCCCACCTATGACAAGAAGCGGCGGTCCATCCTCCAAATGGTGAGCAAGACGCTGGAAACCATTTTCAGGAACTTCCCGTCCCTCGATGAAAGCGCGCCTGCCCCGGCGACGTCCGATCGGAAAAGCAGCTACCGCCTCATCGATTGGGAGACTCGCCAATTCTTCAGGGGACCCTCTTATGAGGAGAAAGCCCTGATCATCGATGCCTCCTTGTTTCCGCCCGAAGGAGACTGGTGTGACAGCCGGCTCATGGCCGAAGCTTTTTTCAGGGGCTGGCGCAGGTTCATTGTATTCGGGCTCAGGGGCCAGCGTTTTCACGGATGCGGTTTTGGTCCTGACTCGGGCGGTGTGCGAATCGACATCTACGGAAGCTCCGGGGACTACCTCGGATCAGGCATCGACGGTCTCTCCATTTTCGTTCACGGCCATGCACAGGATCAGCTGGGCCAGATCATGAAGTCAGGCAAGATTGTGATCTACGGAGACACAGGCCAGACCTTTCTTTACGGCGCCAAGGGAGGCGAGGTCTATGTGATGGGAAATGCGGCCGGAAGACCCCTGATCAATGCCGTGGGCAAGCCCAGGGTGATCATCAACGGGACCTGCCTGGACTACCTCGCGGAATCTTTCATGGCCGGGGACCCTCTCAACGGCGGGGGGTTCGTGATTTTGAACGGCATCGAGTTTGATCATGAGGGGGAGGTGCAATCCCAGGCCACACCCTATCCAGGCTCCAACCTTTTCTCGCTTGCTTCCGGAGGAGCGATCTACGTGAGGGATCCCTTCAGGCTCATTGACGAGGAGCAGCTCAACGGCGGGGAAATCGTCTCGCTGGAAGAAAAAGACTGGTTTCTCATCCTGCCTTATCTCCAGGAAAACGAACGGCTTTTTGGAATCAGAGTAGAAGGAGACCTTCTCAAGGTGAACGGTCGAACCAGGAGCCCCTTCGAGGTTTATCGAAAGGTGAGGCCCAAAACCGCTCCGGACCTCAGCAAAGACGGTTTGCAGGAGTGGGAATAGATTAGCGGTGCACGGTGCAAGGGAAATCAAGGTCGTAATCTCGTTTAGTGTCGTGTTTCGAAATAAGTTGTCATCTCGACCGGAGGGAGAGATCTTCTGAGTAAATCAAACACCCAGATTTCTCGCTTCGCTCGAAATGACACAAAATGGTCAGCCGTCAGCGGTCGGACGTCGGTGAGCGGCAGATGGAGCTCTTTTGCCCTTGCTTAAACAGGGAAAGTGAAATAGCTTTTGGTTCATATGGGCGCAGGACAGGAATACAAAAAGGCGTTGCTCGCGCTGGAAGACGGGACGGTTTTTCGGGGACGGTCCTTCACCGGAGACGGTGAGGCCACAGGGGAAGTCGTCTTCAACACCAGCATGGCCGGATACCAGGAAATCCTGACCGATCCTTCCTACTGCGGGCAAATGGTCACCATGACCTATCCGCTCATCGGGAACTACGGGGTCAACGACGTGGACGTCGAATCGGAGCGAATCCAGGTGCGTGCGCTTCTGGTCAAAGAATACCAGGAATTCCCGAGCAACTGGAGGTCCAGGAAAAGTCTCGCCCTTTATCTCAGGGAAGCCAACGTGCCGGGAGTGGAAGGCATAGACACCCGGGCCCTGACCAAGCACATCCGGCAAGCAGGCGCCATGAGGGCCGCGCTCTCCACCAAGGATTTGGATCCCGACTCCTTGATCTCCAAGGCCAGACAATCGCCTTCCATGAACGGTCTGGATCTGGTGATGGAGGTGACCGGAAAGGAGCCCCTGCTCTGGAAAGACGGAAGGCCGACCCGGCTGGACCGGGGTCTGGAAGGATTCCAGTGGCCTGATGGGCCGAACAGGTGGCGAGTGGTCGCCATGGACTACGGCGTGAAATACAATATCCTTCGATCGCTGGAACAGAGGGGATGCACCGTTTTGCTCCTTCCTGCCCATACGGATTCGGGGACCATCACGAAGCTGGAGCCTCACGGCCTTTTCCTGAGCAACGGGCCTGGAGATCCGGCAGCGGTCACCTACGCCGTAGAGATGATTCGGGCTCAGATCGGAGAAAGACCCATATTCGGCATTTGCCTGGGGCATCAACTGGTCGGCTTGGCCCTGGGAGGAAAAACCTTCAAACTCAAGTTCGGCCATCGAGGCGCCAATCAACCTGTAAAAGATCTGGCCACGGGAAAAGTGGAGATCACTTCACAGAATCACGGCTTTTGCGTGGATATCGAGTCGCTCAACAATCCGGACGTCGAATTGAGCCATGTGAATTTGAATGACGGCACCCTGGAAGGACTCGTTCACAAGAAAGTCCCCCTCTTTTCCGTTCAGTACCATCCCGAGGCCTCTCCCGGTCCCCACGATGCCACCTATCTTTTTGACCGGTTCGTGGAGATGATGAGCGGGCGGCGAAGCCGCCCTTCATAAAATCGTGTAACGATTTTATCGATATGCCCAAACGTTCCGACATTCAGAAGATCCTCATCATCGGCTCCGGCCCCATCGTGATCGGCCAGGCCTGTGAGTTCGACTACTCGGGAACCCAGGCCTGCAAGGCGCTCAGGGAAGAAGGCTACGAGGTGGTCCTCATCAACAGCAATCCCGCCACGATCATGACCGACCCCGAGACAGCTCACCACACCTATATCGAGCCCATTACCCCTGAAATCGTTGCCAAGGTGATCGAACGGGAAAGACCCCAAGCCGTGCTCCTCACTCTCGGGGGTCAGACAGGCCTCAACACGGCGGTCAAGGTCGCTGAAACAGGCCTGCTGGAAAAACTGGGCGTGGAGATGATCGGCGCGTCGATCCCGGTGATCCAGAAAGCCGAGGACAGGGAGAAATTTCGCAATGCGATGAACCACATTGGCCTTCGGGTGCCGAAAAGCGGCATTGCGAGGACGATGGAGGAGGCCAGGGCGGCGGCGGAGACGCTAGGGTTCCCCCTCATCATCCGGGCGAGTTTTACCCTTGGCGGAATCGGAAGCGGGATCGCCTACAATCGCGAGGAGTTCGAGGTTCTGGCAAGCGCCGGACTGGATGCCAGCATGATCTCCGAGATTATTGTGGAGGAGTCCCTGATCGGGTGGAAAGAGTTCGAGCTGGAGGTCATGCGGGACTTCAAAGACAATGTGGTGATCATCTGCTCCATCGAGAATTTCGACCCCATGGGGGTCCATACCGGGGACAGTATCACCGTGGCCCCGGCTCAGACCCTGACCGATCGGGAATATCAGGCCATGCGCGATGCGGCCATGGCCATCATCCGGGAAATCGGGGTTGAAACAGGCGGCTCGAACATCCAGTTCGCCGTTCACCCGGACACGGGGGAAATGGTGGTGATCGAGATGAACCCCAGGGTTTCCAGGAGTTCGGCCCTGGCCTCCAAGGCCACGGGATTTCCGATTGCGAAAATCGCGGCCAAACTGGCCGTCGGGTTCACCCTGGATGAGATCGCCAACGACATCACCCGGGAAACGCTTGCTTCCTTTGAGCCGACGATCGACTACTGTGTGGTCAAGATCCCGCGGTGGACCTTTGAGAAGTTTCCGGGTGCCGAGGACAGGCTCACGACCTCCATGAAGTCCGTGGGAGAAACCATGGCCATCGGCCGGACATTCAAGGAAGCCTTGCACAAGGCGGTGCGGTCCCTGGAGATCGGGCGATTCGGCCTTGTTGGAGATTCACCCGGGAGTCAGGAACACCTCTTAGACCTAAGGGACCTTGAGCAGGGGCTCCTCAATCCCAACTCCAAGCGCCTCTTTCACATTGCAGAAGCCTTTAACAGGGGAATCCCGCTGGACAGGGTTCATGAACTGACTCGCATCGATCCCTGGTTCCTGCACCACATCCGTGAGATCGTGGACATGAGGACACGGTTGATGGATATGGCCCGGAGGGGGCTTTCGCCCGGGGACTGGGACGCGGACCTGCTGAAACGCATCAAGGAATACGGCTTTTCGGATGTGCAACTCGCCCGCCTCTTTGGAACGGACGAAGAAGCCGTCCGCCGGATCCGGAAGAGGGAAGGCGTCGAGCCGGTCTATAAACTGGTGGACACCTGTGCCGCGGAGTTCGAGGCGTACACGCCCTACTACTACTCGACCTACGAACAGGAAAACGAGATCCGCCGCAGCGAGCGTAAGAAGGTGGTGATCCTCGGAGGGGGCCCCAACCGGATCGGGCAAGGGATCGAGTTTGATTACTGCTGCGTGCAGGCCTCTTTTGCCCTCAAGGAAATGGGGATCGAGAGCATCATGGTGAACAGCAACCCTGAAACGGTCAGCACAGACTATGACACGTCGGACAAACTCTACTTCGAGCCTCTGACGCGGGAAGACGTGCTCACCATCGTGGAACAGGAAAAACCCGAGGGAATTATCGTCCAGTTCGGAGGTCAAACCCCGCTGAACCTTTCTGTTCCCCTTGCCGAGGCAGGGGTCAAGATCCTCGGTACCAGCCCGGACAGCATTGACAGAGCCGAGGACCGCAGGCGGTTCCAGGAATTATTGAACCGGCTGGGGTTGCGCCAGCCTGAGAACGGGATCGCCACGGACGAGTCGGAGGCGATCGCGGCAGCCGAGAAGATCGGTTATCCGGTCCTGGTGAGGCCCTCCTTCGTGCTCGGCGGAAGGGCCATGGAGATCGTCTATGACCAGAGAGACCTCGAGTATTACATGAAGCACGCGGTGGAGGTCTCTCCGGGTAAACCCGTGCTCATTGACCGCTTTCTCGACCATGCCATTGAAATCGATGTGGATGCGATTTCCGACGGCAAGGATACAGTCGTGGCCGGGATCATGGAGCACATCGAGGAAGCGGGAATTCACAGCGGGGACAGCGCCTGCGTGCTCCCACCCATTTCCCTCAACCCCGGCGTTGTGGAGCGGATCAAGGATCAGACCCGATCTCTTGCCGCGGAACTGAACGTGGTCGGCCTCATGAACATCCAGTTCGCGGTGAAGGACGACCGGATCTATGTGCTTGAAGTCAACCCAAGGGCCTCTCGAACCATTCCTTTCGTGAGCAAGGCGACAGGGGCTCCCTTTGCAAAGCTGGCCACCAAGGTCATCCTGGGAATGACCTTGAAAGAGCTGGGCCTGACCGAAAAGGTATTTCCTTCCCACATGTCGGTCAAAGAGTCCGTTTTCCCCTTTGCCCGGTTTCCGGGAGTGGACACGCTCCTGGGCCCTGAGATGAAATCCACAGGCGAGGTGATGGGGATAGATGAGAACTTCGGACTGGCCTTTGCGAAATCGCAGCTTGCGGCAGGGCAGAAGCTTCCCCTTTCAGGCACGGTGCTCATCAGCGTGAAGGATGAGGACAAGGCGGCGATCGTGGACACGGTCTCCCTGTTTTCGCTCATGGGGTTCAGGGTGGTGGCCACCCGGGGCACGTCCTCCTTTCTCAAACGCTACGGCATCAAGAACCAGGAAGTCCGAAAGGTGGGGGAGGGGAGACCGAACATCGTCGACATGGTCAAGAACAGGGAGATCAACCTGGTGATCAACACCACCAGGGGCAAAAGGGCGGTTTCAGAATCGTCCTCCATCCGCAGGACGGCCCTCACCTTCGACATCCCCTACACCACGACGGTTGCAGGGGCCAAGGCCACCGCCCTGGCCATCAAATGTATGATCGAAGGGAAGCTAGGGGTTAAGACGATTCAGGAATACCACGAGAGATCTTGAAAATCCGAAACCCGAAGCACGAAGCAAATTCAAATTTCGAATACCCAATGATTGATGGCTTCGTAAAAAGCCTTCTAAGCCGTCACCCCGGCGAAAGCCGGGGTCCAGAAGTCCTTGAAAAACCTGGATTCCGGCTGGAGTTTATCCGCCCCAGGCGGGCCGGAATGACAGAAAAGAGTTCATTTGACTTCTTATGAGTTCATTAATGATTGAAACAGAAGAAGTAGTTTTCGGCCCTCTATTTTGAAAATTCGAATTTGAATCATTGTGTATTGTTTCGGATTTCGTGCTTCGAATTTCGAATTTGACGGAGCCATCAGACAAGGAAAATCACGATGGGAATGGAAAAGGGCTACCAACAACAGTGCGGGCCGGATCGTCCTCGTGAGGAGTGCGGCATCTTTGCGGTCTATGGCCATGAGGAGGCGGCCAAGCTCACCTACTTCGGGCTTTACGCGCTTCAGCACAGGGGACAGGAAAGCGCCGGCATTGTGGCTTCCGACGGCAGGCACGTGGTGGAGCACAAGGCCATGGGCCTGGTGCCCGACCTATTCGGCGAAGAGGTTCTCTCAAAGCTGAAAGGGAACATGGCCCTTGGACATGTGCGGTATTCCACCACCGGCTCTTCCCTGCTCATGAACGCCCAGCCCCTGAAGATCCACCACTTGGGAAAGACTCTGGCCATCGCCCACAACGGCAATCTCGTCAACGCCCGTCAGATCCGTTCGCACATGGAAGACGAGGGCTCCATCTTTCAAACCACCACGGACAGCGAGGTGGTCCTCCACCTGATTGCCAGGGCCATGAAAAAAGGCCTGGAGCGGGCCATGCTCGAGACCATGAGCCAGGTGAAGGGGGCCTACTCCATGGTGATCATGACCGAGGATTCGCTTCTGGCATTCAGAGATCCCCATGGGTTCAGACCCCTTTGCCTGGGCCGCCTCAACTCCGGCTACGTGCTGACCTCTGAGACCTGTGCGCTGGATCTGGTGGAAGCGGAGTATGTCCGGGAAGTGGAACCCGGTGAGGTTCTGATCATCAACGCTCAAGGCGTGCAGAGCCTCCGGTGTGACAAAGCCAGCCGAAAGGCCCAGTGTATTTTCGAGTTGATCTACTTTTCAAGGCCCGACAGCACCGTGTTCGGCCAGAATGTCTATCTTTTCCGGAAGAAACAGGGGCAGCTCCTGGCGGAACAATTCCCCTTGAAGGCGGACCTGGTCATGCCCTTTCCGGATTCAGGGAACTACGCGGCCATCGGGTTTGCCCAGGCTTCGGGGATTCCGCTGGAGATGGGGGTCATCCGAAACCACTATGTGGGCAGAACCTTCATTCAGCCCTCCCAGAGCATGAGGGACTTCGGGGTGAAAGTGAAACTCAATCCTGTGAAGGAGCTGCTGAAGGACCGCAGGGTGGTGATCATCGAAGATTCCATCATCCGCGGAACCACCGCAAGAACAAGGATCAAGACCCTGAGATCGATTGGGGCCAGGGAGATTCATCTTCTGGTGAGCTGCCCGCCCCATCGGTTCCCCTGTTTCTACGGGATTGATTTCTCGACCCGGGGGGAGCTGATTGCCTCGCGGAAGACCGTTGAGGAGATCCGGGACTACATCGGCCTGGACAGCCTGGGCTACCTGAGCCTGGACAACCTGGTCAGGGCGACCCATATCCCCAGAGAAGACCTCTGTTTCGCCTGCTTTGACGGGAACTATCCCGTCCCCATCGATGACTCCTTCAGCAAATTCTGCCTTGAAGCGTAACAGGTTGCTCAAAAACGCCCATCTACTGCGTTGCCCTCGTCCCTGCGACGCACTGGACTGTACGTCTCACTCCTCGGCCCGCCGGAGGCGGATAAAGATTGTCGGGCGCCTTGTATCTGGGCGTTTTTGAGCAACCTGAGAGCAAGACCTCTTTCAGCTTCCGCCTGCTGATCCAAAATAGTGTTTGCTTATTACCCTACATTTTTGTAGTCTCCTGTCATGTGCCTCGAAGATTCCCTCCTAGTGTCCTGTCTCGTGAATCAGGTGTCATCTCGAACGGAGGGAGAGATCTTTTAAGTGTTCTGAACGCCAAGATTTCTCTTCCGCTCCGGGAGCGGGATCGAAAGGACACTTCAGTCAAGGGACTTCGGAGACACGACGCGAGGAGTTCCTCAGGAATGAAACCGGCCCTCTCCAACGCTGAACCGGAGAAGATTTCGTGCCTTTACGAGATCACCACGGCGATCCATCTCACCATGGACCTGCGCAAGGCTCTGTACAAGGTTCTGGATCTCCTGTCCCAGCATCTTGGAATGAACCGGGGCTCCATCACGATCCTGAACCCTGAAACCTCTGAAATCCACATCGAAGTGGCCCACGGCATCTCCGCGGCGGCCAAGATCAAGGGCCGCTACAGGCTGGGGGAGGGGATCACGGGCCGGGTCATCGCGTCGGGCAAGCCCATTGCCGTGCCGGACATCACCAGGGAGCCCTTGTTTCTGGGACGAACCGGAGCCCGGGCCAAGCCGGAAAAAGGGCAGATCTCCTTCATCTGTGTGCCGGTCAAGGAAGGCAACCGGGTCATCGGTGCGTTGAGTGTGGACCTTGCCCTCCAGGAGCCCAAGCCGTTGGATGAGGATGTGCGTTTCCTCACCATTATCAGCAGCCTGATTGCGCAAAAGGTGGCGCTCCTCGACAAGATCGAGAGGGAAAAGGAGCAGCTCAGCGAGGAAAACCTCCGGCTCAGGAAAGAGCTGAGCAAGAAGTACTCTTTCGCCAACATCATCGGAAACAGCCGCAAGATGCAGGAGGTCTTCCACCTCATCACCCAGGTGGCGAAGAGCAACGCCAACGTCCTTCTCCTGGGAGAAAGCGGCACGGGAAAAGAATTGGTTGCCAACGCGATTCACTACAACAGCCTGCGGGCGGACAAACCCCTCATCAAGGTCAACTGCGCGGCCCTTCCGGCAAACCTCGTGGAGGCGGAGCTCTTCGGATATGAAAAAGGGGCCTTCACGGGGGCGAACCGGCAGAAAGAGGGAAAATTCGAACTGGCCAACGGAGGCACGATCTTTCTCGATGAAATCGGATCTCTGGCTCTTGAAAGCCAGGGCAAGCTCCTGAGGGTCCTCCAGGAAAGAGAACTGGAGAGGCTTGGGGCGACGAAAACGATCAAGGTGAATGTTCGCCTCATCGCGGCGACCAACAAGGACCTTGCTGCGGCGGTTGAAGGAGGCTCCTTTCGGGAGGACCTCTTTTACCGGCTGAACGTCTACCCGATCTACCTGCCGCCCCTGAGGGAGAGAGAGGCGGACATCCTCATGCTCGCCGATTACTTCCTGGAAAAATACGCCACGGAATACCACAAGGACATCAAGCGGATCTCAACGCCCGCCATCGATGCCCTGGTCCAGTACCACTGGCCTGGAAATGTGAGGGAACTTGAGAACTGCATGGAGCGCTCGGTTCTGCTGTGCGACGACCAGGTCATTCATGCCTATCATCTGCCGCCGACCCTTGCGACGGCCGAGCAGACCGGGACCCAGCAGTCTCAGTCCCTGACCGATGCGGTGGAGCGATATGAGAAGGAACTGCTCATCGACGCTCTGAAAACAAGCCGGGGAAACATGCGAAGGGCGGCCAAAGCCCTCAAGACCACGGAACGCATTTTCGGCTACAAGGTCAAGAAGTACGACATCACCCCCGGACAATATCGATAGGACCCGCAAAGAAATGATCCGAATACTATTCATTGAGGATGTCCGTTCATGCTGAGGTATCGAAGCAGGAACGGATGATTCGCCCCCTTCGACAGGCTCAGGACAGGCTTCGATACCTCAGGGCGAACGGCTGCGAGCAGGACTTGTTGAGGTTATTCCTCTAGAGATCCTTAGGCCGGGAGGCACGGCTTTTCAGCATTTCTCCCGGGCCGCGGACGGTGCTTCGATGACGCGCATGCGTTTCCACTTGCCCTGGCGGTAACGCAGCATGAACGCCATGCCGAGAGCGGCCACATAGACCGTCGCAATGGTCCACGCCGCATAAATCCCCGCACCCAGCACTTCAATCGCAACATAAATCGGAACAATCATCACGCCGACACAGAGCGCCGCGATCGTCCACATGATAAAGCGCGTGTCGCCGGCTCCCTTGATGGCGCTCGAGAAGATCAGGTTAAGGGCGTCGAAGAAAGAGAAGGCCGCCACGAAGCGCAGGAGAATCACGCCCAAAGCCATGATCTCGGCATACTGGGCCGTGGAGTGGTGATCCGACTTGAACAGGCGGAGGAGCGGTTCAGGGGTGAGCACAAAGACCACGGCCAGAAAGATCATGTAGACCATGGTGATGTGGATGGCGCTGGTGGTGGCATAGGCTCCTTCCTCCGGCCGGCGCCGGCCGATAGCCTGTCCCACCAGGGTGGCATTGCCGATGTGAAAACCCACCATGGGGAGAAAGGAAAGGGTCTCGATGGACAGGACGATGTTGGAGGCGGCCAGCTCCAGGTCCCCCAATCGGCCCAGCATCTGGATGAAAAAAGTGAACCCGAAAATTTCCAGGAAGAACTGAATCCCGCTGGGAACGCCGAATCGCATCATCCGGCCGAAGAGCTCCCTGTCCAGGGCCCTGGCCGTCCAGGTGGAGAACCGTTCCCGGTTGTCTTTTCGGAAAATGAGGAAAGCAAGAACGGTCGTGGTCACGGCGGAAGCCGTGACGGTCGCCAGACCCGCCCCCACAATGCCGAGTTCAGGAAACGGGCCGACCCCGTTGATCAAGCAATAATCCAGCGGGATATTGATCGCCGCCCCGATCAGGTTGACGAGCATCACCGTCCAGGTCAGCCCCCGTCCCGTGTAGAAGCAGGCGATGGCTGAATTGAGCACCACGAGGCCGGCCCCCAGGGTCAGGACGTTGAAATAGGCAATCTCCAGAGACCGAATGCGGGGGGAGTGGCCGATCCATTCGAAAATCGCCTCAGAAAAGAAGACCATGGAGGCAAGAAGAACGGCAGCGCCCAGGGAGAAGTAAATCCCCTGCCACAGGGAGGAGCCGACCCGGTGGCAAGCCCGTGCGCCGGTGTACTGGGCCACAAAGACGTTCGTGTAGTTGGCAACGCCCATGAAGAAGGAGATGAGCGTGAAGGAGGCGATGCCTGCCGGAAGGGCGGCGGCGATGGCATCCACGGAATAGTTGGCCAGAAACACGCGATCGGTGAACTGCATCAGGGTGAAGGACCCCATGGAAGCCACCAGCGGCAGGCTGATCGCGAGCACCTCGCGGTACCCGTTCAGTTTTGACCATCGTTCAATCACCTTTTTTCCCTCCACGAGCCGCGCCGGATGCGAAAGGGCAAAACACGCAGGGTCACGGCGCAAACAAGATATATTATCCCTTTTGCCGAAGGAGTAAAGTGAAATGATGCACTGAATCGTTACCGATGAACCTTGATGCGTTCGTAAAAAGTCCCGGGGAGTGAATCTGTCATTTCGACCGCAGGGAGAAATCTGACTCGCCTTGGCGAGTCATCCTGAGCAAAGCGAAGGATCTGTTATTGATGGACAGATCCCTCTCTTTGTTCGGGACAACGCTCCG
>Ga0073932_1003977_pt1 | contig 18485 bp, 8 predicted proteins | sample DewCreD2012metaG_FD_76967 | JGI IMG/M metagenome (GOLD analysis project Ga0073932, IMG submission 76967) | Hot spring sediment bacterial and archeal communities from British Columbia, Canada, to study Microbial Dark Matter (Phase II) - Dewar... ... | reverse complement strand
GTGGAGCGTGCGTAGGTGTTGCATGGCTGTCGTCAGCTCGTGTCGTGAGATGTCGGGTTAAGTCCTCTAACGAGCGAAACCCCTGTCTCTAGTTGCCAACGGGTCATGCCGGGAACTCTAGAGAGACTGCCGGTGTTAAGCCGGAGGAAGGTGGGGACGACGTCAAGTCATCATGGCCCTTACGTCCGGGGCGGCAAACGTGCTACAATGGCCGGTACAGCGCGACGCAAACCCGCGAGGGGGAGCAAATCGCTTAAAACCGGCCTCAGTTCAGATTGGGAGGCTGCAACCCGCCCCCATGAAGCTGGAATCGCTAGTAATCGGGGATCAGCTATGCCCCGGTGAATATGTTCCTGAGCCTTGTACACACCGCCCGTCAAGCCACGAAAGCCGGGAGTACCTGAAGTCCCCCTCAAAAGGGCCCACGGTAAAACCGGTGATTGGGACTAAGTCGTAACAAGGTAGCCGTAGGGGAACCTGCGGCTGGATCACCTCCTTTCTAAGGGGATAAACTTAGACTCATCAGCTTGCCTGATGAGTAACACTTGGCACACCGAATTTGCCAGCGTACTGACTGCCTATAACTCATTTTAGAGGGTCTTTGGCAAGTGCCGAAGATCTCGGCTCCCAAGCGGCGGGCTCACTCGAGCGAGCCACGGAACTGGTGCCTTGTTTGTGGGCCTTAAGCCCGATCCGTGGAGTGTCTCTAGTTGGGCTCGTAGCTCAGTTGGTTAGAGCGCGTCCCTGATAAGGACGAGGTCGACCGTTCGAATCGGTCCGGGCCCACCATCTTTCGGGGACGTAGCTCAATTGGGAGAGCACGTGGTTTGCAACCACGAGGTTGCCGGTTCGAGCCCGGTCGTCTCCATTTACGCGACCCGAGGACCGCTTCCTGGACTTGGGGCGTGAGCGGATCGGGCAACGGAGAGTGAAGAAGGCGTTGAACGACCTGATTCGATTCGACTGTTGACCCGGGTTCCGCGATCACCGCGGTTCGTCCGGGGTGGTCGCGGGGTGGAGCAGCCTGGTAGCTCGTCGGGCTCATAACCCGGAGGTCGCAGGTTCAAATCCTGCCCCCGCTACCAAACGTCCAGTTTGCTTTTTCCGCCTCAGGGCGGGAGCCGATGCGCTTTGCAGTGCGCTCTTTGACAATTGAAGATGGATGAGATCAAGGACAGACGTGGTGTCTTCACGTCCGAGCTGATGTCGATGTTGGATGTGGATGCCAAATGAGTTCTGTTTCTGGCCCGACCCGATGCGTCGCCGCGATGGCGCCGCGCATCCAGGTTCACTGAAGGCGTTTCTTCGGGGAATCGGATGAGGGCGGGCAAGTTACTAAGGGTGTATGGGGGATGTCTTGGCGCTGAGAGGCGATGAAGGGCGTGGTAAGCTGCGATAAGCCCCGGGGTGCTGCACACAAGTTTATCCGGGGATACCCGAATGGGACAACCCAGTCCTGGGCAACCAGGATTTTCCTCTCCTGAATCCATAGGGAGAGGTCAAGCGAACGTGGGGAAGTGACACATCTCAGTACCCACAGGAAAAGAAATCAACCGAGATTCCGAAAGTAGCGGCGAGCGAAATCGGAAGAGCCTAAACCGGCGGCACGCGAGTGTCTCCGGGGTCGTGGGACCGCATAACGACGAGAAGCGACTGGATAAAGTGCCTGGAAAGGCATGCCACAGAAGGTGACAGCCCTGTAGTTCAGTCAATTCGAGTCCGGCGGGATCCCGAGTAACACTGGGCACGGGAAACCTGGTGCGAATCTGGGGGGACCACCCTCCAAGGCTAAATACTACTCAGCGACCGATAACGAATCAGTAGCGCGAGCGAACGATGAAAAGCACCGGAAGAACCGGAGTTAAAAGACCCTGAAACCATACACCTACACAGCGGTTGGAGCCGTGCTTGCACGGTGACAGCGTGCCTGTTGAAGAATGAGTCCGCGACTTAGTGGGTGCGGCCAGGTTAAGCCCTTCAGGGGCGAAGCCGCAGGGAAACCGAGTCCGAATAGGGCGCTCAGTCGTACTCACTATACCCGAAGCCGTGGCGATCTAACCATGGGCAGGATGAAGTGCGGGTAAAACCGCATCGAGGTCCGAACGCTTCTGTGTTGAAAAACGGTGCGATGACCTGTGGTTAGGAGTGATAGGCTAATCAAGCCCGGTGATATCTGGTTCTCCTCGAAATAGCCTTAGGGCTAGCGTCGGATAAGATAGCAGATGGGGGTAGAGGACTGAATGGGCTAGGGGTTCTACCGAACTACCAAACCCAATCCAACTCCGAATACCATCTGTGGTAACCCGGCAGTCGGTCCCTGGGGGATAAGCTTCAGGGACGAGAGGGAAACAGCCCAGAATACCGGCTAAGGCCCCAAAGTTCACCTCAGTTAATAAGGAGGTGGGAGTGCGAAGACAGCCAGGATGTTGGCTTAGAAGCAGCCACCATTTAAAAAGTGCGTAATAGCTTACTGGTCGAGCATTCTCGCGCCGAAAATTACCGGGAATAAGGTGAACGCCGAAGCCGTATCATCCGCGCGCCTGCGCGCGCGTGGTTGGGTAGAGGAGCGCTGTACGGGAGATACAAGCGGAGGCGAGAGCCTTCGTGGCGGCCCGTGCAGGTGATTATGCGGACACGAGTAGCGATTAAGGGGGCGAGAATCCCCCTCCCCGTAAGCCTAAGGTTTCCTGGGCTAGGTCACTCCTCCCAGGGTTAGGCGGGTCCTAAGGCGAGGCCGAGAGGCGTAGCCGATGGAAAACCGGTTAATATTCCGGTCCCACTAGAAACCGTTATTACCCAAGGCGTGACGCAGGTAGCCATGGCCGGACAACCCGTTAGCTGGGTGTTCCAAGGGCAAACGGCGTTGAAGCTTCCAGGAAAACCCGGGAGCTGAGCCCGAAGTCCGAGTGCAAGGCGGGTGACACCGCCGAAGCGGTCACAGCTATACTGCCAAGAAAAGCGTCGTGGGAAGGCCCATAGTGCCCGTACCGTAAACCGACACAGGTAGGCGAGGCGAGTAGCCTCAGGGGCTCGAGATAACTCTCGTGAAGGAACTCGGCAAATTGGCTCCGTAACTTCGGGAGAAGGAGCGCCTGGTAGGGGTGTCAAAGCCCCGAGAGGCCGCAGCGAAACGGTCCCTGGAACTGTTTACCAAAAACACAGGACTGCGCAAAGTCGCAAAGACGACGTATGCAGTCTGACGCCTGCTCTGTGCCGGAAGGTTAAGGGAAGTTGTCAGGGGGTTCGCCCCCAAAGCAACGAACCGAAGCCCCGGTTAACGGCGGCCGTAACTATGACGGTCCTAAGGTAGCGAAATACCTTGTCGGGTAAGTTCCGACCTGCATGAATGGCGTAATAACAGGGGTACTGTCTCCACGAGAGGCTCGGCGAAACTGTAGCAGTGGTGAAGATGCCACTTACCCGCGGCTAGACGGAAAGACCCTGTGGACCTTTACTGTACTCTACTATTGGGTCTTTGTGCTTGTTGCGTAGGATAGGTGGGAGACTTCGAAGCACCGTTCTCGGACGGTGTGGAGTCGCCGGTGAAATACCACCCTTCGAGTACGAAGATTCTAACCGGGACCCGTAATCCGGGCTCGGAACCGTGGTAGACGGGCAGTTTGACTGGGGCGGTCCCCTCCCAAAAGGTAACGGAGGGGCTCAAAGGTGCGTTCAGCACGGTTGGCAATCGTGCGTCGAGTGCAAGGGCACAAACGCGCTTAACTGCGAGAGAAAAACCTCAAGCAGGTGCGAAAGCAGGACCTAGTGATCCGGCGGTTCCTCGTGGAAGGGCCGTCGCTCAACTGATAAAAGGTACCCCGGGGATAACAGGCTGATCTCCCCCAAGCGTCCATAGCGACGGGGAGGTTTGGCACCTCGATGTCGACTCATCGCATCCTGGAGCTGCAGTCGGTTCCAAGGGTTCGGCTGTTCGCCGATTAAAGCGGTACGTGAGTTGGGTTCAGACCGACGTGAGTCAGGTCGGTCCCTATCTGCCGTGGGCGTAGGATCCTTGAGGAGATTCGTCTCTAGTACGAGAGGATTGAGACGGAGGCACCCCTGGTGTTCCAGTTGGCCTGCTAAGGCCACCGCTGGGTAGCTATGTGCCGATAGGATAAACGCTGAAAGCATCTAAGCGTGAAGCCAGCTCCAAGACTAGGGATCCCCACGAGGCTCGTTGTAGACCACAACGTCGATAGGCCGGGTGTGTAAGCTCCGTAAGGAGTGAGCTGACCGGTACTAATCAGCCCATTGACTTGCCCGCTTTCATCCGATGCCCTGATCGGGCTTCGGTGAAGCATTTGCCAGCAAACGGAATACGTTTGGCCGGCACCACGTCGTCCTTCATCCATCTTCTTCGGTTCTCTTCAGCCGGGAGGTCCGGTCGTATCCGATACTTCGGTACCGGGTCTTTCAGAGCCCTCCCCGCTGAGCCCAGATTCCGGTGACCATAGCGGCGGGGCCACACCCGTTCCCATTCCGAACACGGCCGTTAAGCCCGTCCGCGCCGATGATACTGCAGACCAGCGGGAAAGTAGGTCGTCGCCGGGTTTTTTTACCAGCCCCGTTCCGAGCATTCTCGGAACGGGGCTTTTTCGTGTGACATTGAATTTCGAAGCCAGCCCCCTCATACTACGTCCATCCTTCATCCAGATGCGCATGCATATGGAGTCCGCGAACGCTTGGAAGAGCACATGCCTGAAGACCTCAAACCCTACCTCTCCCTCGTCGCCCCCGTCTACAACGAGCGCGAATGCATCGAGGAGTTCGTCAAGGAAGCCGATGCGGCGCTCGCCCAAATCGGCCGCACCTACGAAATCGTCTGCGTCGACGACGGATCCAAAGACGGTTCGCGCGATATTCTTCTCAATCTCAAGTCGCAGTTCAGAGCGCTGCGCGTCGTTGCCCTCGACCGGAACAGCGGCCAGTCGGCCGCCTTCCAGGCGGGAATCCAGTTCGCCCGCGGCGAAATCATCGCCCTGATCGACGCCGACCTTCAGAACGATCCCGCCGACATCGCCGCCATGGTCGAACGCATCGAGCAACCCGATCGACCCACCTGCGTCGCCGGCCGGCGGGCCAAACGCCAGGACAACTTCGTCAGAAGGATCTCCTCGAAGATCGCCAACGCGGTCCGCATCTGGTTGACTGGCGATCCGATACGGGACACCGGTTGCAGCCTCAAACTCTTCCGCGCCGAGACGATCAAGCGCGTGAAGTTCTTTCGCGGGATGCACCGTTTCCTGACGACCCTGGTGCGCATGGAAGGCGGCACGGTCGTCGAGATGGACGTGAACCATCGTCCGCGCCCGCGCGGAAAACCCAAATACGGCCAGGGGCTCGGACGGACCTTCACGGCGCTCCGCGATGCCTTTGCCGTACGTTGGATGAAGAGCCGCTACCTGCTTTACCGGGCCGAGGAGCTTTAGCCTCGAAACCAGAAAGTCCCTGGTCTGGGCTTCAGCCTGCATTCTTCGCAAGCGCAAGATCGGTCCCGGCAGGTTGCGCGCAGCCACGTGTCAAGGAGTCATCCCATGCTCATCCGTTACGGCGCCTGTCTGGTGATCTTGGCTGGTCTGAGTTCCCGCGTCCTGAGCGCCGAGACGCTGAAGGGCACCTACCGGAACGCCGATGGGACCTGCCAGGTCGAGATGGATGTCACGTTCGAAAACAACCGGTTGAAGGGCGAGATGACGTACCGCGAAAACGTGTACTCGGTGGAAGGGAATCTCGAGGAGGCATCCGATTCAGGCGATTTCATGCACCGCAAGATCTTCACGCTGTTCGGTCTGCACGTCAGCATCTGGAAGATCGTCGGCTACCTGGGCACGGCCATCTTCGCCGGACGTTGGTTCGTTCAGCTGCACGCCTCGCGCAAGGCGCGCAAGCCGGTCATGAACCGGACCTTCTGGCTGATGAGCCTTACCGGCAGTCTGCTGATCCTGGCGTATTTCGTTTTCGGCAAGAACGATTCGGTGGGCGTGCTCTCCAATCTCTTCCCTTCCAGCGTGGCCGCCTACAATCTCTACCTCGATATCCGCCACCATAACGAGCAGAAGGCCTGTGCGGAAAACGGGACCGGCGGATCGACGGCTTGAAAAGCCCGTTCGATGGGCGGCCGGGAGGAATGCCGCCCCTACCGCGCCGGCAGCTCGGTGCGGTATTCGTCCCGATACAACCCGATCTTATCGAACGGGATCGGCTCGAACGAGGGCAACGCCTTGAGCAACGGCGCGTCATTGACAAGCGTGAAGTCGCCATTTTTCGCATCCTTGAAACCGAGCACGACCGGTTGCTCTGGGGAGCCGGACAGGGCGGTGAAACCTTTGAAGGTCGGCGCCGCGGCGATCGTCTTCGCGCCCGTCGTGTTCACGGCCAGGTTGTCCGCGATCTCGAGCTTGTCGAGCAGCTTCTTTACGTTGCCGTCGAAATCGCAGACCTGTTTGCCGCAGTCCACGAAGACATTGCGCCGGACCGGATTGTTGAGCGGTTCCCGCGGGTTCTCGTTCATGATCGCGGCCAGCCGCGGGTACTTGTCGCTCCACGGGGGCTGCTTGTAGTTCAGCCGCTTGGCCTTCTCCTCCAGGCACCAGCTGGAATCCGACGGGTTGTTCCACTGCTTCCAGGTCATTCCGCGCGAGTCGATGTGGAGCCCGATCGGGCAGTCGACGACCAGGTTGTTCAGGATCGGATTGTCGCGGCCCCCGCCGACCATGATGGCGCGGCCTGCGCGCAGGAAGACGTTGCCCTGGATCGTGTCGCCACAGTCGCAGTCGTCCAGATACACGCCCATGGTGTTGACATGCTTGGCGTCGCCGCCGCCAAGGTCGTGTATGAAATTGTGGCGCACCACGTTGCCCTGGCTGGTCCAGTCGCGGCCGGTATAGAACGCACCGGCGTCGCCGGTCTCCATCACGACGCGGTAGACATCGTTCAGTTCCAGGAGTTGTTCGTTGCCGCCGTAAAGCACCGCGTTGTGCGGCGCGTCGTGAATACGGTTGTTGCGCACGATCTGGCCGCAGCCGTTCGCGTTGATCCCCGCCGCATAGGTTCGCTTGAAAAGACCGTAATGGTGGACGTGGTTGTTGACCGCCAAATTCTTCGCCGGCTCCAGCGTCTTCCGGTCGCCGCCGTCGAGGGAGATGCCGGCTGTGCCGAGATGGAAGAGATCGCACGAACGGACGGTGTTGGCCTTGCCGCTCACCGAGAGGCCCTGGCCGGCGAGGTTGGCCACCGTGCAGCCCGCGATCTCCACGTGCTCGGTGTTCTGCAGGACCAGTCCGTTCGCGTGGCCGAACTCGAAGCGCAGTCCGACGAGCCTGAGATGCCGGGTCCCACTTATCTTCACCAGCGGCTGAGCCAGCGTGGCCAGTACGATCTGCGAGTTCGCGAGTGGTTTGGGCGGATAGAGGTAGAGCCGCCGGTGGGCGCGGTCCAGGTACCATTCGCCCGGCGCGTCGAGTTCGTCCAGCAGGTTCAGCGCAAAGAAGCGTCGTTTGGCCGCGCCCCAGGTGCCGGCGTTGATCCCGTATGTGTGGGGCGCCGCCAGCGCGATGACCTTCTTTTCCTTGTCGTACGAGGCGATGCGGATGACCTCGTCGCTCCAGTCGTGCGTCCAGTAGCCGAAAAGCCAGACGCCCTGCTCCACGTTCCAGCGCGCCGGGCGCGGGTCGTCGAAGACGAACGAGCCGGGATGCGCTTTCTTCAGCGCCGGGTCGGTGGCGTCGGCCTTGGGCAGGCCGTTATCGACCGCCTTGGTGAAGGTCGCCCAGCCGCCATCCGGCGCGTCGAGGTTCGGCCAGCGGGCCAACGTCATCGGCTGGGCGTCCACGTACAGCCAGGGCTCGACGGGTGCCGCGTTGTAGGAGGTCTTGAACGCGGGGAACCCGCCCTGCGCCGACACGTCGCAGACGAGCACCTTGCCGCGCGCGGCCGGGTCGAGCCGCGAGAGCACCGCTTCGTCCGCGACCGGCTTGAAGGCCTCCGGCGCCAGCGTCGCGCCGCCTTGAAAACGCGCGGTGCCGTTCTTCCGGGCGCGGTAGGTGACCGGCGCTTCCGCGCTGCCGCCATCTTCGGCGCCGAAGGTCAGCGTCTGTTTGAGTTCGTACGTTCCTTCGGCGACCCATACCGTCACTCCGCCCGCGGGCAGGCCGGCGGCCTTGAGCTTGCGCACCTCGTCCCGCGCGCGCTCCAGCGTCGCGAACGGGCCGGCGGCGAAGACCGGTTCCAGCGCGCGGCGTTCCGCGATGGCGTCGTTCCTCTCTTTTTCGAGTTTCTTCCGCGCCTCGTCGTCGGCGGCGTTGGGCAGTTCGGCCTCGATCTCCTTCTCGCGAGCCAGCAGCGTCTCGATGCGCTTCCTGGCGGCGTCCTGCCTGGCCTCGTCGCGTTCGGCCGCGCGCCCGTTCAGCGTATCGGCGCCCTTGGGGCTGACGAAGAGTTCGAGGCCCGGTCTGGTGTCCTCGGCCGCACGCAATCCGACGGACCCGGCCATGAGAGGAAGCAGCAGCAGCGCCATCCAGCCGAACGGGGATCGAGGTAGTTCGTTCATCGCGGGCCTCCTCTGTGCCATTCGATCGCTTCGCCGTTTATTCATGATTATGAAACGGCACTATCCAGTACACCGGTCAATTCTCGAATCGCCGAAAATCAGTGCTCGTCATGGGTTATGAATCTGGCACGCCAAGTGCTTTCTGGGGTGGATGATTGATCGGTTGCCGATAGCCGGCTGATGGCCGATGGTGGAGTCTTGATGGCAGTGTTCTCCGATCGGGAAGGGTCCATCGCTTGCCGCGCTGGCATTCCCTTCCGGACTCGGTAGTTTATCTTCCTTCGATTGGATGGCTTGGAACCATGGCTGAGACATCGACGACCTACTCCATTCGCAAGTTTTTCGCCGGCAAGAACATCTTTCTGACCGGCTCCACCGGTTTTCTGGCCAAAGCGGTGCTGGAAAAGATCCTTCACGACCTGCCCGAGGCCGGCAGGGTTTTTCTGTTGATTCGTCCGCGAGCGCGGCCCGACGGCTCGCTGGTCGATCCGCGCCAGCGCGTGAGTGACGAGATCCTGCGCAACTCGGCTTTTTCCCGCCTGCGCGAACGGCACGGCGAGAAGTTCGAAGCTTACTGTCAGGAGCGCATCGTCTGCGTGCCGGGCGATTTGACGCTGCCGAACCTGGGACTCGACGATGCCGCGCTGGACGACCTGGCGAAAGGGATCCAGGTCATCATCCATTCGGCCGCGACGGTCGTTTTTGACGAACGCCTGGACCTGGCGCTGCAGATCAACACGCTGAGCCCCGGCCGGTTGCTGGCGCTGGCGCGCAGGGCGCGCGCGCCGCTGGTGCACGTTTCGACCGCCTACGTCAGCGGCACCCGTCGCGGGTTGATCGCCGAGCGGGTCGAGGAGCCGCTGGTCGCCATCGACCAGCAGCTCGCGCCGGACGCGCCGCGGCCGCAGAGTTTCGACGTGCGGCAGGAAGTGGCACGCCTCGAGGAATTGTGCCGTTCGGTGAAGGCCGAAGCCGAGGCACAGATCGCCAGGAACGGCTGGGCCGAGGACAGCGAAGAGGCCAGGGGCGCGTTGCGCCGGGCGCTGGTCGGCGCCGGCATGACGCGCGCGCGCAGCCTGGGCTGGAATGACACCTACACGTACACGAAGTTCCTGGGCGAGCATCTGCTGAAGCTGGACCACGGCGAGGTTCCCGCGGTGATCGTGCGTTCATCGATCATCGAATCCAGTCTGCGCGATCCCGAGCCCGGCTGGCTGGACGGCCTGCGGATGGCCGATCCGCTGATCGTCGGTTTCGGCAAGGGGCGCCTGGACGATTTCCCCGCCGATCCGCAGATGACGCTCGACATCATCCCGGCCGACATGGTCGTCAATGCGATCCTGGCCGCCGCGGCGCATAATTCCGACCGGCCCGGCGCCTTCGACGTCGTTCACGTGGCCAGCTCGTCCGAGAACCCGTTGATCTTCGAGCATCTCTACTCGTCGGTGCGCGACTACTTCCAGAAGAATCCGATGCTGGACCGCGCCGGCCGGCCGGTGCGCGTGCCGAAATGGAAGTTTCCTTCCGTGGACCGCTTCCGTGGACGCATCAAGAACCGCTATCTGCGGCCGATGAAGCTGGTGAGTGCCGTCATCGACGGTCCGATCGCCGTGCCCGGTACGCGCAAGCTGCGCACGCGGCTGCGGCTCCTGAACACGACCCTCGAGCAGTTGCTCTACTACGTCGATATCTACAGCCCGTACACGAATCTCAAGTGCCGCTTCGACACGCAGCGCGCGCGGGCGATCAACGAGGCCATGGACCCGGAGGAACGCGAGGTCTTCGGCTACGATCCCAAGCAAATCCACTGGCGGCATTATCTGCAGGACGTGCACATCCCGGGCCTGAAGCGCAACATCCTGCGCATGGACGAACCGCCGCGCGCCGGAGCCGGCGAAGGCAAGCTGCTGGACGAAGAGACCGCGCAGGTCCGCCGGCGCGCCACGACCGTGCGCGGCGTTCCGCGCACGATCGTCGATCTCGCAGCCCGCGGCGCCGACCTGCACCACGACCGCGTCTTCCTGGAGATGGTGCGCGAAGGGAGGTCCGTCCGCCTGACCTTCCGGGAACTGTATGAAGGCGCGGGTCGGCTGGCCTGCAAGTTGCGCGCGAAGCTGGGGCTTCACACCGGAGACCGGGTGGTGCTGTGGGGCGAGAATGCGCCCGAGTGGCCGCTGGCTTATCTTTCGATCGTGCGCGCCGCCTGCACGGCCGTGCCGCTGGATCGCCAGATGCCCCTCGACGAGGCGCTTCGCATCGCGGAGTTCACGGGCGCCAAGGCCATCGTCATTTCGCCCGCGCTGTTGGAACGGCACCGCGAAGGGCTGGCCGGCAATGCCCTTCCGCTCCTGAATCCGTACCGCGAACTCGAGCCGCACGGCGGGTACGCCTGGCCGGTCGATTCCGCGAACGTCGAGGCGGAGTGCCGCTGGGAACCCGCGCCGGAAGCGCTCGCGTCCATCCTCTTCACCAGCGGCACGACGTTGTCGCCCAAGGGCGTCATGCTGACGCATGCCAACCTGATTTCGGACGCGCTGGCCGTGGCCGAGATCCTGGTGCCGCACGACACGGATCGCTTCATGTCGGTCCTGCCGTTGCACCATGCCTTCGAATTCACCGGCGGTTTCCTGGTGCCGCTTTTCGGCGGCGCGTCGATCCATTACCTGGAGACGCTGCGCCCGCAGGAGCTTTCCGAGACGATGAAGCGCGCCGGCATCACGGTGGTGTTGGCGGTGCCGCGCCTCTTCCAGGTCTTCGCCGACAACATCCGGCAGCGCGTCAAGGCGGCGGGGATCGGCGCGCAACTGACGGTGAACCTGGCCGATTCGATGGCCGGCGCGGCGGAGCTCTTCGGCAACGAGCGGGCGCGGAAGAAGCTCTTCGCGAAGGTGCACCAGGCGTTCGGCGGCAAGATCCGGCTCTTCGTCTCCGGCGGCGCCGAGTTGAATCCCGATCTGGTCCGCTTTTTCGGCCGTTTCGCGATCCCGCTGGTGGAAGGTTACGGACTGACCGAGACGGGACCGGTGGTGACCGTGAATCCGCTGGCCGCGCCGCGTCCGGGGAGCGTCGGCATTCCCCTGCCGGGCGTCGAGATCCGCCTGCATCAGCCGGATGTGCAGGGCATCGGCGAGATCCTTGTGCGCGGCCCCAATGTCATGCAGGGCTATTGGAAGGATCCCGAGGCGACGGAGAAGACCTTCGAGCAGGGCTGGTTCCGCACCGGCGACCTGGGGCGTTTCGACGGCGACGGTTACCTGTACGTCACCGGCCGCGTGAAGGACGTGATCGTCACGGCGGCGGGCAAGAAGGTCTTTCCCATCGAGATCGAATGGCGGCTGCGCGACGTGCCCGGCTTGCGCGAGTGCTGCGTGCTCGGGCTGCCGGCGCGGCAGTCGCACGGCGAGGAGGTCGCGGTCGTGGCGGTGCCCGAACCGGGTACCGACCGCGAGAAGCTGCGCGCGGCGATCGAGCGTGTCAACCAGGACCTGCCCAGTCACCAGCAGATCGCGCGCATCGAGTTCATGGAAGGCGACCTGCCCAAGACGACGACGCTGAAGGTCCAGCGCGGCAAGCTCCGTGCGCAACTGACCGGCGGCGCGACGATCAAGCCGGGCGATACGGGTCCGGCCGCGCGCGCCGCCCGATCCGACGACGAGGTCCTGACCGAAGTGGCCAAAGCCATCGCCGAGACGGCCAACGTGAGCGCCGGCGAGGTGGCGCGCGAGCAGCGCCTGCAGCTCGATCTGGGGCTCGACTCCATCGGCCGGCTGGACCTGGTGGGCAAGCTGGAACTGCGCTTGAGCGTCTCGCTGCCCGACGACGCGCTGGCGCGGATGCGCACCGTCGGCGATCTGGTCGATCTGGTGCATGCGGTGCGCGGCAAGTCGCGCAAGTCCGAACGCCGCGCCGGCCTGCAGGATCGCGTCTGGAAGTCCGGCGAATTCAAGACCAGCGGGGTGTTGAAGCCGTCCCTCCCGCAATCCCTCCTGCGCGGAGTCATGCAGACGACCGAAAAAGTCTTCTTCAACACCTACCTCAGCATCGAGGCGCACGGGCTGGAGCACATCCCCGCGTCCGGATCCTTCGTCATGGCGTCGAACCATTCGAGCCATCTGGACACTGCCGCCGTCCGTGCCGTTCTGGGCCGCCGGGCGGGCGACTTTCACGTGATGGGAGCGAAGGACTACTTCTTCGACACGCGGTTGAAGAGCTGGTTCTTTTCGACGGTCTTCAGCGCGCTGCCCTTCGAGCGCGAGGAACACACGCTGGAAGGGCTGGGGCTGTGCCGCGAGGTGCTGCAGAACGGGAAGGCGCTGCTGATTTTCCCCGAGGGTGGACGGACGGTGACGGGCAAGCTGCGCCCGTTCAAGCCGGGCATCGGCATTCTGGCCGTCGAACTGGAGGTCCCCGTACTGCCCGTTTTCGTGGGCGGTACGTTCGAGTCGTTGCCGAAGGGACGCACGGTCCCGCGACCCTCGCGCGTCGTCGTGCGCTTCGGCGCGCCGCTGGATTTCAGCCAACTGAAGGCGCGCAGGCAGCAGGAAGGGGAGGGAAGTGGCGGCGAACGTCGCCGGCGCGGCGGCCTCAATTCCGAGCTGTACCGCACCGCCGCCGAAATGCTCCGTGCCGAAGTCGAACGGCTCAGTCAGATGGGCGCCGATCTGCCGTGAACAGCGCACGTGCCGCCTATTGCGATGTGGATGGGACGCTCAGCGCCACGCAGATTGCCAGCCCGCTCATCTACTTCAAGGCTCGCCTGACGCCCCAGCCGCTGCGCGCACTGTGGTTCGCCGGACTGCCCTTTCGAGCGGCCTATTGGCTGCTGCTCGACAAGTTCAGCCGCGAGGCTTCCAACCGGACGATCTACGCCGCCTATTCGAACATGGATGCTGCACGCGTGAAGGCGCTGGCCGCCGAGTGTTACCGTTCCTATCTGGAACCGCGGCTCCTGCACGAAGGGCTGCAGCGGTTGGAGCGTCTTAAGGGCGAGGGCGTGCAACTGGTCCTGGTCACCGGGTCGCTGGACTTCCTGATGCAACCGCTGGCCGAGCGCCTGCAGGCGGAGTTGGTGGCGCCGGGATTGGAGGAACGCGCAGGTCGTTTCACCGGACGGTTGACGGTGCTGCCGATGACCGGTGAGCGGAAGGCGGACGCCGTACGGGCTCATGCGCAACGCTGCGGCATCGACCTTCAATCCAGTTTTGCCTTCGGGGATGCGCTGGGCGATCTGCCGATGCTGGAGTGTGTGGGGAAACCCGTTGCGGTCAATCCCGGTCGCAGGCTGGCCGCCCAGGCGGCGCGGCGCGGTTGGCCCATTGAACGCTGGCGGTAAGCGGGTATTCTGCCTGGAAGCGCGGGCATCCTGGCCCGCACCGCCGGGTCACGGAGGACTTGCCATGGCGTTGGATGTCGAATGCCCGCGATGTCGGCACGGGATGCAGGTGGCCGAGTCGGCGGTGGGTCAGACGTTTCACTGCGCCCGTTGTCAGGTCAAGCTGATCTGTTTGGTGGGTGGCGCGGTCGCCGAAGCCGAGGCCGACGAGTTGAAGTTGCAGCCGCTCGACCCATCCGCGCATCTGAATGCCCGTCGGGAGATCAAGCCGCGCGGCAAAAGCGCTCGTCCTGCCTGGCAGATGCCGGCGCAGCGCAAGGGCAAGATGAAACGGCTGTTCTAGCCCGTGGGGGTACGCGGCGTGCGGTCATCCTTTTCCATTTGCGCTTCATGGGCAGGCCTGTGCGTGGCGGCGGGGATCGTCTCCTTTTTGCCGGCTCATGCGCACGGTCTCGAGTCCATCTTCGGCCAGCCGGCGGAGCAATGGATTCGCCAGTTGGGTCACGAGGATCCCGCGCAGCGCACGCAGGCCGCGTTGGTCCTGGGCAAGACCGGCGCGCCGGCCTTGCCGTTGCTGCAGGCGGCGTTGAGCCAGGGCGATGTGTATCTGCGCCGCGGGGCCTGCGAGGCGCTGGGACAGATGGGTCCTGTGGCTGCGCCGCTGATGCCGCAGTTGATCGAGGCGTTGCGGGACAAGGATTTCGGGATGCGTTGCAGTGCGGCCGAGGCGTTGGGGGTTGTGGCCGGTCCGCCGACGGAGGCGCAGGCGGTCGATCCGGCCGTGCAGGCGCTGGCCGAGGCGCTGGGGGACCGGCATTCCACGGTCCGTCAGTCGGCCGCCGCAGCACTGGGGCGGATGGGTACGAATGCGGCGGCGGCCCTGCCCGCGCTGGTGAAGACCGCCAAGGACGAACGATCCCGCGTTCGCCGTTCGGCCGTCGAGGCGCTGGGTCGTCTGGGGCCTGCCACGCAGGACGCGTTGCCGGCCCTTCGCGAAGCGCTTCGCGATCCGGATGCCGAGGTGCGCTGGTTTGCCGTGCGGGCCGTGGGGCAATGCGGGGCCGCGGCCGCGCCGCTCGTTCCCGACCTGCTGCCGTTGTTGGCGGACCATCGGGCGGACCTCCTGTTGGGCGATTATTTCAAAGGCACGCGGTGGTGCATTGCCCGGGTCGTGGCGCATGCGCTGGGTGCGATTCGTGCGCAGCCCGAACGGTGCATCCCGGCGCTGGTCAGAGCGCTGGAAGACCGGGACGAGAACGTGCGCCAGACCGCCGCGGAAGCGCTGGTCCAGTTCCTGCCCGAAGCGCGGAAGGCCATCCCGGATATCGGCCGCATTTTGCTCGAAGCGAAGGAGAAGGATCGCCGGGTTTCCGCGGCGCGGGCCCTGGGGCTCTTCGGACCCGCGGGACGCGAGGCCGCGCCGCTGTTGCTGCAGGCGTTGCGCGATCCGGAAACGGCGGTGGCGCAGGCCGCGGCGAGCGCCTTGGGACGGTTGGGGCTGACGCGTGCGGAGGCGGTTCCGCCGCTGCTGGACGCCTTGGCGCATGGAACGCCGCAGGTCCGGCGCGAAGCGGCGACGGCGTTGGGCCATCTGGGTGCGGTCGCGCAGCAGGCGGCTCCCGCGCTGATCGCCCTGATCCGCGAGCAGCCTGGGCGGGCCTTTGCGCCGGCCCGCGCTGCGGCCGTTCGAGCCTTGGCGCAGCTCGAATGCCCCGCCGCCACGACCCTTCCGGTTTTTCAGGCGGCGCTGGAGGACGATGACCGCGAGGTCCGTCGCGTTTCGGCCGAGCAGCTGGGCCGTTGCGGTGCCGCGGCCGCCGCGGCGCTGCCGGCCCTGCGCAAGGCGTTGTCCGACAAGGACGACCTGGTGCGCCGGAACGTGGCCGAGGCGCTGCTGAACCTGGGTCCCGCGGCCGCGCCCGCGGTGGCCGAATTGATCAAGGTGCTCGACGACGACCGGGACCCCTTGGCACGACGTCACGCCGCGCGCGCGTTGGGCGGTCTGGGCCCGCAGGCCCAATCCGCGATTCCCACGCTGGAAAAATGCGCTCAGGACCGCGATTGGACCCTGCGCCAGGAAGCTGCCGATGCGTTGCTCCGCCTCCGCGGACAACGCTGAGTACCGTGCCGCAGAAGTTCCTGACCCCGTGTGCTGCGGATGCGGGTCCGGATCGAGGCGCGAGCGAGGAGCATATCCGGAGAAGATCTGTAACGAGCGAGCAACGAAGAGCCGGACCCGCAGGCGCAAACAATGGGTCTGGAACTTATGCGGCGCGGTACTCAGCCTCGATCGCACAGCACGCCCAGTTCCGCCACGGTGACGTGATTTCCTTCGACGACGCGAAGTGCGGTAAACCGGAAGAACCGCGCGGTTGTCGGCTTGGCGAAGAGCACCGTCTGCTCCAGCGGGTTGGCCCTGATGTTGGCGAACTCGCCGGCCGCGGCTGGCATGCCCCACTCCCTGCCGTCCGCGCTGACGTGGAACGCATACCGGTCCGGGATGCCGGCCGTCTGGCCGTCCTGGCGCGGGAGGAACGTGAAGCCCGTCAGCGTCATCGTCTCGCCCAGATCCACGACGATTTCCTGTGGGGGCGCGTGTGCGCCGTCGGCGGCGTTCGTGTGCCAGAGCGTTCCGGGGTTTTCGTCGATCGCGCGGGCCGCCTCGCCGCCGCGCGCCTCGGCGCTCGCGCGAACCACCCTCCACTTCGCCTTGGCCACGCCGAACGTTCGCGCGGCGATTCCGCTGCACGCCTTTTCCTGCGGCAGGAAAGCGCGCGCCTTGACCGTGCCGCCCCAAGGCAGCGGGATAGGCCGTTCGTAGAGCGGCGAGGTTTCGGTGGGTTCGCTTTCGTCCAGCGTGTAGCGCACCCACGGGCCTTCGCTCTCGCAGCGGATCGCGACCGAGCCCTGCCGGTCGCGCACGATCGTCGGGGCGTTCAGGAGGGCCGGCGTCCGGAAGAGCGCCACCTCCGAGATCGCCGGGCAGACCGCCGCCTGCACGATCCGCAGGCGCAGCCGGTCCGTCGTCAGGAAGCGCGTGCGCACGAGCCGCTGGCTGCCGATGCTCGTGCCTTTGGCGAACTCTTCCCATCGGCCGTCGGTCCAGCGGTCGAGCGCGAAGGTCTCGACGCGCTGGCCGAGCGGGAGGAATTCGCGGATGCGCACCACGTTGAACGTGACCGGCCGTCCGAGATCGATCGCCAGTTCCGCGACGGTCACGCCGTCGTCGGGCGCCCAGTAGGTGTCGCGCTTGCCATCGAGCACGTTTGCAACGCCGAAGCGCCGGTCGTTGCCGCGGGTGTGGCTGGCCGTCGCGCGCGCGCCTCGGACCAGGTCTTCGGCGAACGTCGCGTCGAGGATCTGGCGCATGCCGCGAAGCGCCCGGACATCGTTCTCGTGGATCAGGCCGCGGCGGTCGGGTGGCAGGTTCAGCAACAGGTTGGCCCCGCGGCCGACCGAATCGAAGTAGATGTCGACCAGCTGCGCCGGCGTCTTGACGCGGTCGTCTTCGCTGGCATGGTAGAACCAGCCCGGTCGGATCGAGACATCCACTTCGGCGGGCAGCCAATGCGTGCCGGGGCGCTGGCCGATATTCAGGCGTTTCGTGTCGGCGATGCCGGGGGCGAACTCGGCGGCATTCAGTGTCGCCCAGCAGGTCTCGCCGGCGAAGCCGGACTCGTTGCCGCACCAGCGGATGTCCGGCCCGCCGTCGCTGAACATCACCGCCATCGGCTGCAGTTCGCGGACGATCGCGATCGTGTTCGGCCAGTCGTAGTAGGTGCGGTTGTCGATGGTGCGTTTCTCCCGCGCACCGCCGTAGTAGCCGTCGCCGCCGTTGGCGCCGTCGAACCAGACCTCGTAGATCGGGCCGTATCGCGTGAGCAGTTCGCGAAGCTGGTTGCGGTAGTAGGCGATGTAGGCGGGGGTGGCGTAGTCCTTGTGGTTGCGATCCCAGGGCGAAAGGTAAACGCCGAAGAGCAGTCCGTGACGGCGGCAGGCGTCGGAGATTTCGCGGACGACGTCGCCTTGGCCGTTCTTCCACGGCGAGTTCTTCACCGAATGTTCGGTGTAGGCGCTGGGCCAGAGGCAGAAGCCGTCGTGGTGTTTGCATGTGAGCACAAGGCCCCTCATGCCGGCCTCTTGGGCCGTGCCGACGATCTGTTCGGCGTCGAAGGCGGTCGGGTTGAAGATTGCGGGCGACTCGTCGCCGTAGCCCCACTCCTTGTCGGTGAAGGTGTTCACGGTGAAGTGGATGAAGCCGTAGAATTCCAGTTCGTGCCAGCGGAGCTGGCGTTCGGTCGGCACGGGCGGGAACGGCGCGGGCGCGGCGGGCAGGCTCATGACGGATCTCCAAGGGTTGTGGCAATGAGGATATGCCGGCACGGGCAGCCGGCAAGGAGCGGGACGTTCGGTCCGGCATCGTCAATCCGTTTGCCTGGGCGCGGTCTGTCGCCTAAAGTAAAGGGGTTCATGGAAGGAGAACGGTTGCGTGATTCTGGTCATCGACAATTACGATTCCTTCACCTTCAACCTGGTGCAGACGCTGGGCAGCCTGGGTGCGGACCTGAAGGTCGTGCGCAACGACGAGGTCACGGTGGAGGCGGT
>Ga0073932_1003976_pt1 | contig 18485 bp, 20 predicted proteins | sample DewCreD2012metaG_FD_76967 | JGI IMG/M metagenome (GOLD analysis project Ga0073932, IMG submission 76967) | Hot spring sediment bacterial and archeal communities from British Columbia, Canada, to study Microbial Dark Matter (Phase II) - Dewar... ... | reverse complement strand
GCTCGAGATCGGCGAGTTCCTCTTCCGGATCGACGGCTTCCTCTACGAGCTCGCCGCGAATCCGAGCCGAGTGCACCGGTTCCTCGACCGGATCGTCGAGATCCACCTGGCCAACCTCGAGAAGTACCTGGCGTCGGTCGGACCGTACATCGACATCATCCAGTTCGGCGACGACCTGGGCACGCAGACCGGGCCGCAGATCTCGCCGCGGATGTACGCGGAGTTCTTCAAGCCGCGGCATTCGCTGATGTGGAATCGGGCCAAGCAGTTGCGGCCCGGCATCAAGGTGATGCTGCACTGCTGCGGCGGAGTGCGGCCGCTCCTGCCGCACCTGATCGAAGCTGGCCTCGACGTGATCAACCCGGTCCAGACGACCTGCACCGGCATGGAGCCGGAGGGCCTGAAGCGCGACTTCGGCCGTGACATCGTCTTCTGGGGCGGCGGTTGCGACACTCGCGAGGTACTGCCGAAGGGCACGCCAGCCCAAGTGCGCGATGACGTGCGCCGCCGCGTGGACATACTCGCGCCAGGCGGCGGCTTCGTGTTCCAGCAGGTCCACAACGTGATGGCCGACGTCCCGCCGGAGAACGTCGTCGCGATGTTCGAGGCCGTCCGCGGCTGATACTCCGTCATCGGCACTTGACTCGGCCGAGCCCGGCGAGTACGTATGTCGGGGTACGGATGGCGCATGACTTCCGGGCTGCATTCAGGACTGAGGATGCCCCCCAATCTTGCCGATTATTCGCATGGGGAGACACCGGTATTTGAGCGCCGAAATCCTCTGAGGTGCCTTCAGGAGCGACGAATGCCGATCGCGAGCTCGCCTGATGCGTGAGGACTCGGGGCTGGTCGGCTCGCTGATTCGGATTGTCGTCGAATGGGGCCGCACGATAGTCGAGGCGGCAGCTTTGTTCCTGCTCGCATCGGCGATATTTGGCCGCTTCGAGATCCACCAGGTGAGCATGGAGCCGAACCTCCATGAGGGCCAGCGGGTGATCGTGAGCAAGCTCGATCACTACTGGCCGAGCTGGCTGAGCCTAGAGAAGGCTCAGGCGGCTGCGGGCATCGAGCTCGAGGTGCCGGCGAGGCCGTTCGCGCCGCGCCGGGGGCAGATGGTCGTGTTCTACGAGCGCGGGAGGCCAGGAGCGGACTCGCTCGTGAAGCGCGTCGTCGCGACCCCCGGCGAGACAGTGCTGATCCGCAACGGCGCCGTCAACGTCGACGGCGGGCCGATCGCCGAGATGTACGTCTCCAGTCGTACGACCTGCGAGGGGTACTGCGGGCCGCTCACGCTCGGGCCCGACGAATACTACGTGCTCGGCGACAACCGTCCGAACAGCCGGGACTCGCGCTTCTTCGGACCGATCACCTCCGATCAGATCGTCGGCCAGGTGATTGTCCGCTATTGGCCGCTGAGCGAGTTGACGCTCTTCCAGTAGCGTGCCATCTCGCGTCGATTCTGGCCCCTGTCCTCAGTCATCTGACCACTCCACATCGCTGAAACGTGGCGTATGATAGACAAGGCCACCGAACCACCCCACGTGAGGACTACAGATGGCAGTTGCCAATGCATTGACGTACGATGAGCGGCTTGAAGCCCTGCGCCGGACGAAGATCGAGCACACGATCGCCAAGCAGGCTGAGGGCGCCTGGGACAACGACGACCACGGCCGGATCCTCCCGCCGCCCGACTTCAGCTTCACGCCTGAGCCGAACCACCCCAGCGGCGGCTTTTTCGGCCCCGTCGCCGTCGGCGCCAACTTCCGCCGCCTCCTCGAAGCCCATCCCGTGTACGTCGACCCGATGGCCTCCATCGCGGGCGGCTACATGGTCTACTTCATGAAAATGCGCGATCCACACTGGAACCCCGATCTCAGCTACGACCACCTGAAGGCCGACCAGAAGCGCTACGGCATCGTCCACGGCATCGGTGGCACGCAGCACTTCGCGCCCGACCTGCGGATCGGCCTCGCGCTAGGCCTCGGCGGGCTGCTAACCAAGATTCGCCACTACCGCGAGGTCAACGCCGGCAATCCCGATGTCGAACCCGGCCTGTACGACGGCCTCGAGTCCGTGATCTTCGGCTTGCAGAACTGGATGCGCCGCACCGCCGACCAGTGCCGCGCGATGGCGGCAACAGAGTCCCGGCCCGAGATCCAGTGCAACCTGCTCGAGATGGCGGAGATGAACGACTGGCTCATCTCCGGCCCGCCGCGCACGTTCCGCGAGGCGTGCCAGTGGATCGCCTGGTACCAGATGATCTGCCGGATGTACAACGGCTCCGGCGCGCTCGACCAGCTCGACGAGACGCTGCGCCCGTTCTACGAGCGTGATGTCGCGGCCGGCATACTCGACGACGAGGCGGCGATCTTCCACTTGGCCTGTCTGTTCATCAACGACACTCAGTACGCGCAGCTCGGCGGCCCCGGTCCCGACGGCAAAGACAAGACAAGCCGAGTCTCGTTCCTGATCCTCGAGGCGCTCCACCGGCTCAAGACACCATCTAACATCGCCGTGCGCGTCTGGGACGGGCTCGACCCCGAATTCTTCAAGCTGGCCGTGCGTTACCTGGTCGAGGATAAGGTCGGCGCGCCGCTCTTTATGGGCGACAAAGGCCTGGTCGAAGGCTTCATGCGCAACGGCTACTCGCTGGAGCTCGCGCGCGAGCGTGTGAAAGTCGGCTGCCACTGGTGCGCGATCCCCGGCCGCGAGTACACGCTGAACGACGTCGTCAAGATCAACTTCGCGGCCGTGTTCGAGACCGCGCTTCGCGAGATGATGGCCGAGTCGAAGAGCCCGTCGACGGCTGAGCTCTGGGATCGCTTCACAGCGCACCTCAGGCGTGGCGTCAAGTGCGTCGCCGATGGCGAGGAGTTCCACCTCGCGCACATGTGGGAGGTCTTTCCAGAGCTACCGCTCGACCTGACGTGCCACGGTGTCATCGAGAAGGGGCGCGACGCTTCGCACGGCGGGGTCGAGTTCTACAACATGTGCATCGATGGCACTGCGCTGGCTACCGTTGCGGACTCGTTTGCGGCCCTCGAACAGCGAGTCGAGAAGGAAGGCAAGCTTACCTGGGCCGAGCTTATGCACCTGCTCGATACCGACTTTGCCGACGCCGAGCCGCAGCGGCTGATGCTGAGGTCGATCCCGCGCTACGGCAGCGGCGGCTCCCGCGCCGACGAGTATGCCGTCCAGATCGTCAGGACGTTTGCGGAGATTGTGAAGGCGGAGGAGAAGAACCGCTGGTTCAAGCTGATCCCGGGGCTCTTCTCGTGGGCGAACACGATTCCGCTCGGCAAGAGCGTGGGCGCGCTGCCGAACGGCCGGCACGCCGGCGCTCCGATCTCGCACGGTGCGAACCCGGACCCCGGCTTCGTGGGCGCGGGCGCGCCGACGGCGATGGCGGTGGCGATCGCCGCGGTGCAGCCGGGCTACGGCAACACCGCGCCGATGCAGCTCGAGCTCGATCCGGGCCTCTCGAACGACGAGGCGGGCATCGCGGCGCTCGAGGCGCTGATCCGGACGCACGTGGCGCTCGGGGGCACACAGATGAACCTGAACGTGCTGAACAAGGAGAAGATCCTCGAGGCGCACGCGGACCCGTCGAAGTACCCCGACCTGATCGTGCGCGTGACCGGGTTCAGCGCCTACTTCGCGAGCCTCTCGAAGGAGTTCCGGCAGCTGGTGGTGGACCGGCTGATCAGCGGGATGTGACAGAGCGACCTCACCTCTGGCCTGCGGGCCTTCCCCCTCTCCACGGAGTGGAGAGGGGGTCAGGGGGTGAGGGACTCCGCCTTGTCCTTCCTCCCCAGCACGTAGATCAGGTGCGGGATTCCGATCAGCCCCGATAGCCTGGCTTCCCTGGTCTCGATCCGCGAGAGGCCGGCCTCGGCCACCAGCGCTGGCAGCCCCTCCACGTCCGCCCGGCTCGCGCCCTGGTGCGCAGGCTGGCCGGCGTGCATCGGATGATTCGCGTCGGCGATTACCAGCCGCCCGCCAGGCTTCAGGACTCGCGCGGTCTCCGCCAGCCCACGGCGCTTCAGATCGTCCGGCAGGTGGTGCATCATCAGCGTGCTGGTCACGACGTCGAACGACTCGTCTGGGAACGGTAGCTGCTCGATCACGCCGAGCTGGAAGTCGACCGGTAGACCGCGCCGGCGGGCTTTGGCGCGAGCGCGGTCGACCTGGCGGGGAGCGGGGTCGACGCCGACGACGCGACCGGTCGGGCCGGCGATCTCGTAGGCCTCAAGCGACAGAGTCCCGGTGCCGCAACCGACGTCCAGCATCGACTCGCCGCGCCTGAGCTCGGCCATTTGGAGGACAGACTCGCGGACTCTCCGCAGCTTGCCGGTGAGCAGGAAATCGCCCAGCGTGATCAGAGCGTCGTAGGACCAGCCCAGGTTCAGGACTGAGCCGGACGTCTCGACTCCGTTTCTGTCATGGTGACCGACATGCGCGTGCATCAGTGGACCTCCCGTTTGGCGCGCCGGTGCGCCTATTCAGCCGGGCAGTCGACCTGTATAGAGTGTCTCACCTCATCGAGTGGAGGCCGACCGTGTTGCCTTCGGTATCGCTGATCATCGCGAAGTAGCCGGCGCCCTCCATCTCGATCTTCGTCTTGGGCACGAGGATCTGGCCGCCAGCTTCGACGACCCGATCCAGCGGTGCCTGTAGGTCATCGCCGCCGTTCAGGAACACGACGGTGCCTTCAGCGCTCGGATTCGCACCCGGCCCCGCGACGAGCGCGCCGGAGATCTCGCCCTTCATCGGGTCCGCCGGAAACGAAGCCATCCGCATTCCCTCGGCTTGCATGTCCTGGAGTGCTATGCCGAGGACGGATTCGTAGAACCGCTTGCCGCGCGCGAAGTCACTGCAGGGGATCTGGAACCAACTGATCGCAGACGCCATTGGGGGCTCCTCGTGCCGTCCGAGTTTCGGAATATAGTTATAGCCTAAGCATAACAGGCTAACTGGACTGGCGCCTGGCCGTGTGTGCTGTTTTCCTCTGAATGCGCCGCCGAGTTCATCACGCGTGGCAGAGCCGGCGTGGCAGGACGGAGTCGGTGGCGACGATCTCGGCGAGCAGGCGCGCCTTCAGCTCGAGCTTCAACTGCTGAGAGGCCGGGTCCGACCAGAGGTTGCGTAGCTGGTCCGGATCGGCGCGCAGGTCGAACAGCTCGCCGTAGGGCTGCTCGCCATCGTCGCCGACGTAGATCGTCAGCTGGTGCGTCTCGGTGACGAGCGTCCGGAGCCGCAGGCCCAGATAGTCCTCGTCGTTCTCGATGAGAGCGACTTCGCGCGTGCGCTCTGTCGTGCCTTCCAGGACTGCTCGCATCGAGCGGCCGGGCCATGGCTGCGGCATCCGGTCTGTCTCGGGCACGAGCGGGACGTCGCCCTCGGGAATCGGCACTCCGGCGAGATCCAGGATCGTCGGCGCGAAGTCGAGCAGGCTGGCGAGCGAGTCGGCGCGTCGGCCGGCCGGGAACCGGCCTGGCCACCGCCAGATGTACGGAACCCGCAGCAGGCCATCGAAGTGGAACGGGCCCTTGTTGATCAGCCAGTGGTCGCCGAGCATGTCGCCGTGGTCGGCGAGGAACACGACGACTGTGTCGTCGCGCAAGCCGAGCCGATCGAGCGCGTCGAGCACTCGGCCGGTCTCGTGATCGACGTGGCTAACCATGCCGCACGTCATTGCGATGATCTCGCGGAGCTGGTCGTCGGTTGCGCGGGTGGCGTCGAAGCGCCCGCTGAGCGGAAAGCCGTGGTCGTAGATCGCGGCGAAGTGCGGCGGCAGGTCCGCCAGCTCGCCATCGCGGCGCTTCGGGAGCGGGATGCTGGCGCGGTCGTACATCGACGCCCAGGGCTCCGGCGCCGCGAACGGGTGGTGCGGGTCGGGGAACGAGCACCAGAGCATGAACGGACGTCCCATCCGCGCCGGCGCGGCGGCCTGCTCGAGGAATGCGATCGAGCGGTCGGCGATCCAGTTGTTGTAGTGGAGCTCGGCCGGCAGAGCCATCGTGTAGGTCTGCTCGGCGCCGTTGACAGGTCTCGACCCGGCGTCTGGCAGGAGCAAGCGGTCGGCGCCCGGGTGCTCTCTCCGCAGCCAGTTGAGGTAGTCGCCGAAGATCGTCGAGACGTGTGCCCCGGTGAACTCGGTCGTCTCGAAGCCGTAGTAGGGGCTCGGCAGGCTCGTGAGCCGGCCCGTCTCCCACAGTAGCCTGCACTCGGAGAATCGCGATGGATCGACGTCGGCTACGTCTGCGCCGTTCGGCGCCCAGAATGTGCGGGCGTGGATCTTGCCAACACTGTGGGTCCGGTAGCCGGCCTGCCGGACGGCGTCGACTATCGTCGGGAGGTCGCTACGCAGGTTGATGCCGTTGGTGCGGACGCCGTGGCCGCGTGGTGTGAGGCCGGTCAGCAGGGTGGAGCGTGAGGGCATACAGAGCGGATTGTTGACGTAGGCGTGGCTGCAGTAGACGCCCTCGGCGGCCAGTCGGTCCAGCGCGGGGGTCTGGATCGGAAGCGCAGCGGCGGATCGGTTGTCGAGCAGTGCCTGCCAATAGCAGCCGAGGTGGTCGAAACGGTGCTGGTCGGTCATGATGACCAGGAAGTTCGGTCGATCCGGCATCGTGTACTCCGTGTCGTGCGGATGGCGATACTCTCGCGCATCGTCGTGCCGTGTGCAACGTGTGGCGGTTGACCCGGGGCAGAACCCGTGGTACTGTGAAGGACGGCCGCAGTCAATCGCCACGTCCGACCGGCGTCCGTGAACCCACAGCGTCGCAGGGTGAGTGTCGATGATCGACATCGAGGTCTGGCTGTACGGTCCACTCTCGGCCTACGCCCCGAGCGGCAGAGGCCCCGGTCACGCGCGCTTCCACCTCCAGGCGCCGGACGCCACGCGGATGCGCGACCTGCTCTCCATCCTCAAGATCCCACCGGATGAGAAGGGCATCACCTTTGTCAATGGCCAGCTTACCGACATGCCCGGTCTGCACGCCGACGATGAGCTCGAGCTCCACGCCGGCGACAGGGTCGGCATCTTTCACACGAACAGCATGTGGCCGTTCCAGTACCGGTTCGGCGCGAGCATTAGCCCCGCGCTACAGCGCGCGATGCTGGAGCAGGAGGGTGGAGCGCTCCGGCACGCGCCTGCTTCGAAGCGAGCCCAAGCCGGGAGGTGAGCTGCGCGATGCGATGGGCAGCCGCACCCGGCTACCATCGGCCGATCACGGCGGAAGAGTCCGCCGTCGGGCGCCGCGGCGCAGCGTGACGCGCCGCGAATAGTCGTACCCACGGAGGGTAAGCGGACGATGCCAAGCATACTTCGCGTCAACCTGACTAAGGGCGTTGTTCAGACGGAGGAAGTGCCGGCGAAGTACCGGGAGCGGGCCGGGCGCTGGCTCACGTCCTCGATTGTCGCGGACGAGGTCGATCCGCAGTGTCATCCCCTCGGGCCCAACAACAAGCTGGTCTTTGCCCCGGGGCTCGTGACCGGTACTGCGGCTCCGACGAGCGCCCGCATTTCGGTCGGTGGCAAGTCCCCGCTCACAGGCGGGATCAAGGAGGCGAACGCGGGCACCAAGTTCGCGACAATGCAGGCGCGACTCGGACTGCGCGCGATCGTGCTCGAGGGTCAGGCCACGAACGGCACGTACGTCCTCGAGGTCGACCGGAAAGGCGCACGGCTCGTGCCGGCGCCGGAGCTCGCCGGCAAGGGCGCCTACGAGACGACCGACGCGCTGATCGCCAAGTATGGTGAGGTCGGGGTCTGCTGCGTCGGGCCGGCCGGCGAGAACCGGATGGCCATGGCGGGAGTCTGCTTCAACGACATGAAGGACCGGGCGAGCCGATACGCTGGTCGTGGTGGGCTCGGCGCGGTGATGGGTTCGAAGGGTCTCAAGGCGATCGTAATCGACGACAAGGGTACGCGCGCGGTGCCGCTCGCCAACAAGGAGTTGTTTGACGAGGGGCGCAAGAAGATGACGGCCGCGCTGCGGAGCCACGCGGTTACAAAGCCGAAGGGTGGCCTCAACACCTACGGCACGTGCGTCTTGGTCAACATAATGAACGAGGCTGGCGGGCTGCCGACACGCAACTTCCGCTTCGGCCGGTTCGAGGACGCGGCGAAAGTGTCGGGCGAGGCGATCTTCGACACGAACAAGCAGCGGCTCGGCAATGAGCTCTACAACCACGCCTGCAGTCCCGGCTGCATCATCCAGTGCTCGAACACGCTCCACGCGGCGGACGGCAGCGAGATCGTCTCGTGCCTGGAGTACGAGACCGACTGGGCGTTCGGCCCGAACTGCGGAATCGGCGACCTCGACGTGCTCGGGAAGCTGACCTGGCTCTGCAACGATATCGGCATCGACACGATCGAGGCCGGCGGGACGGTCGCGGTGGCTATGGAGGGTGGCGTGATCCCGTTCGGCGATGCGCAGGGGGCGATTGGCCTGCTCGAGGAGGTGCGCAAGGCGACGCCGCTGGGCCGCATCATCGGCGCGGGCGCCGCGATCACCGGCAAGACGTTCGGCGTCACTCGCGTGCCGGCCGTGAAGGGCCAGAACATGCCGGCCTACGAGCCGCGCGTCGTGAAGGGCATCGGCGTCACTTATGCTACCAGCACGATGGGCGCCGACCACACTGCGGGCTACACGATCGCGCCGGAGATCCTCGGCGTCGGCGGAAAGGTCGATCCGTTCGTCGTGAGCAAGGGCGAGCTCTCGCGCGCGTTCCAGCAGACGACGGCGTTCATCGACAGCAGCGGGCACTGTCTGTTCATCGCGTTCGCCATCCTCGACATCCCGGATGGCTATCAGGGGATGATCGACGAGTGCAACGGTCTGCTCGGGACGAGCTGGACTTCGGCGGATGTGCTGCGGATCGGGGAGGAGGTGCTGGCGATGGAGCGCGCGTTCAACGCCGGCGCCGGGATCGGACGGGAAGCGGACCGGATGCCGGAGTTCATGCGGATCGAGCCGGTGCCGCCGCACAACTTCGTCTGGGATGTCAGCGACGCCGAGCTGGACATAGTGCGGGGCTAGCGTGGCAGGGCGCGTCCTCGGCAGAGGGCGCTCGCCGGTGGCCTAGCGGGTACCGAGGGGTGACCACTCACTCCCTCGGTACACCTCCCGCGCTGTGCGGTACACGGGAAGTCGGCCAGGCAAGAGGGTGAGGGCGCCGTCCCGCCGGGCAGGCGGCCGTTACGCCTGCCCGGGCGAGAGTCGAGCGTGAGATGATCGTGACCAGATGATCGAGATGCGGCTTTACGGCACACTGCGCCGGTACGGGCCGACCGGCAACCCACGCGTCGAGTGCGTTGTGCAGGCAGAAGCCGCGCCCGGCGATGAGACCGTCCGCGATCTGCTGGCTGGCCTCGGCATTCCGCCGGGTGAGGTCGCGAGCGTGTTCATCAACGGTCGCTGGACGAGCGCGGGAGTCGACGCGCCGATCGCCGGAGTCACGCGACTCGGCCTCTTCCCGGCTGAGATGAGCCTGCTCTACGTGTGAGCGCGCTAGAGGACGCTGGGACGATCCGGATCGGCGTGAGAGTCTACGCCAGCCTGCGTCGCTACGCGCCGGCGATGGCTGTCGGTCAGGCGCTGCGGTTGGAGCTGCCGGCGGGAGCGACGATCGGGGACGCGCTCGCGGCGCTTGGCATCCCGGCCGGCGAGGCGAAGGCGTGCTTCGTCGCGCACGTCCGACGCGAGCTGGACTACCCGCTCTCCGACGGCGACGAGCTCGCCGTCTTCCCGCCGGTGGCAGGGGGGTGCGGCCCTGCCTGGGCCGGCAACCGTACCGTCTGATCGGGTCGGGAAGCGGGTGGATGACGCCACGTCGGTGGCGTGGTCCCGGTCATCGGGGACGGCGCACGCCGGCGCCCTCGCCGCGCTCTCGCTCGGTACGGACTGTCTGGTGAGCGCGGTGAGCCTTAGCGCTTCTCAAGCACGTGCTCGGCGAAGTAGCGGCCCCAGTGAGGCTGGCTACCGTCAATGTCCGTGAAGCCGTACTCGTCCGAGAGCCGCCAGGTGCTCAGCGCCTGACCGGTCTTTGCGAACACATTTGGGTCAGAAGCCAGCGCGACGACCGCTCGTCCGATGTAGGCTGGCGTCTCCGACGCGATGAAGTGCGGCTCTTTGGTGACGGCATCGCGCCAGTTGGCCTCGGTCACGCCGAAGTGGTCGAGCATCTCCCCCGAGCGGAGGAAGCCGGGGGTCAGCGAGACCGCCGTCACGCCATAGGGGCGGAGATCGCTCGCCATCGCCAGCGCGAGCCGGATCGCCGAGGCCTTGGCGAGGTCGTAGAACAGGTTACCTCGGTAGTCGGCCGTCTCACCGTCGGTGATCTCGATAATCAGACCCTGCTTGCGCTCGACCATAAGCGGCGCGGCGCAATGGCTCGTGATGATGTGCGAATGGACCGCGCGCTGCTGCATTAGCAGTCCGTTCTCAAGCGAGTGCTCCCAGAAGGGCACGCCCCAGACCGTGAGGGCGTCGCCGCCCCAGACGTCGTTCACGAGCACGTCGAGGCGACCCTGCTCTCGCCTTATCTGGTAGATGAGCGCGGCAACCTCCTCAGGCACGGTGTGGTCGACGCGCGCGGCGATGCCGACCCCGCCAGCGGCGGTGACTAGCTCGGCCGTCTCCTCGATCGTCTCGGGCCGGTTGCCTGTCGCCGGCCGTCCGCGGACACTCCGGCCGGTGCAGTAGACGGTGGCACCGGCCGAGCCTAGCGCGCGAGCGATGCCGCGGCCGGCGCCTCGAGTCGCGCCGGCGACCAGGGCCACGCGGCCCGCGAGTGAGAGAGTCACGATGTCACCTCTGTGCGTGTCGGCGCCTGCTCCGTTGTGCTCAGGACAGGCTGTTGCTCGCCGGATCCGCGGGGCCGGGCCTTGCGCCCGCCCGTGCGCTTGGGCGACCACGAGGGGGTTGCCACTGCCGTTGAGTCGCGGTGTCTGTTGCTGCTCTCACATGGTACGAGCCAGGATCCGGTCGGACAAGCGCTGCGCGCTTGCGTGAACTGGCTGGCGATGCCTGTGCTCCGCGCGGCCTCAGCACCGGTACAGTCGGGGGAACGTCCACGCGGCCGGTGATGGCGGCCCGAAGGCCGAGCCGTGGCGCATGTTGTATAGTGGAAGTGGAGCCGGGGATGGTTTCCGGCGACACGCGAGCGCGCACGGCGCCTGGATAACGACCTCCAGTTGGGGGCACGAAAGGAGGACCGACGTGGCTAGAGTCGCGCGAGAGATGGTCGAGAGGGCCGGCGTCAACGTGGACCAGCTTGTGGAGCTGCTGGTCAACAATGCCGCGGCTGAGCTTACAACTTTCTACTACTACACGATCCTGCGCGTGAACCTGATCGGCCTTGAGGGAGAAGGCCTCAAGGAGATCGCTGAGACAGCACGGATTGAGGACCGGAACCACTTCGAGGCCATTGTGCCGCGAATCTACGAGCTCGGCGGCAAGCTACCGGCGGACATGAAGGTGTTCCACGATGCCTCGGCCTGCCCGCCGGCCAGCCTGCCGAAGGACCCCACCGACATCAAGGCGATGCTCACCGTCCTCGTCGAGGCGGAGCGCTGCGCTGTCCGTGGCTACACCCACATCTGTAACCTGACGGCAGGCAAGGACCACCGGACGTACGACCTCGCGCAGGCGATCCTGAACGAGGAGATCGAGCACGAATCGTGGTTCTCCGAGTTCCTCGGCGAGGGGCCATCCGGCCACTTCCTGCGTCGCGGAGAGACCTCGCCCTTCGTGTCGAAGTTCCTCCGATAGGCGGGACGACCCGCGTGGGGGATCGCCCCGAACACGATCTCCCTTCATCTCAAATCCGGATGTCGCGGCGCCGGTGAGCGGTCGAGTCTTCACCGTCGACGAGCTGAATCAGTACGACGGCCGGAACGGCGCGAGCGCCTACGTCGGTGCCGCCGGGCACGTTTACGACGTTTCGGGCAGCTACCACTGGCGAGGCGGCCGGCACCACGTGCTCCACGTTGCCGGCCGCGACCTGACTCGCGAGCTCGAGCGGGCTCCGCACGGCGCCGAAGTGCTTGGCAGGGTTCCGATAGTCGGGGATCTGGAGCCTCTTCAGTCGAAGCCGGGAATCCGTGACCATGACGCCGGGTCGGATCTAGGTTGCGATGGCGCGAAGGACGCGGGTTCAGATCGCGAGGCCGTTCCCGAACACGCCAACGAACCAGGCCGAGATCAGCGTCAGTCGCTCGGTGAAGACGAGCACGCCCGTCACGACTAGCACGGCGCCGGCGACTGCCCGCACCCAGCGCATTCGGCGCTTCAGCCACGTCATCAGGTTGCGAGACCGGTCGACTGCCAGGGCCATAGCCACGAATGGCAGCCCGAGCCCGAGCGCGTAGACGAAGAGCAGCGACATTCCCTGCGCCACCGTCTGGCTCTGGCTGGCCAGCAGCAGGATGCTGCCGAGGATCGCGCCGATGCAGGGCGTCCAGCCGACTCCGAACGCGGCGCCCATGAGGAACGCGCCCAGTTGCCCTTGCCCGCGCAAGGACAGGAAATCGACCCGACGCTCGCCCATCAGGAAGGCGGGGTTCAGCAGGCCGGAGAGATACAGGCCGAAGAAGATGATCAGCGCTCCGGCCAGCTTGGACACGATGGGGCGGTAGTCCAGCAGCACCTGGCCAACGAGGCTGGCCGTGGCGCCGAGCAGGGTGAAGACCGTCGCGAGGCCGAGGACGAAGAGCAGCGCGGAGACGATGATCTGCGACTGACCGGGGCGAGCGTCTACCTGCGCCGATGAGCCGCCGATGTAGCCGAGGTAGGCCGGCACGAGCGGCAGCACGCACGGTGACAGGAACGAGAGGATCCCGGCCGCGAGCGCGAGGGGCAGAGTAACGGTGTCAACTTCCATCGTCACCTCGGATCATCCGGACCAGCCGCGCTCGGGAAGCGGCAACTGTCTGATGCCCGTCAGTATTCTATGTACTTCCGGCCGCCAGTCCAGGGTGCCTGGAACGAACCGGTGGGCGGGAGAGTGGGAGCGGCCTTTGAGACAGGGGTGAGATCGGTCCTGGCGCCAGGCCACTGGTGCCCGTCCCACCCCACCTGGGCTGACCTGATCCGCTCCGGCTCAGCTCAAACGGACGATGCTTCCGCGCAGCTCGTGCGCGCCATCGGGCCGGCAGAGCTCGTAATAGCAGTAGAGGGCGTCGTCCACGGGGACGATGTCCAGGTACCGGAGCGCGCCGGTCCCGTAAGGCGAGAACAGCACAGGCGCGTCGCGGGTGAGCACCTCGAACCGATCTGGCGCGAAGCCGGTCGCGACGCCGGTCCGGTCTTCGTAGACGTCGCCGATGCCGGTCCGGCCGTCGTAGAACGCGGTGAAGACCGGCGCCTGGTAGACCACGCACGACAGCCGAGCCATCTGGCAGTCCCAGCCTGTGCCCGGCTTCAGGACATCGCCACGCCAGGCCCAGCGGACACCGTCGAGGCTCGTGGCGAGGCCGGTCGGGTGCGCGATGTGGCGTGTCGTGAAGACGTTGCCGGTGCCGTGGCGCTGCTCCTCGGTTGTGCCTTCGGTGACGGTGCTGCGAGGACCGTACGGGACGTACATGTAGTACACGCCGCCGATCAGCAGCACATAGGGGTCCTTCACTCCCTCGGAGTCGGCGTCGCCCGGCCGGAGCACGGTGCAGCGCGTGCTGCTGTCGAACGCGTCGGGCGAGTCGGCCTCGAGCAGATCGATCTGCCAGCGGTTGATTGAGCGGTCGACATAACTGACGTAGAGCCGGTAGCGACCGGCCGGCGTGATGATGAGCGCGGATCGCTCGATCGACGGCGAGTCGAACTCGTCCTTGCGCGCGATCCAGATGTCGCGGAAGGAGCGGCCGTCGGTGCTCTCGGCGACGCGGGTCTCGTAGCCGCGGCCCTCGGTCAGAGGCCGGCGCACGCGGTAGGAGATGCAGAAGCGCTGGCGCTTGTGGTCGTAGATGGCGCTCGGCGCGCCGGCCCAGTTGCCGGGGCCATCGCCGGGCGGGCTCTGGACGACAAAGCTATCGGCGGGGTCGAAGAGCGGGATCGTTCCGACCCACTTCTGGGCGAGGAGTCGGGAGGCGATGGGCGTGGTCACGAGGTGGTTCCTCCGAATGCCAATCTGGTAGCAGTCGCTCGGGGTCACAGGTGGTGCCTGGCTATTCTCTCACGAGGTGCCAGCGCTGAGACTACCGCGATCGCGGAAGGTCAGTCGTCCCAAGCTGGCTGCGCTGCGTCGAGCCCCGGAACTCGGCTGAAGTCGCCGACGCTGCCGGTGATCACGCCAAATCCGTGGGTGATCGCAGTCGCGGCGATGATGAGGTCGTGAGCGCCTATGGTGCACCCCTGACGTGCCAGCTCGGCGGCGATGGCCGCGTGCGTTCGGGCGGCGGCCAGGTCGAACGGTAGCACGGGGATCGCCGACAGGAGGGCCTCCACGTACGCCGCCCGACGGATTGCACGCGCCGGCGAGTCCGCTCGGTGGACGCCGACGAGCAGCTCTCACGCCGTGATGCTTGAGATCGCGATGCTTTAGCCGGATGCGAGAGGAACCCTGCGCAGCCTGCCGCCCCGGCGCTCCATCTGGATAGAGATGTCGGTGTCGATCGGCCTGGCCATTCGGGGAACTCGGCGTGCGGCTGGGTGCGGTGGATCTCCTCGAGGTCATCGGCGAGCTCAGGATCTGGTAGGTGCAGGTCGCCGAGCCGGGCCAGAAGCTCGCCGAAAGTGATGCTGGGCGCGGAGGTCCTGGGCACGATCTCGGCGATGGTCTGGCCATCGTGCTCGACGACGAAGCGCTCGCCTCGGTAGTGGACGCGGTTCAGCACGTCCGAAAGGCGTCTCGCCAGCTCGGTCGCGCTGACTTACGTCGCTTCTGTGACCGTCTTGGCATCCTGATCGCCGGCCTGCTTCGGGTCGTACGCAAACTCTGATAATCAGATCATAGCGCTGGCGAGCGGACGTACGACGCCGTCGCGCTGCCTCCGGGCGTGAGTGTCGGACTATTCCTCCCCGAAGTAGTCGGAGTCGATGCGCTTGAGCTCGAGCGTCTCGGTGGTGGTGACGCCGACGCCTGCCGGTGGGAGAGGGCGGCGCAACGCCCAGGTCATTGCTGCTCAACTTGGCCGCGCAGCCAGCTCGTGAAGTGCGCGTGAAGCGCCCGGTTCCGGGAGTCCTCGGCCAGGGTCACGAGCCAGCGAGCCAGATCGAGCGGCGCGCCGACGAAGGTCTGCCCGTTGATCTCGAGGAAGACCCTGGCCGCGACATAGGCGGTGCGCTTGTTGCCATCGATGAACACTTGGGCCTGCGAGATGGCGATAGCCAGCAGCGCTGCTTGCTCGATGACGTCCGCGCCCTCGTAGTAGGCTGCCATTGTTGGGCGGTTGACGGCCGATTCCAGCAGACCCTCGTCGCGCAGTGGGCTTGGCCCTTGGCCGAAGCGAAGCATTACCGCCTCGTGCAGCGCGACGACATCTGGCAGCGTCAGGTAGCGCGTCTCTTTCGGCACCTACCGATCCGCCAGGTAGCGCAAGGCTTCCGCGTCACTCTCCATCACCCGCTCGGCCACCACCCGCAAGTCTGGCGACAGCACCGGGCGCACTACCGCCTTTCGGATTGTGTAGATGACGGTGTCGCCCTCGACGAGTCCCTGGCGCTCCACCTCTTCCTTTGGGATGGTCAGGGCGAGGCTATTGCCGGCCTTCCGCAGCTTCCCATACCGCAACGTCGCTCTCCTTCGGGCGGAACAGACTGATACCAGTCGTATTGTAGCTATAGTATGACGGAGATTTGACGCCGGGTCAAGTCACCGGTGCACGCACGGGCTGCCGTGATTGGTTGTGCCGGAGATGGCATTCGAAGCAGGTCAAGGTGAAGCGTCCAGCCGATCGAAGCGGACGCACGCGGCGTCTCAAGTCTGGATGCCGGGGAATCGCCCATCAAGCGTGGGCGAGGCCCCAGAAGGCCGCTGATGATGTCCTTCGCCGGAGTCGGGCGCCGGCTACTCTTCCTCGAAGTAGTCGGAGTCGACGCGCTTGAGCTCGAGCGTCTCGGTCGTGGTGACGCCGACGCCGGTGCGGATCATCAGCCGGGCAAGTTGCTCGCCGTCGATGAGGATGACCTTTTGAGTGATCGCCGATGCGTAGTTCTGCGCATCCGGCGAGAACGAGGACGTCGTGATGAAAACACCCTTGTTGGCATGTCTGCCCGAGAGAGCACCAACGAACTGCTGAATCGCCGGCCGTCCGACTGTTGCGTTGTCGTAGCGTTTGGCTTGCAGGTAGATAACATCCAGACCCAGGACATCTTCCTTGATGATGCCGTCTATGCCGCCATCGCCGCTCTTGCCGACGGCCTGGGCGGCGTCGGACTCGGTGCCGCCGTAGCCGAGAGCGACGAGCAGCTTCACGACCAGCCGCTCGAAAAACGCCGGCGAGCACTTCTTGACGCGGTCGAGGAGGTCGCTTGCCAGAGCGTGCATTACCCGTTGATGCGCCTGACGAAGCACCTCTTCAGGCGTTAGCTCCAAGACAGATTGCTCGCCAACTGGATCGCCTTGCGATGCCACTTTCCCATCGGGTTTGGGACTGTTTTTGATGAACTGCACAAACTCGGGGTACTGCATCAGCATCTTGTTGTTGATTACGCTAGGTCCACTAGCGAGCGTGGTCAGACCTCTCTTCGTCGCTCTGAACACTGCCTTCTGAGGTGACTCAATCAGACCTGCCTTTTTCATATACGTGATCGCCCAGCCAACGCGGCTTTCGAAGACTTTTTGAGTTCCACTCGGCAGGAGCTGCGTCAGATCGTCAGATGTCAGCTGGAACTGCACGCCAAGCTGCGTGACTAGATCCTGCTTCTTGTGGTCCTTGCCGTCTTCAAGTGCCTGCAGCACTGGCAGCATCAGCGTTTGATAGTCCGGTATCACTTCACCTCACCTCCTCGCCGGCGGGCAGGACGGGGCCGGCGCGTCCGGCCGGGCACAGGCTAGCCGACGGTTCGCGAGGCGTAAAGGACGCCCAAAGCCGTGTGCTTTTCCCGCGCCGGGAAGAGCACAGGGGTTAGGGAAATGCCCGCCCCACGCGTTATCATTGCCTCGGACCACCATACCTCCGGAGGCAAGCCATGGCGATCGCGCGGGAAGCCCGACCCCAGACCTGGTGGGAGGAGCTCGGCGTCCCCTTCCGGGGCGCGTTCGCCGACAACGCCGCCCTGCGCCCGGACTCGCCGGAGGAGCAGCGCATCCAGCGCCTGCGCAAAGCAGTCACGCTCAAGCCGGGCTCGCGCTACCGTCTCTCCTCCGAGCGCGCCCGACTCGTCACCAAGTCGTACCGCCAGACCGAGGGGCAGCACCCAGCCATCCGGCGAGCCAGGGCGATGGACGCCGTCCTGCGCAACATCCCCATCCCCCTGCCCGACGAGCAGCTGCTCCTCGGCACGCCCTCCGCAGGCCTCCTCGCCGCCGAGGTGATGGTCGAGATGATGGCGTGGACGCAGGAGGCCGACACCTTCCTTGACCGCCACGACAACTACAGCCTGTCGGACGAAGACCGGCGTGTCTTCGCCGAGGAGATCATCCCCTACTGGCACGGCAAGGGCCGTGGCGACTACGCGCTGCGCGAGCTCGAGACGAACGACCCCGTCGCGCTCGCCTACTACCGCGATGCCGGCGCGGTGATCCGCGGTGTGGGCGGGCCGCTCGTCCACACGATCCAAGACTACAACACGATCCTCCGCGAGGGGCTCGACGGTGTGATGGCGCAGATGCGCGAGGATCTGGCCTCCATTGACGGCTCTGCGCCCGTCGGCATCGCGGACCTCGAGCGTCGGAATCACTACCGGGCGATGCTGATCGTCGCCGACGGGATGATCGCCTATGCGGAGCGCTGCGCCGATCTGGCCGACTCCGCCGCCGCAAGCGAGCCCGATCCGGCGCGCGCGGCCGAGCTTCGCGAGATGGCCCGCATCTGCCGGCGTGTGCCTCGCCTGCCCGCCACGACCTGGTGGGAGGCGCTGCAGTCGCTCCACTTCCTGCGCGCGACAACCACCCTTCTTGAGGGCGGCGGCTCGCACAGCGTCGGCCGGTTCGACCAGTACATGCTGCCATTCCTCCGGCGCGACCTGGCGAGCGGCGCGATCACCCTTCCGAAGGCCCAGGAGCTGCTGGAGTGCCTGTTCGTCAAGTGGAACGAGGTGCCGGTCTACGCCGCCGGCCGCGGCACGACCTCCGAAGGCATGCGCCAGAACGACAAGCTCACTATCGGCGGCGTCACGGCGGACGGCAACGACGCGACGAACGAGCTTTCGCTGATGTGCCTCGAGGCTCACGCCCACGTCCACCTGAACGACCCCAACATCTCCCTGCGCGTCCACCGCGACACGCCTGACGATCTGCTTCGGCGCGCGCTCGAGGTGATCCGGCTCGGCGGCGGGCTGCCGCAGATCATCAGCGACGAGGCGATCATCCCATCGCTG
>Ga0073932_1003973_pt1 | contig 18492 bp, 10 predicted proteins | sample DewCreD2012metaG_FD_76967 | JGI IMG/M metagenome (GOLD analysis project Ga0073932, IMG submission 76967) | Hot spring sediment bacterial and archeal communities from British Columbia, Canada, to study Microbial Dark Matter (Phase II) - Dewar... ... | reverse complement strand
GGAGAACCTCCGCTCAATACCGTCATGCTTCGACTCCGCTCAGCATGACGGTGGGTTCGATCCTGAAACAAGTTCAGGAAAGCCTTCGTTCAGCATGACGGTGGGTTTGAATGTGCCACTCTTATTTTAAAAGTAAAATCTTCCTTAATCCATAATATGATGAGGAACCCTGTAATGGTTGTATACCAACCTTTACAAAATAAACCCCACTAGAATACCTTGATGCGTCCCACTCCCATCGCCTAATTCCTGCATCCTCGAAACCCTCAACAAGCGTGATTAGTTCTTCACCCAGAATATTGTAAACTTTCAAAGTAATCATGCTTTTAACCGGTATATCCAACGTAATTATGGTCTTTGGATTAAACGGATTTGGATAATTCGATAATAAAAATGATTTACCCTTCTCTCCCTTTTCATCTGATTCAACAAACACCGGATTCCCGATTAATGGAAGTTCAATATACGATGGATAGCCCGGACCATAAAAAACCGTGACACCGCAATTTTCAAATATCGGGAGAACAAAAGGAAAATTCCCCAGCAACTTGCGATTATTTTTATCAATGTTCGTAAATTCAATCCCGATACGACTCCCCTTAGAAAATATATGTGCATGAGGTATCCCCTCCACCTCAATCCAGGCACTTGATCCAGGAATCCAATGCCTTTCTGTGTAATTAATTCGGTTTATAAAATACTTATTCGCGGCAGAATCAATTTCGTAAATCTGAACATGAAGCGGAAATACTTTATAATCAGAATGAACGAACAACCTCATTTTTGGTTGTCCAATCCACATTATATCTTCAGCAAGGACCGGTGATAGAAACGTACGAGTAGATTTCGGCAAGAGAACATCAAATCGCGGACCTTTAAACCCTTCAACAAATGCAGTATCAAACGTATATGAAGGATTGAGGTACTTGTTTTCCAGGTAAAATGAATCTACCGAACCTGAAGGTGACGAGATCGAAATTAAAGAATCAGAGTGAAGATAATAACGGAAAAGTTCTATCCCAGCCAACGGCCAGGTCGGACTTGAATATCCTGTCCATTTAAAATATCCATTCGAATCCATCGGTAAACTACTGCAGCTATAAGCAAATTGAGGTTCCTCCAGAATACCGCTGTGGGATCCTTTTAGAAATTCCTGAAACCACCTTGATAATTGGTCACTCTGAAATAACCAATCTGAAACCGATAGATCGGACCAATGACCCTGAGTTCCTACATAAAGTTTCTTCGGTTCGGGAAAGTTTAAGAATGATTTAATACCATCAGCCGGACTGAAATAATGGTCCTGCCATTTAAGAAACATCATTAACGGAATCGATGAAGTTTGATTTTCTCCGATTTCAAAATCCCGCCCGCGAGGAAATAATTCTAAAAGTGAATCATACATATCCCTTCGCACAAACTCCCAGAGAGTATCTCGAATGGGATCCCATCTGACATCTGCTGTTTTTAATAGATTAAGAAACGTCCGCCGAATACAGCCATTTGAAAACATATCCGATGCCCATGAAGGTATAATTGCATCACATACAATCGCTTTTACAGGTAGTTGATCTGCCGCCGCCCACAACCCGTGTAATCCACCCTGAGAGCTGCCAATAATCCCGATGGAATTTGTGTCAATGTTCGGTAATGTTTTAACGAATGATAACACACATGCCAGGTCGTTTCTCTCAACATTAGACATTATTTGTGATAACCCGGAAGATGAACCGTGGCCTCTCACAGAATATGCAAGCGTAATATATCCCTTTGCTGCGTATGTAGTACAAAAAGGAATTTCAGTTTCTTTTGATAAACCAAAACCGTGAACATCTATAATAGCAGGATAGCCCTTCGCAGGAGGTGAAGTACGGGGATAATAACAAACTGCATCGACACTGTCTGAATAAGTAACTGAGATGTAAAGATCGCTTCTTATTTGCGATATTCCCGTTGCAGTATATAATAAAATACAGACAGAAAAAACAACCAGATGAAAACTGAAAAAAGATTTCATACCGACATTATACATATTTTCCACGAATAAAACATTTTTAAATTATTTCCGATACTTTTCCCGCATATTTTTATCAGACTCCCCTCCCCTGCCTCTATGAAATAAAATAAACACAGAGAGGTGAAAAGAACCCTTGCGAGAACGCAAAGTTTTATTAATGTTCTATTCCCTGCTGTTAAATAATTAAAAAGAGAATTAAAATTTGTGATTCAGGTCAGATTTAGAAAATTATTCGAATATTTTATCATTTTCCTCTTTTCCCGATTTTTCATAAATTATAGTAATATAATAGAGGAACCATACATGCCCGAAATACAAGTAACAGCAATAGAAGCCATACAGGCCATTTTAGCACCAGCATTAGGAATATCAGCGGTTGGTTTATTAATACTCAGTTTAAACAACCGGTACTCCACAATCATAAACCGGATACGCTTACTCAATGATGAAAGAAGGAAACTTTCAAAACATCTTACTGAAAAAGGAGAATTATCATACCCTGACAATGTTCGTTTCATGAGTATAACCAAACAACGCGAAGAACTTTTATACCGGAGTCGGTATATAAGAAACGCAATCTTGTCCATGCAGGTTGCTGTCGGATTATTCGTACTTTCTTCAGTTCTGATATCAGTCAATTTATTTATAAGCACAAAATTCCTTCAAGCACTTCCTTTACTTGTATTCATTATAGGCATGATAAGCGTTTTCATAGGCATATTATTTTATGCAATAGAAGTTCACAGGTCATTTAAAATAATACTTCTTGAGGTTAAAGCAGAAGAATAACAAATTGCTGAACAAAATTATTAATTTCAAAAAATAAAATTAATCATTGAATTATACCTTATTTAGTCCTTTCTCCAGATATTAGTAATAATCCTATCTAATGATTTATATATTCCATAGTAATATTGGGAATTCATTCCCTGAATTTATTGTTATTTTAAGCAAGTCAACATTTTATTAGAAATATTATCCTAAATTTTATGCTAAAAATAAAAGAATCATTTTATCTCGTAATTTTGTTCTTCAGTTTAACATCATACTTATTTTCTCAACCAATCCAGTTCGAAAATGCATTTCCTAATCTTACATTCACTCAACCTTTATTTTTAACACATAGCAACGATGGCACAAACCGTATTTTTGTGGTTCAGCAAAATGGGATCATCTATGTATTTCCTAACGACTCATCTGTAAGCGCTCAAGACCGAAAAGTGTTTTTAGATGTCAGAAGTAAATTAAGTTCGACAGGTGGGGAGCAAGGACTTTTAGGACTCGCATTTCATCCAAATTATGCAAACAACGGTTATTTTTACATTAATTATACAACTTCATCACCTTTAAGGACCGTCGTATCCCGATTCACTGTAAAATCAGATGACCCTTTTACTGCAGACACTCTAAGTGAATTTAAAATCATTGAAATAAGTCAACCTTATACAAACCATAATGGAGGTATGATCCTTTTCGGGACTGATGGTTATTTGTATATTGGAATGGGTGACGGCGGAAGCGGCGGAGATCCTCAAAATAATGCGCAGAATTTGCAGAGTCTTCTTGGAAAAATTCTTAGAATTAATGTTGATAGCGTAACTGGGAATAAAAATTACAGTATTCCCCCCACCAATCCTTTTTTTGGTGATTCTCTTTCAGGCAGAGAAGAAATATTTGCATGGGGTCTAAGAAATCCCTGGAGGTTCAGCCAGGATCCTGTCACCGGTGCTATCATTGCAGGCGATGTAGGACAGGGATCATGGGAAGAAGTAGATTTGATCAAAGCGGGTAAAAATTACGGATGGAGATGTTATGAAGGAAACGCAAATTATAATACCAGCGGTTGTGGCGATAAATCATTGTACACATTTCCACTGGCAACATATCCGAATCCAACCTCAGGTTGTTCGGTAACCGGAGGATATATTTATCGAGGGACTAGAAGGCCTGATCTGGTTGGTGAATATATTTATGGAGATTTCTGCAACGGAAATATAAGAAAGTTTCATTTTGAAAATGGAGTTGCAACGGGCGATACTATAATTTATGACTCACCCTTCTCCATATCATCATTCGGTGTTGATCAGAATAATGAGCTATATATATGCAATTATAGCGGAGGTACGATTCAACGATTTGTGTGGAGTCCGTTAAATTCAACGGGGGAAAACAATAGCACTGTCCCAAAAAATAATATACTGGAACAAAATTATCCCAATCCTTTCAATCCTTCCACAACTATAAAGTTTCAAATTAGAAACAAGGAATTTGTAAAGCTCAATGTTTACAATGTTCTTGGGACCGAAGTCGGAACACTAATTAATAGTATTCTAACAGCAGGATCTTATACCGTTATCTGGAAGGCTAATGATTTACCAACAGGCAACTACATTTACAGATTACAAACAGAATCTTTTACAGATTCAAAAATGATGACATTTTTAAAATAACTATTAATTTATTGTTTTTCAGAGGGCGTTGTTCGTATTTTTATTTTACGAAAAGATCTTCTGCCTGTTTTATATACGGATTATCCGGAAATCTTTTTTGCATCATATTTAAATATTTTTTTGCCTGATCTTCTTTAAAATCCTGCAGATATAGTTTTACAAGATAGAACAAATGCACGGGCTGTTTTTCTCCATTCGGGAAGCGGTCAAGGAGTTGTTCAAACAAATCAATTGATTTTTGCAATTCCCCAAGCAAATAATAATTAATTGCGCGGTAAGTTTCTATATTTTCCTTCATTTGATCATTTGATTTCACGCTGTCCGATTTAAGAGCTCCTTCTAGCAATTTATTGCTTATGTGCGCCACACGTATGCGATGATAAGCGATTCCTGCATTAATCTTTGCGCTTATGCTGTTGGGGTTTGCCTCCATATCTTTTATTGACTGATATACGTTAAAAAGATTCCTTGGCAGCACCTTAAGCACTTCCTGAAGATCGGAACCACGAATAAATCCTCTGCAACGGTAAAATTCATTACCGATAGGATCGGTAACAATTATGGTTGGAACAACATCCACTCTGAACATTCTTCTCAGGCGTTCATATTGATCCTGAAGCGATTTCCACTGCTGCATATCCGCGCGGAGGCAGACAAATCTTTTTGAAAGTTCAATAATGGCAGGTTGGTTCCAGGTTTCGGTTTCCATTTTAAAACCTTCTTCGATAGAACCTTTTTCGAAATAAATAAGTATCAATTTTGTCTGGAAAAAAGCCTCACGCTTTGCGTCATCGAAGTTACGAAGCCAAGTGATACTGCCAATTCTATCTTGCTGTGAAAAGGAAATTGAGATAAGAGTTAATAATATGATTAAAGTCCGTACCATTGATGATTCAGATTATACCAAAACACACTAAATATTCATAGATAAAACGTGTTATTCTTTTTCCGGTATTGATCTTGTAATGGCAAAGATAACATTACTTAAAACAAAAGATTATTGTTTGGTTAAACTTTCTTTATATTTAATATATTATAATTTATAAAAAACACAATTTACAAAATTGGTGCTACCCACTTCTTGCCCTTTTCCCCACTGCAGGGGAAATAACTCACACACCGCCCAAACTGTCCCAAACCCTGACTTTCGTCAGGGCAGGCTTGTTTCGGGATAGACTCCCATGCTGCCGATCATCTTGGCGGGCTTCCATTAGGTTCAGTGTATCAAAGACGACATCATCGATTGCTTCTTGTCCTGAGCGAAGTCGAAGTATGCAGTCGGGCAACAAATTGGGTTGGTGGGAACGGGCTTATCTATGTAATTTAATAAATATCATGCCGAACAAAAGACCATTTCCATTTTTGCCAGTCAGTGGCTAATCCGGCTTTCACTGGATTATTTAATACATACCAAATCACCCGCTCAAGTTCTTTTCCATCTCTGACAACATGGTCATAACTTTCATGTTGCCAGAATGCACCTGATCGCTGCAAAATTTTATTTGCTTCCCTTGCCGTGTACCTTTTGATAGAATGAAGAATTGGTGACAACGTGTAGGACAACTTATCAAGTTGTCCTACAGGATTCTCAATAACAAGATGCACATGATTCGGCATAATACAATAACAAAGTAAGGTATACCGTTTTCCATCCCAATAATGTATCGTATCGGCTACTATTTTTGCAATACTATCATTTTTCAACCATGTTGGTCCATGGGTTCCCTTATTAAGTAATTGATCGTACTTAGCAAAGAACTGTTTATGTATCTTGTAGGACAAGATATTATCTTGTCCTACAAGACCTAATTTCATTTCTCGCTCCCCGCACAACCGCTCAACAGCTTCCCCTGGTAGTGTTTCTGCAAGTCGAAATGTAATAAAATATGTGGCATGTTTAGGTTGATAATGCGGAAGTTTCCGCCGGAAATATGTTCTTTCTTCTCCCATAAAAATATTTGTAGGACAAGTTAATAACTTGTCCTACAAAATACAATTTACAAAATTGGTGCTACACACTACTTACCTTTTTTCCCTCTGAATATCATCAAGTGTTTCTAATGCCAATAATAACGTTTACACCCAGCTGATTTAAAACCAAAGTAAAGATTAAAACCATCAATATATGCGATCACCCGTTCCATTTTTCATACTTACATTTGTCTATTATACGCATTATATTATTTATGAAGTTTTACAGCACCAGTGTGAGTAGCACTGGTCCGACAGTTTCCGGAGAAATTTGGAAGCCGTTTCTGTTTTTTAAGTTGTGGCATTCATATCCATTCTTTCCGAGAACCTCGTGCTTCATCTTCACACACTCCTTGCCTTTCTCAACCTATTTTGCACCAACTCGCACACCGCCCAATAGACTTCTTTCCGCTCAGCCTCGGTAAGACCGAGTGCATCGAAGACAACGTCATCTAACGCTTTGCGGTCGGGCAAGGGATTGGGCTGTTGGGAACGGATGGGCTTGTTAAAGTCGAATCCACACTCTTTTGAAATTGCCAAAATCTTCCTAGACTTTAGAGTATTGAAAGCTTTCATAATTCTTTCTATTCTTTTTTGATCAAAGGTTCTGGGGTCAAGAGTAGATTTTACCCTAACTTGCTCAACAGGTAATTCGATAATTGTATAGGAACCTGTCATTTCTCTTGCATTTGTCTCGACAAACAGTCTATCTAGCGTGCAATTAAGTAAGGCTACAAGAAGTTCTTCAATTTTCCTATCTGTATAGATAAAATAGTTTCTCTGGTCAGTCGGAAACTCTTGTGGATTCCAAAAACATGCGTATCTTTCACCGATACTTTTCCACCAAAGAATCTTAGAAGCTTTTTCATTGATTACATACCAAGGATGTTTATTCACAAGGGTCGGTCTCTTATGAAAATTTTGTTGTTCTCCCCAGTTTATATACTTTGCAACAACCTTACCTCTTATTTTTTCATGCTTGTCTATCCATAGCATTTTTAGAACAAGGTTTTCTTCGGATATTTCAATTTTAGGACAATCGCGAGGTGTCTTTATCACCGGCTTCAAAAACTCCTTCTCAATCCCCCACTCGGCAATCTTTTCGTCGTCAAGATAGAAAAACTCGTTGGCGCCAGTTGTAAATCCACGCCGCACTTCTGCAATATCGCCCAACCACACAAGTTTGTCTTTGCCTTTTTCCAAAATCGTGTAGAAAATATCCGGCGCACGCAGGTATTTTCCACCCCACTTGTCGCCTTTGTAGGACAATTTTTCAAATTGTACTATGGTATTGCTTGACAAGTTTGACAAGTTGGAAACTTGTCCTACGGTTGATAATTTGTGTTGTGTAGATATCTCGTTTGACAAGTTGGTAACTTGTCCTACGGTTGATAATTTGTGTTGTGTAGATATTTCGTTTGACAAGTTGGAAACTTGTCCTACAATTAGCAATTCGTTCTGTGTTTTGGCAACTACACGAAACTCGGGAAATCGCTTTCGCTCCTGCACTTCGTCAATTTCTTCGAACACAATCGGCGAGAGGGCTTGCTCGAACGGGACACGGAACATCACGAAACGGGTGTAGTAGGACAAGTTAGAAACTTGTCCTACAGTTAACAATTCATGTTGTGAAGATATTTCATTGGACAAGTTGGTAACTTGTACTACAGGGGCGGAAAATAAGCAAATCACCGTGTTCACATCAGCCTGGGCAAAACTGCGCTTGGCTTCGTTGTCAATGATGTACTTAATCTGACAGTGCTTCAACAAAAACTCCTGCAGGTCGGCACCGTAACCAACATCGAGCCACGAATTGCTTGTGATGAAACAAAAACTCCCCCGGCAGCTAAGCAGACTCAACCCATGTAAGTAGAAAAAGATGTAAAGGTCGCACTTGCCGTCAATCTTGCGTGCAACTGTTCCTTTTGTGCGGTTATAGCCGAAGAATTTGGGATAGGTTTCGTACACAGAGCGCTGGAGTTTTGCTTTGTATTCGGCTTTCTTCTTTTTCCATCGATCGTTGTTTTGACCACCGAAGTCAACCGGGTCGAGTGTCGGGTCAGCAATCATCTCCTGCCGCACATACGGCGGATTGCCGATGACGATATCGAAGCCTTTTTTGTCACTCTCGAAAATCTCCACGAAGGCGATATCCCACACGAACGGAACGGTTTTGCTTTCGCGTAGTGCAGCGAGGGCACCCTGAATGTGATTGAGTTCTTGAGTGATCTCGGCTATTTGCTCTTCCCACTTGCGACGGTTAGTGTAGAACAAGTTGGAAACTTGTACTACATTATCAAGCATCTCAATCTGTTCGCCTTCGGGTTTTTCAATTTTGCGGGTGAATTTTGCAATCTCCTTTTCTAACGCAATCTTCTTTTCGTTCAGAATCTCGGAGAAAATACGGAACTCTTCTTGTTCGATTTCCGCACGCTTCCGCTCAGTTTGTTTGTATTCGCCCTGGAAGAATTTGAGTTTTTCTCCTTTGAGTGCGGTGAGTTTTCCTTTTAGCGCGGGAGAGATGTCGAGATGCTCACGATACAAGCCGAAACTGATACCGCCGACTTCCTGCACCAGACTATCGCCACGGCGGACTTTGAAGGAGAGATTTGGAAGTAACGGACGGAATTTTAACTCAGCAGGTTTAAGTTCAGTTTCGATAACAAGCTGAAGCCAGAGGCGCAACTCGGCAACGTGCACAGCCCATTCCATCACGTCAACACCGTAGAGACTTTGCCCGATGATACGCTTGCGCCGCTCGTAGTGTGTTTCTTCAAAACCAAGAATGCTGTTCGCACGTGCTTGCAAGTCGTCAATAACAAGCAACATCCCGATAAGGAACGAGCCAGAGCCGCAGGCGGGATCGAGAATAGTAACGGAGTGAAGTGCGTCGCTGAATTTTTCCCACAGATTCTGCCTCAGCAGGGATTCATCGGCTTCCCGTTTTTCGTCGAGTGAATAGGCAAAAACGGCGCGACGGATAATGTTCTTATGTTGTTCACCTAATTGATTGACAAGCCAATCGGTAAGTGAGAGGCGGCACATCAGGTCAATCTCGATGCGGGGTGTGTAGAAGATGCCGGCTTTGCCGCGCAAATCTTCTTCCGTTATACCTTCGAAGGTGATATTGACAAGACTTTCGTACACCTTTCCAATCATCTCAGGGTCAACAGCGACTTCCTGATCGAGTGGAGTGTCTTCAGAGATGGTGAAGTTGTATCGCTCGAAGAAGCCGGGCGCGTCGCCTTCAAACGAGTCGAACAATTGCGTGAAGAATGAATCCGGGATAGAGACGGTGTATGTTGAATCGAGCGTGTTCTCGGCAAAGAGTCCGCCGTTGAGGAACGGTGCTTGTGCAAACGCCGACCGGATTATTTCGGGGAAGCGCTTTTGGTACTCCGCACGATTCTGGTACCGTTCGTTGAACGCCTCGAAGAAGAGAACAGAGAGCCATTCGGTGAAAAAAGTATCTTCCTTTGTGCTGTGTATCTTGTACGCATCCCACAACGACTTGATGAAGCGTGGATTGTTACCGAGCCAGCGTTTCTTCTGGATGAAGTATAGGAACATCAGTCGGTTGAGGAACTGCAAAGCGTAATCGTGTGCCCATTGTTTGTCTTTTGAATTTTTGTAGAGAAGTTTCTGAAGTTTGTCAAAGAGGTTACGGTACTGCTCGAAGAATTTTTCTGTTACCTTCTCAACATCGAACGCCTTTTGCCATTCTTCTGTCCAGCGGGAGGTGTCTTCCGGCATTTGCAGAGCTGGCAGGTTAAACTCGCATAGTGTGCGGATCGGTTCATCGGGTGACCAGGAGAAGCGGACGAGTTTTGCACGCTCGGGTTTTTCACCCTTGAAATGTGCAAACGTGAACTCCTGATTTGCCGTTGCGCAGATGAAGAGAATATTCTCATGTTTCCACGCCGGCAGGTTAGAGTCGCGGCGACGTTTGGGAACAAGTCCACGCAAAACCTGCCGCAGTGCAGTCCTGTAAACATATCCGTTTGTAAAATTTACGATAAAAATTCCCCACGGCTGGTCGCTGGTCATTGGGCGAAGTTGGAGCACAGAACCATCCTTGAGCTTGCTTTGTGCGGCTTCGTTTAGACGTAGTTCCGAAGCGCTCCACTCGAAGGTGATTTCCTCAAGCGTAGGATCTGGTGGAAGATTCCAGTGTAGTTCGCGTTCTAAAAATTGCAGAAGTGATGGTATATCCCGAATGCGTCGAACAGATTGTTCTGAAATTAGCATTGCGACCTTCTCCTTTTCTATAAGATACAAACCTTGTATCACAGTTGGAAGTCGTACGCTTCGGCGTGCGATTGTGTTTCTTGCGTCACAGGCTAAAGATTACGACTACCAGCTGAAAGTGTTTACAAATGACCGTTTCTGTTTGTAGGACAAGATTTTATCTTGTCCTACAATACCCATAGCCTATTATGCGTTGGCAAAGCCTGCGCCTAGCATCTGAATCATCGTAATTACATGTTTCATTGTCGTTGTTTCCTTCTTGCTCTATAATATGTTTGTTGTTCTTCTACTTTAAATCCGATTTGTCTTTTGGGTGGTGGTTCTGGTGGAACCATCAGCTGCCTAATTGCCTTAAAGACAATTGCAAACTGCTTATCATATTTCTTCTCCAGTTCTTCCAATTTACGGGCGAGGTCTTTGTGCGTTGACATGATTTCACGCAGACGAACAAACGCTCGCATGATTGCAATGTTAACTTGAATAGCACGATCACTTCGGAGAACCGATGATAGCATTGCAACTCCTTGCTCTGTAAACGCGTAGGGTAAATAGCGCCTCCCTCCTCGTCCCGTTTTTGAGGTCGCAATTTGCGACCTCAAAACCTGGTACTCGTTATTACTCAATTCAAACATGAAATCAGCTGGAAACCGCTGAAGATTGCGGCGTACCTGTTCTTTTAAGCGCTTTGCAGAAACTCCGTACAGTGTTGCAAGGTGAAAATCGAGCATTACCTTCTGACCGCGAATAAGGTAAATACGATGCTCAATAACTTCAGAGGGTATAAGATGCTGATCCATCGTTCATCTGAGCAAATTGGTTTTCTTTTCAGTCTTCGCATGCCGCGCCAATTGCTCCCATGCCGCAATGATTGCCTGATGCAGTTTCTTTTCCAGGAGTTTTCGGGGCGGCAGTTCGGTCATATACTCCGCTACACGAATGCCACTTTTATGAAGCTGCAGAAGTTCAACTTGTTCACTCGATTTTCCTGCGCAGAGAATGAGTCCAATGGGAGGCTCCTCTCCCGGCTGCATCTCGTGTTTCTCCAACCAGCGAAAGTAAAGCTCCATTTGTCCCTTATCGGCGGCTTTGAACTTGTCAAGCTTCACGTCTATGGCAATCAACCGGCGAAGGGGGCGATGGAAGAAGAGAAGGTCAAGGTAGTAATCTTCGCTATCAACCATAATTCGTTTTTGGCGAGCAATGAAGGAAAAACCTACACCAAGCTCCAGAAGGAACGACTCCATCTCCCGAAGAATTGTGGCTTCGAGGTCCTTCTCACTATATGTATTTTTAAGACCGAGAAAGTCGAGAACATAAGGGTCGCGGAAAACGAGATCAGGTGTGGGTTTACTCTCATTACGGAGTGATTTCAATTCTTGTTTGATGAGTTTCTCCGGCTTTTTGGAGATGGCGGTACGTTCGTAGAGCATGGAAGAAATCTTTTCGCGTAGGGTGCGAACATTCCATCGTTCTACTCTGCACATTTCAGCATAAAATTCACGCTGTAAATCGTCCTTGATCGGAATCAGTTCTAGGAAATGAGTCCAACTCAATTGTCGCATCAGTGATGCGACATTCTTGTGATTCGGGAATACTTCAGCAAACTGGACCATTCGGCGAAGGCTTTTTTCGGAGAATCCAGAACCATATGCGGCGACGAGCTGCTTTGAAAGGCTCGAAACAATCTTTTTCCCATACTCGGCCCTCTCTTCTCCGAGAATGTTTTTCCGAATCCGTGTTCCAATTTGCCAATACAACATTACGAGTGTCGAGTTCACTGCTTGTACAACTTGAGAACGACTTATCTCAATTAGTGAGCGGATCTCACCAAATAATTTTCTGGTAACCTGTTCTGTGGAATTAGGCTGTTTCTTGACTATGCGCGTGTTCTTCGATCTTCTTTTCATCAGCACACCTCCATCCAGCAAACGAGGGTGGCTTTCTCGCCGGCGAGTGCTTGCCTGTTACGCAATTCGGGGTTCACCTTTTTTTGTTCAATCAGTTTCAGACTCCTGCGCAAATCATCTTTCGTTCTCTTAACGATGCGTGGTGTTTCGGGTTGCGATTGGATAATGGTGTGGATGGCATCGATATCATCAAGTACCGTCTCGGTATCGAACCGATGGAAATACCAGCGGCAATCACCTGGCACTTCGCGTTCGTTGCCCTGCTCGTCTTTTACTTTACGCGATGGAAAGCGATAAGCGGCAAAAACTCCGGACGACCCCTTTTCGGGAGCATGTTTGCCTGAGAACAATCTCTTTGGAAGTCGTGGTAGTTCCTCGGCAAGCGCGGGGTACTTCTGGAGAATTTCTGTGAGCAGAAGATGTAATCGCTCATCAGCAGTACGAATGCCTTCGAATTCGGCGTTGAAATTACGCAATGCTTCGTAATCGTCTTCCGGCCGCAGTAGTTTCTTTCCTTCGATTCCGAGTGTCTTGGAGATACGAAGAACTTTTCCAGAGACACGTTTGTACAAGCCGAGCAACTCATCCAATTTATCAGGTGGCAGAAAATTCCAGAATTGAACGATGTTCTTCTCTCGTCCCAACTTCTTTTCGATAACTGGATCCAATCGGCGATCAACGCGGCCTATGCGTTGCATCAGTCGCACAGGATTCCAGTGCAGATCATAGTTGATCAGCAGACTTGCATCTTGCAGGTTCAGCCCTTCGGAAAGGACGTCAGTGGAAATCAGGATGTTAATTGGATTTGCAAGGTACTGTGGCAACTCTTCATCTGTACAGTTGTAGTAGGGCGAGAAACGCTTGATAACAGTTTCACGATTTTTCCTGGATGTACTATCCAACTCTTCCACCTGTTTGAATCCCCGTTTCATTAATTCACGATAGAGATAGCGGGCAGTGTCACGATATTGTGTAAAGATGACAAGTTTCTTTCCATTAAGGTCAGGCGAGCGAAGCAGATTGATCAACGCACGCAGTTTGTCGTCTGATTCTTCTGTGAGTTGGGTATAGATGTGTTCAAGAAACTTGGTGAGTTCATCTATGTCCCGCCGAACGCTGGATAGTATCTCCTCCATAAAAAATTCATTAGGCGATAGTTCTTCTTTTGGCGGTGGGAGAAGATCTTCCTCTTCCACTTCTTCGGGTTCCTCGTCGCTCATAAAACGTTCACGCCAATGTTTTTCGAGTGTCATCCAGAAATTTTCGTGCAGATATTTCCACCGTTCCCATTCAGGTTCGGACACGTAATGGCGGTAGAAGCGCGCCATAGAGCGGAGAAGGTCTTCGAGCGATGCTTCGAAAGCCTTGTAGGAAGATTCCATCCGCTTCAGCAGTGTTGCGCGAATCAGTGTAATTACCTGTACTTCCCGGTTGCGGATGTCAGGACGAATCTTGCTTTCATCGCGACGATAACTTTCCGGATTATATAATGCCAGTTCAACGAAAGGTTGTTCTCTGCTGAAAGCAGATTTTATGCTCTCGAATAGTTCGCCGTACACTTTTGCCAATTGATATTCTGCGACAATAGGAGAAAGCCTTTCGGGGAAATAGAATCCGTTTCCACCCTGCTGTTCGAAGAATTGCCGGGCATAACTGCGGCTCCGCTGAATAACGAGATTTTGAAACAGTTTATCGTCTCGCAGAACTTGCTCCGCTTCGGCAATAATTTCATCGGGATAGAGGCGTTCTTCACCGTTCTGCTGCCTTGCAGACTCGATTTTTACCTCAACAGCTTTTTCCAGTCGTACAAAATGCGTTCGGGTATCGTGAATGCCGAGATTCTGAAAGTAAGATCGGTTTTTACCTGTGAAATATTCCATCAGATGCAGTAAATCAAAGAGCGAGTTGTTTACAGGTGTTGCGGTAAGCAGGAATATCTGCTTTTTTCGGTTCTGATGGTCAACAAGATTGAAAAGCTTTTCGCTTCGCTGGGCGCTCGGCGTGCGGAAGTGGTGGGCTTCATCGACGAGGATGACGTCAGCTTCTTCTTTGACACTTCGAAGGTCTTCCTGAATATCTTCATTGTCTCTGGCAAGGTCGGTATGATTCAGCACAATTATCTGCGTCGAGAATCCCCTTCCTCGTTTGTAATTAAAAAATTGCTGCAGGCGGTTGACCCATACGCTCTCACGCGCTGACTTCGGAACGATAAGAGCAATACGTTTGCGTTCGTGTAAAAATCGCTCGATGAGCATAAGTCCAATATATGTTTTTCCGAAGCCGACACCGTCGCAGATAAGCGCTCCGCCCCAATCAGCCGCAATCTTGAGGGCTTGACGGTAACCCCGCCGTTGAAGTTCATCGAGAATTGGATAAAGTTTCGATTGCTGTTCTTCCCACGTTGTTACAGGAAGTTCCTTACCAAGAAAATACTCATGCAACGCCTTCACATAAACATCAAATGGTGAGTACAATTTCAAATGCGGTTCCATGACCTTCAGTAGTTCTTCTTTAATTTCCTCCCCTTCGTTCCAATGCTGCTCATACCACCTCCACAAGGCATCAAGTTGATGCTGCTCGGTGGTAAGAAGGTTTAGTTCCACGTTCCGGCACAAACCCGGTTCGGTAAAATTGCTGGAGCCGATTATGCCGTAGTTTGAAAGATGCGGCGGTCTCATCTTCATAAGCATGGCTTTGGAGTGGAACTTTGCACGAGTGTACACTTTTGTCTGGATGACTCCTGTTTGAATGGCACTGCGGATCGCTTCAAGTCCGCTCAAGGAATCATCGCGCTCTTTCTCTCGTTCAATGCTCTCTTCGCTGGCAACTTTCAAATTTTGCAACAATTCTGCACGAGTTCTCTTAGTAGTTTCATCTCCCATTAAAAGCCGGATTCCCTCAAGTGCTTGCCATTGTGAATTAAGAGCAAGCAAAGAACCAATTTCAAACGTGCCGGTAGCAATATCGAGTGTAATAGATTCAGGAAGCAGGCGTTTGAGTGCCTCTAAAACAGTATTCCCGTTCCTATTATCAATAATTGTTGGAAGTGGTTTCATCATGATTTATTTAATCACTCTCAAATAATCAATTAATGTTCCCGCTGAAAGTAGTTATCATGTTATTGCTAATGTTATTTAATCTTCGATATCAAAATATTTTTTGGTCGTAGCGTCTTTCAGATATTTTATTTTGCTTGCCAGGCAATGAAGTAAAATTTATTTAATACACCATTCATTTTTTAAATTTAAAAAATCTTTACCTAAAATTAAACTTTATTAAATCATAAATAATATTTAACTCACATCTTCAAGTTTTGTTTATTTCCAACCGAAAAAACGGCTTTTCCCCTCCTTTACCTTTAAGATTGCAAGATTTTTTCGGTTCATCATAAACTTTTTTTTTATTCTCTAAAAATATACCTATTATCAAATAGCTAAATTATTATTTTTACTACCCAAGTTTTCGGTAAATAAAATTCAACAATCGTGTATGAGTTAAACGGTATTCAAAATTTGTTTTGAATTGGTTTTAGTATGTTTTTATATTGTAGATCGTCAATAATAGTAATATTTTGCCTCACCGCACACATTAAAAGTAGCATTCGTTGCACATTATATAAATTATCCCGGGAAAGAGTTATAAATGCTTACATGATATAATCACACCAAAAGTGCAATGTATTGTTAATACTTATGGGCACGGCAAAACCAGCGATGAGTGGTAATTGAGTAACATTACCATTTTTCCACTTTGCACCAAAATAAGGATGACCAGTTGCAGGGTAAACACTAACGATTTCCGAGCTATCATTTAGATCATTTCCATCGAAATCGGAAATAAACATAACTTTATAATATGAAAATTGTGCCAATTGGGAGGAAGAGAATCCTAATATTAATACAGGCATTAGTCCGCAACAAATTATCTTTTTTGCTCTCATAAGAATCCTCTTATAATATTTACCGCACCAACAGAAGTTTTTTTGTGTCCACAAAATTTTCTGTTTGCATAGGTGGGAGAGCATTCGCTACAATTCGATAGAAATAAACTCCGCTTCGTAAGTTGGATCCATCAAACTCAACTTCGTATCTTCCCGGTTCCCGTTTCTCATTTATAAGCGTTGCAACTTCCTGACCGAGAATATTGTATACCTTCAAAATTACAAGTGATGAATGACCAATGATAAACGACACCTTCGTTGTTGGATTGAATGGATTCGGATAGTTTTGAAATAAATGATACTTCTTGGGAAAAACTTTACCGGCTCGATCGGTTTTAATTCCTGATATAATGGAATGAGCGCGTTTCATGCCGATGTTATAATAGACAGGAGTATTCACAACAGTGAGGATTCCGCTCGAAGCGTTAAAATACCCCGGTGCAGATGCAGTAATCCTGTATTGTCCTGCATCGACCAGGAATGAATAATACCCGGGCATTATTACACTATCCGGTGTGGAAATATCCGTCACTTGTGGATTTACTTGTAAATAATCGCTGGCGGACCAGAGTGACCAGGTGGTATCCAATTCACGCTGATATAAAGTCACGGTTGCCGTTGTGATTATGGCTTTTTCGGGCGGTACCCGGGGCCAGTTATAAATACTGTCCACAGCATCCAAATTATAGACATATCCCGCAGGATCAGTAAGCTCCGTTGCGAGGTTAATCATTCCCTCTGCTGTTTGAGTCCTTCCAGCCATCATCTTGGCCTGGATATTGTACATTGCATTCAGGGCATTTTCGTGATTTTTATGGGCTTCCCACTGAAGTTTACAATAAATATTATATTGACTCGTTTCATTATCATCTCTAACTTTTCCCAGAACCTGAGTGATGGAGTATGGCGGAATAGTATCGATGATTGTTTCTCCTTCCAGCGTGCTAATGGCGTAAAGCGAATATCTTTGCCAACTGCTGGTATCGATCAGTACGGAATCCGGTAAAAACCTTTGTAGCGAATAAAATACCGATTTACCAGGTACGATTCCCACTACACAGCCAAATGCTCCAGGATGATATTCCACACCCGCGATTTTAATTGTAAAGTAGTTAGGATTCATACCGATTGAATCAAGGTATGGATTTACAACAATATTCAGAGGTTCCCAACTTCTTCCTTCGGGAGGGAAGCTCAACTCACCTTCAAATTCACCCTGCGCGATGATAATATAAAGTGCCGAGTCTGTCATTGATGTCGGAGTAATCGACCACTGCCTTGTCTGATCTGTGACTGTTTCGCCCAGAAGTACAGGATTACACAGCATTGGTGGTTCACCACAATTGATGCTATCAACACTGTACAAACGTATAGTAGCACCAACGCGTGCTATTCCTTTAATTGTCGGATTCGTTCCGGTTGTAAGTATATCACTTTGGTCTGTTTCCAATAAAACTGGGCTGGTTATTATTGGATTAAGGATCGGGCGAATTGAAAAATCAAGGATCGATGTGTTGTCATTTTCATCAAGATCTTTTTGATCAGCATATATTGTAACTATATTAGTAGTGTTACCACATGCTATGGATCTGACTTTTAATTCTATTTCATTATTTTCAAAATAACGTACAGTGCCCACATCCCAACGAATAATCTGTCCATCGATAGAAGATGGTGCAGGATTTGACGAAATATAACTTACTTCCGGCGGGAGTGTGTCAACAAGGATTGCATTAGTAGCGTCAACGATTGAGATGTTCGAATATTGGATTAAAATACTTGAGATTGTTCCGAGTTCTGTTTCAAGCCCTCTGTCCTGACGTATTATATCAAGAATTCCACTCATCCCAGTAAATAAATCCGGGAAGGGGTGAACAACATCTATCATAATTATAAAGACATTGTCGTCATATTCCTCTTCAATTATATCGCCGTAAATCAATCCTGAATTAATTACTG
>Ga0073932_1003972_pt1 | contig 18500 bp, 18 predicted proteins | sample DewCreD2012metaG_FD_76967 | JGI IMG/M metagenome (GOLD analysis project Ga0073932, IMG submission 76967) | Hot spring sediment bacterial and archeal communities from British Columbia, Canada, to study Microbial Dark Matter (Phase II) - Dewar... ... | reverse complement strand
GCAGCAGAATCATTGTCGAGGCCGTATCAGGCCTCAGGGCAAAGGTGAGGAAATCACCGTGATTGCAAATACGAACAAGCGCAGTTCCAACAGCCGACAGAACGGAAGGAGGTAGCCATGCCGTTTTTAGCGCCGTCTTTTATGAGTTTTCTCCTGATTGTCTTTCTCGTCGTTTATTTCCTCTCGAGCGCCATCAAGATTCTCAAAGAGTACGAGAGGGGTGTAGTATTCAGACTGGGAAGGATTATCCCGGTGAAGGGTCCGGGGTTGGTCATTATCTGGCCCATCATTGATAAACTGGTCCGGGTGAGCCTCCGGATTGTCACCATGGATGTTCCGTCGCAAGACATCATAACGAAAGACAATATCACGGTGAAAGTGAACGCGGTCGTCTATTTCAGAGTGATAGACCCGATTCGGGCGATCACGGAAGTCGAAGATTTCTATTTCGCAACCTCGCAAATAGCTCAAACGACACTCAGAAGCATCCTCGGACAGAGCCAGCTCGACGACCTCCTGACAAACCGGGAAGAGCTGAACGCAGAACTTCAGAAGGTTATAGACTTTCAGACTGAGCCATGGGGGATAAAGGTAACAGCAGTCGAAGTCAAAAACGTCGATCTGCCTGAAGAGATGCAGAGGGCAATAGCCAAGCAGGCAGAGGCAGAACGCGAAAGAAGGGCAAAAGTCATCCATGCCGAGGGAGAATTCCAGGCATCACAGAGACTCGCGGATGCAGCAAAGATTATCGCAACAGAAAGAGGAGCATTACAGCTCAGGTTCCTCCAAACACTCACCGAGATCGCGACCGAGAAGAATTCAACCATCGTATTTCCGGTGCCCATCGACCTTCTGCAACCGTTTCTTTCGAAAGAACAGAACCTGTCATCCCCGGAAGCAGCGATGGAGAAACAAAAAGAAGCGTGAAGAACAGGGTTTGGCTGAAAATTCTCCTGCTGACAGCTTTGATGACGGTTAGCCTCTTGTCACCATAAAATTATACATATCGAGGGGGAGGACTCATGGAAAGAGCATTGACTGACCGGCCGTATGACATGAGAAGGCATGAACGGAGGCCTTCCGAGCAATCGGTGCAGTATCTCGTGAGCGTGATGGAAGAAAAAAACCGGACGTGGCTCTCGTGCAAAGGACAATTGATCGACGTCAGCGAAGCGGGAATCTGCATCCAGACCCATCATCCGATTTCTCCCGGCCACATTGTATGGTTCAACGGCACCACCGAGGACAGGGCGGGGTTTGTACGCTGGTGCCGGCAGCTCAACAGCATATATAAGATCAGCATAGAGCTGGATAAAATCCATATCAAGAAGCTCGATGATGCTACCGCTTTATTCCTGGAAGAACTCGCGCAGATAGAGCAGCAGATTCTCAATCACACGAAATCCCCTGAGGAGATCACGGCAAGCGTGGAACAGACATTTGATCGAATGTGCGCCGCATGCAAGGCGTTCGAGGATGGAATCGGCGACAAAGGCATGATCCGTGATGCGCAGATCAGGTTCCGGGAGAAAACCGATTCGATACTCGCAAAAAGTTATTGCATCAATCGGGTTCGCACATGGCCCCAGGGATATCAGGGTGATTACAAAACCCTTGAAGGGCTGTACCGAAACACCCCTCTTTCGGATGGCATAGGCTACTATCTGGACCTTTGGGGATTGAACGTCTCCCTCGCCGTTGCCGTGAGAAACAGGATAAAGAAACTCGAGATGCTCTTACGGGAAGAACTCCGCCAGCGGACATCTCCCTCCGTCATGAATATTGCCTGCGGTTCCTGCAGGGAGGTCTTTGAGTTGGCCGGCGATATCCATCGCTCAGGTGCCAAGTTTACCTGCATCGACCTCGATGCTGATGCGCTCGCCTTTTCAGCAAATCGCCTGTCATTCACTCCCATTTCTCCCGTCACATCCGATCAGATTGTGCTGAGGAAATATAACGCAGTGAGGATGTTTGATCACGAGCTCAACCTGACTGAATTTGGCATGCAGGATATAATCTATAGCGTGGGATTCTTCGATTATCTCCCCACCGACTTCCTGATAAATCTCTTCCGGTCCCTCTATGCGCTTCTGACCCCTGGAGGAAGACTCATAGCGTCATTCAAAGATGCTGCCCGATATCGGCATCAGGAATATCACTGGATATTCGACTGGGACGGCTTTCTCCAGCGAACCGAAGATGATTTCCGGCATATCCTGTCTGAAGCCGGTATGCCGGATTCTGCGATTCATGAGACACGCGAGGAATCCGGCGTGATTGTTTTTTATCTCGTTACGAAGCAGACCTGAAAGAATGATGGGCAAAACCGTCGTCATTACGGGTATAGGAATTGTCTCCCCAGTCGGCATGGGAAGAGATCATTTCTGGGATGCGCTCTTCCATGGCAGAACAGGGTTTCGACCGGTCAGCCTCTTTGATGCATCGCGATTTACACCCGTGCCTCTTGCCGGCGAAATATACGGCTTCGATGCCGTGCCTATCCTCGGGAAGAAAGGGCTGCGCGAACTCGACCGGAGCACCCGACTGCTGAACGTAGCAGCAAAACTTGCTCTCGAGGACAGCCATCTCGAAATCACCGGACAAAACGCCCCGTCTATCGGGGTTTGTGTCGGAGCTACATTCGGCAGCCTCCACAGCATCTTTCAGTTCGATCGCGTCGGCCTTACTGACGGCCCCCGTTTGGTCAATCCATCCTTCTTCCCGAATACGGTGATTAATTCACCCGCAAGTCGGGTGGCAATTCGTTTCGGATTGAAAGGATTCAACACGACAATTTCAACCGGATTCTGCGCCGGCATAGACGCGACTTCATACGCAGCGGATTTCATCAGGCTGAACAGGGCCGATGTGGTCCTCGCGGGCGGCGTAGAGGAATTGTGCGAGGAGCTCTATATGGGTTTCTCAAAACTTGGGTATCTTTCCGCAGGGCAGAAGCCCGATGCCGTCTGCTGTCCATTCGATAGACGCAGAAACGGCACGATTCTCTCCGAAGCCGCGGGCGTGATCGTCCTCGAGGATGAAGGCCACGCAGTGAGAAGGGGAGCACCCATTCTGGCGCGCGTCGCAGGGTATGGGAACGCTTTTGACCCGGCCGCGAAAGGGCAGGGCACGAATTCCGGAAGGGGATTGCAAATGGCGATAGCATCGGCCATCAGGGAATCATCTCTCACGCCGCCTGACATCGAATACATTTCAGCCAGTGCCAACTCGACGCAGGAGCTCGATAAAATGGAAACGGATGTCGTGAAGGCCGTCTTCGGCGAACACGCGTATGACATACCGGTCAGTGCCGTCAAATCTATGACCGGAGAGACTTTTTCTGCATCCGGAACCCTCGCCTTGGCAGCAACCGTGGGTGCACTGCAAATGGGCATCATCCCTCCTACGGTCAATTACCGGGAAAAAGATCCTGAGTGCGATCTCGACTATGTTCCGAACCAGGCAAGAGATGTGAGGATTAGGAGCGCCCTTGTCATCTCATCCGATCCATATGGCAACAACTCGGCAATGGTGATCCGGGGTCATGAGTGAGGATTTCAATGAAATGCGTCTGGAGTCTTCTCTGGGGAGGTTATGATGGAACTCGATTTTGAAGAGATCAAGAAATTGATACCGCAACGGTTCCCGTTCATTCTCATCGACAGGGTACCGCATGTGATCCCCGGTAAGGAAGCGATTGCAATAAAAAATGTGTCAGGTAATGACTTTTTACTCCTCGGTCATTTCCCGCAGAAGGCGATTATGCCCGGCGTTGCCATCATCGAGGCAATGGCCCAAACGGCAATCGTCCTCTTCGCTTCCGCAGAGGGAGCGGATCTGGCGGACCGTCTCTATTTCCTCGGATCGGTCAAGGCGCGTTTTCACCATCCGGTTGTCCCGGGTGACTCCTTATCAATCAAGGCAGTGAACGTGAAAGCCCTGCCATCCGGGGCCTTCGTTTCGGCAGAAGCGTCGGTTGGGGAGAAAACCGTCGCAGAGGCGGAACTCGTCTTCAGCGTGAAGCATGAATAATCGCGTCGTCATCACAGGACTCGGTGTAGTCTCATCGATCGGCATCGGGTGGGAATCGTTCTGGGCGAGCCTCTTATCGGGCAAATCGGGAATAGGCCCGATTACATCCTTTGATACAACCGATCACTTCACCCACTACGGAGGCGAAATAAGGCACTTCAGTGCTGAGGGCATTCTTTCGCCTGATTCGCTGACTATACTGAGCCGTTCATCGCAGTTTGCTGTCGTGGCGGCACATCTTGCCATCGGTGATGCCCTGCTCTCATCCGAACAGATGAAATCCATAAGGGTAGGCACGTGCATCGGCACCACCATGGGTTCCGTCCAGACCTCAGAAATCATTAACCAATTCATTGTCCTCCGGGGGACGACGGATTTCAGCAACGATCTAATCTGTCAAGTGCCTACTCACTCTACACCTGCTGCCGTTTCACGGCTATTCGGTGTGAACGGTCCAAATTTCATGTTTTCGACTGCATGCGCTGCGGGCAATTACGCAATCGGATACGGCTACGATCTCATTCGGCTCGGACGGGCGGATGTAGTGCTGGCCGGGGGTTCGGATCCGTTTTCGAAGGTCGCCTTTACGGGGTTCAACCAGTTCGGGGCAGTTGCTCCGGAGAAGTGTCAGCCCTTTGACAAAAACCGCAAAGGTATGATGGTTGCCGAAGGGGCGGGAATTCTCGTCATCGAATCCCTCGAACATGCTATCCGTCGAAATGCCCCGGTGTATGCCGAAATCTCGGGATACGGATTGAGCTGCGACGCGCACCATATGACGCTTCCATCGGTAGAGGGAGTCGCTCGCTGCATGATTCGCGCACTACAGGAAACCGGCACCTCTCCCGATGAGGTCGATTACATCTGTGCTCACGGAACGGGCACACCCGCCAACGATAAGGCGGAATGTGCAGCGATTTGGGAGGTATTCGGTTCTCGTACCAAGAAGATCCCTGTAAGTTCCATCAAATCTATGATCGGCCATACGATGGGAGCTGCTTCTGCACTCGAAGCCGTGGCATGCGCCCTCACCATAAAGAACAATGTCATTCCGCCGACGATAAATTATGAAACGCCTGACCCCGAATGCGATATCGACTGCGTGCCGAATCAGGCACGATCGACTGAAGTGAATATCGCATTGAATAATTCATACGCATTCGGCGGAAACAATGCATCCCTGGTCTTGCGCAGATTTATTCCATAAGAGAGGAGGTAGTGTAATATGAGTGATAGTGCGATCGCAGCAGAAATCATTCCCATCATTGCTGATGTCTCTGGTTACGAACCTGAGGAGATCACACCCGAGACAAAATTGGCAGACGACCTCGAAATAGATTCTATTAAGGCTATTGAAATCATCGTGGCGATTGAAAAGAGATACAAGGTCTCGGTTCGCGATGAGGACGTCCCGAAGATTGCCACGGTCGGTGATACAATAGCCCTCGTGAGCAAGCTTTTGAACCAAGAAGCGTCTGCCCATGTCCAAAGCTAATCCTTCTCAGTATGATGCCGTAATCGTCGGAGCAGGTATCAGTGGCCTTGTCTGTGGGAATTACCTTGCTAAGGCAGGGTTGAAGGTTCTCATCGCGGAGCAGCATCACCAACCGGGTGGATACTGTACCTCTTTTGTCAGGAAGGGGATTACCTTCGATGCCGCGGCACATTCGTTCGGCGGGTACCGGGAAAACGGTATCATCCGGAAGGTGTTCGATGACTTCGATCTCCATGAGAAAGTGTCAGTGAGAAGATTCGATCCGAACGACGTTATCGTTTCGCCGGACCATACGATTTCGCTGTGGGCCGACCTCGAAAAGACCATAGCGGATCTCAGAGCCTCATTCCCGGAGGAGCATGAAAATTTCAGGAAGTTCGCCGAATTCCTGCTGAATCCTGATCCCCTGTCATATGCTGCGATGCGGACGTGGACGTTCAAGGACATGCTCGACCGATATTTCCGGAATGACAAACTGAAGACGATGCTTGCATATCCGATCTTTGGAAATAGTGCCCTTCCGCCATCCCGCATGTCTTCTTTCATCGGAGCCAAAATATTTACGGAATTCCTTCTTGACGGTGGGTACTATCCCGAAGGAGGAATGCAATCGCTGTCCAATGCCCTTGCAGAATCCTTCAAGAAATCGGGGGGCGAACTGCTCCTCTCGCATCCCGTCAAGAAAATCCTGATAAGAGATGGCCGGATCACCGGAATCGTTCTGAAAGATAAAGTAACGCTTGGCGCACGATCCGTTATTGCAAACTGTGATGCTCGGCAGACATTCCTCACGCTGATCGGGAAAAAATATATTCCCGCCGAGTTCTTGAGCAAACTCAACCGGATGCAGCCGTCACTCTCCATGATCGTTCTCTATCTCGGCCTTGATCAAGACTTTCAGAGTACTCTCCCCACAGGGTCCAACGTATGGCTTCTCCCTCACTGCGATCTTGAGAAAAGCTACCGGGCCGCTGCACGCCGCACTCCACAGACGATACATGAATGCATGGTTCGCATCTCTCCCGACAGAAAAAGTCTTCTGGCCTTCACCAATACGACATTTCGAACCAGATCATTCTGGCACAACAACAAAGGAAAATTCATCGATGGCTTCATAGCGCGGCTCACCGACATCATACCGGGGCTCTCGGAGCACATGCTCTATAAGGACGCTGCCACACCAGCCACCCTGCTCCGATACACATCGAACTATCGCGGGGCTGCCTATGGATGGGAAAGCACCGTCGACCAATTTGCCGATCCCGACTTCAGGAGACCTCCATTTATTCGTAACCTCTATCTGACAGGCCATTGGTCGACACAGGGTCTCGGCATACCAGGGGTGGCGTATCTTGGGTATGACACCGCTTCCACTCTGCTGAAGAGACAAAAGATAGCCTCTTCATAACCTCCTCCGGAACAGTGCAAAGAACTGTTCCTTGATCCGATCCCATAAAGACCTCTTGTTCCAGACATCGAGGTGTATCTGTTCGGAATGCTTCAGATCTTCTTCAAATATCTGCATCATTTGCCTGCCAAACTCGTGGTCGAAGATACCCACATTCCCCTCATCGTTTTTTCTGAGTGACTGGAAATCCAGATTGGCCGATCCAATGATACTCCAGACACCGTCAAAGACAGCCGTTTTTGCATGGAGAATCTCCCCCTGATACGCATAAATCTCCACACCGGCCCGCAGGAGCTTGGCGAAGAAAGCCCTGCCCGCGTAATGTGCCGCGGGCACATCGGACTTGCCGGGAATCAGCAGCTTCACGTCCACACCGCGCAATTCAGCCTCCTCCAGCACGCGAAGCATCCGTCTGCTCGGAATGAAGTACGCGGTCGTCAGGCAAATGGACGACCGTGACTCATTAATGCTGTAATAGAGCAGTTTCCGCATCCTGCGGCGGCCTCTCGCGGAATTGACAAAAATCGGGACTACCGGAAGCCCGGCCTCGAATGGCGCCGGCGAAGCGACGGTGGACAGTGCGGAACCTTTCCATATCCTCCAGCTCCTCTCGAATATCCCGAGGAGCTCCGAAGCGATCGGGCCCTCGAGAAATATCCCTGTATCACGCCATCCCGTGCCGTGTCTTATCCTGTGGTATCCCCGGTATTCATTCGCGATGTTCAATCCGCCCGTAAACGCAATGACACCGTCAATGACTATGAGCTTCTTATGATCCCGATGGACATAGTGAAAGGGATCCATCCATTTGAACGGACGTGATACACGTATTTCAACGCCCGCCTCGGTCAGTTCTCTCCAGAATCTTCTGGGCGTTCCGAAAGATCCGAAATGATCGTAGAGGAGGCAGACCTTAACCCCCTCACGGGCCTTTCTCTTCAAGATTGAAGCCAATTCGGTACCCGTTTCGTCATTCCTGAAGATATAGAATTCAAGGCATATCAATGACTGCGCCTGTTCGACCGCATGAAAGATGCAACGGAACGAATCGGGTCCCTTCCATAACAGGGTAACGTTATTCCCATCCGAAAAACTGGTTCCATATGCGTGTTCAATGCGCTCCCTGCGCAACGAAACATCGTTTTGTTCTGGGCTCATAGATACATGATTGCGGAAAAGGGATCGTCTGTCAATCGATCCTTCATGGAGACCGTGCGTATTGAGGCGATTACGATATATATAATTTCCCCTATCATAAGCTATAATTAAATTATTTCGTAGGCAAAATGGATATTTTCATCAAGAATCATAAAGAAGTGGATTATGCCTGTGAGGCACTCATCCTGCCTTTCACTGAAGGCGGCAAGAATCTCTATGACGGCCTCCATCCGTCTCTATCCGAGTTGATCAAGCGGGTCTTCGGCAGGGAATTTAAGGGGAAGAAGAATGAGAGCCTCCTCATCCCTGCACCTGCCGGCATGAGAGCCGATCGGGTGTTTCTGATCGGCCTCGGCAAGAAGGAAGACCTTTCGCCGGAGGCCATACGACAGGCCGGGGGAAAAGCCGGCACCGCCCTCCGAGATGCATGCATAAAGAAGATCGCTCTCTCGGTACGGGTATTCACATCGTATTCCTTTTCTCCGGCAGACTTCATTGAGGGGTTCCTCCTCAGCACCTATGCATTTCTCAAATACCGGCCGAGAAAGAAGAACAATTCGATTCACCACATCGTCGTCCTCTCGAAGCCATCCGGAGAACTTCAGATAGCCCTTCAGTGGAAGCGGCACCTCGCCAACGCCGTTCATTTCGCGCGCGATCTGATCAATACCCCAGCGAACGATATGACACCGGCTCACCTTGCACGTGCCGCCCTGTCACTCAGGGGACCGTCTCTTTCGGTCAGCATCCTCGGACGGAAAGAGGCCGAGAGGCTCCGCATGGGTGCATACCTCTCTGTGGCAAAGGGTTCTCACCAGCCGCCAAAATTCATCGTCCTCCATTACCGTGGATCAAAGGACAAGCCGGTCGTCCTGATCGGAAAATCGGTCACCTTCGACAGCGGGGGGATCTCTTTGAAACCCGCAGAGGGCATGGAAAAAATGAAATATGATATGGCAGGCGGTGCCGCAGTTCTCGGGGCAATGAAGGCCGTTACTTCCCTCGGGATGCCGGTCAACCTCGTAGGTATACTTCCTGCAACCGAGAATCTCCCGGGCGGCTCCGCATCGAGACCAGGAGATGTCGTGCGGGCGATAAACGGCAAATCCATAGAGATCATCAGCACAGATGCTGAAGGACGCATGACGCTTGCTGACGCCATCGGATTCGCAGCCCGATTCAGACCACGGGCAATCGTCGATATCGCGACGCTCACCGGTGCGTGCGCAATCGCCTTTGGGAATTGCGCCATTGCCATGATGGGCAATGACAGGGGTTTGATGGAAACGGTTAAGGCAGCAGGTGAGCAGACCGGTGAACGGGTATGGGAAATGCCGCTCTGCGAGGAATGCAAAGACTATCTCAAGAGCGACATCGCGGACCTGAAAAACAGTGGCGGCAGAGGTGGCTCCCTCCTCTCTTCCGCATATTTTTTGTCGGAATTCGCCGGGAAGATCCCATGGGTTCATCTTGATATTGCAGGCACTGCATGGGCCGAGAAGGACCGCCCGTACGTTCCGAAGGGCGCGACGGGCGTGGGCGTGAGACTCCTCTCAACCCTCGTCAAAGAGTGGCGGTGATGTTCCTTCTCTTCATCTGCATCGCATCGATATTGTGTATACCGTCCGACGCCCTCGCATGGGGCCCGCTTACGCATACCTACCTCAGCAATCAGGTACTATCGCTCGGGGCGCTCCTCCCAGCGGGCATCTATAAGATTATCAAGCGACACAGGAAGGATTTCATTTACGGGAATCTCATGGCGGACATTATCGTCGGGAAGAAGTACCTGCCCGACCACAAGAATTCACACAATTGGGGATTTGCCTTTAACCTCCTGAGCGCAGCCGCTACGAATCAGCAGAAGGCATTTGTCTACGGCTACCTCAGCCACCTTGCCGCGGACACCGTAGCCCACAATACCTATACCGCGAACAGGAAGAGCATACGTCATACCCTGCTCGAGATGAAAGCCGACTCCATCATCGATAAGAAATACTGGCAGCAGGCTGTCTACATCGAGCCTGAAATACAGATGAGGAACGACCTCTTCCTTCAGAATTCGATCGAACGGTTCATCTTCTCTTTTAAGACCAACAAGAGGATTCTCAAGGGGGCGGTCTATCTCACTATCTGCTATCCGCCGCGCATCAGCGATTTCATCGACCGCAATCTCGTCACCTATGTGCCCGACCGTGAAAAGATCGAGCGCCTGCACCATGAGTCACTCGACAGAATCGTGGATCTCTTTCAGCACTGGGAAAAATCAGCAGCGTTGAAACTGAACCCGTGCGGACACATGCACCGGAAGAAATTCATGAACGGAGAGTTCAAATCGTTTCTCTTCAGGCCAATTCACATGACACCTGTCGAGTTTCTGCGTAAAACGAGGAAGCGATTCACGGACAGGTGACTTTGTCCCGAAGCCTTTCCCTGCCAAATGGTGAGAGCTTCCGGAGATTCATGATGATCTCCGGCATGACTTCTATGACCCGATCGATCTCCTCTTCGGTATTGTAACGGCTCAGGGAAAACCGGATCGATCCGTGAATGGCGGTGAACGGCACCCCCATCGCGCGGAGGACGTGGGAGGGTTCCAGCGACCCCGACGTACACGCCGATCCGGACGAGGCACAAATACCGTATTCATTCAGTCGCAATAGGATGGCTTCTCCCTCGACGTATTCAAAGCTGAGGTTCGTCGTGTTTGGGAGTCTGCTGGCAATATCTCCGTTCACGATAACGTCAGGGCATCGCTTTATGATCTCGCTTTCAAGCTTGTCGCGCAGGCGGGAAAGGTACACGGTCTCTTCGCCGATATTTTTCGCTGCCAGCTCACATGCCTTCCCCAATCCGATTATCGAGGCGACATTTTCCGTGCCCCCCCTTCTTCCTCTCTCCTGATGACCACCGATAATGTAGGGATAGAATCTCGTTCCCTTCCGCACGTAGAGAACGCCCACTCCCTTAGGGGCATGCAGCTTGTGTCCGGAGAGCGATACCATGTCAACCGGCAAAGCCCTCATGTCAAGCGGAATCTTGCCCGGTACCTGAACTGCATCGGTGTGGAACAAAACCCGGCGCTCTCTCAGGACGCTGCCGATCTCGGATATGGGGAATACGGTACCCACTTCATTGTTCGCATACATCACCGTGACAAGAGCCGTATCCTCATCCAGCACCTTGAACAGCTCATCGATACTCAGTTGCCCGTTTCTATTGACCGGCAGGAACGATACCCTGTAGCCTTTCCGGGCGATATGCCTGCAGAAATTCAATACGGCCGGATGCTCCACCCGCGTCGTGACGATGTGCCGCTTTTGCGGAAACGATTCCACGGCGCTCATGATGGCGGTATTATCGCTCTCGGTGCCGCAACTGGTGAAGATGATTTCTTCCGGATCCGCACCGATGAGGTAGGCAACCTTTTCCCGCGCTTCTTCCACTTTCCGGTGAAGCTGACCGCCGAAGGTATGCATGCTCGAGGGATTGCCGTAATAGTCCCTCAGATAGGGAAGCATCTCCTCAAGCACCTCGGGAGCTATCTGTGTCGTAGCATTGTTATCGAGGTAGATGGTCTTCATAGAGCTTCCACCGTAATCCCGTCGCTGACGAGTTCCCTCAGTTTTTCCTGAATTCCCTGAACCGTAACCCCGGACATGACACATCCGGTGCACATTCCTCTGAGGGCAACCGTCACCCTGTTCCCTTCTATGTCAATGATCTCGACATCTCCGCCGTCTGCCTGCAGGCCCGGTCGTATCTCCCGCTCGATGACTTCCTGAATGAGGGCAATCTTCTGGAGGTTTGTGAGCCTCTTCGGCTTTTCGGGTCTCTCGGGCGCCTTCACCGTCCATATATCCTTCAAGATCGCTTCTATGTCGCCTTTGCATTCGCCGCATCCTCCACCCGCCTTTGTATAATCCGTAATCTCATCTACCGTCGTGAGATGATTCTCCATGGCAACTTTTCTGATCTTTTCTTCCGTGACGTTAAAACACTTGCAGACAACCTTCCCTTCCTCCGCAACCGTCACGGGGACACCCCGGTAATTGGCGATAGCCGCCTCCAGGGCTTCCCTGCCCATAACAGAGCAATGCATCTTTTCCTTCGGCAATCCTCCGAGAAAGTCGGCAATGTCCTGATTCGATATACGAAGAGCCTCGTCTACCGTCTTCCCCTTTATGAGTTCCGTGAGTGCTGATGAACTCGCGATGGCACTCGCACACCCAAACGTCTGAAATTTTGCATCGATGATCTTGTTCGTATCCTTGTCTATTCTCAGGGTCAACCGCAGCGCGTCGCCGCAAACGATGCTGCCGACATCTCCCACCCCATCCGGATTCTCGATCTCCCCGATATTTTTCGGCTGGAGAAAGAATTCCCTGACTTTCTCGGTATATTCCCACATGTCTCATTTAACCAGAGGGTGCGACGAAATGTCAATTTTCCAAGCCTCATGGCATAGGAGTCATGGCGATGTACGGGGAAGGAGAATATCGGGACAGATTTGCTATAATGGAAGTGCGTTTCGGACGGATGCATATCCGAAAGGTTTCTTTGGAAGAAATCATTCCCGCACGAAGGAGGAGACGAACATGGCATACTATGTTGTTTTAAGCACGCTCACTGATGAGGGCAGGAAGACGATCAAGGAGAAACCGGAGAGGATCCTCGAAGTGAACAAGGAACTCGAGAAAATGGGGATCAAGGTGAAGGAGCAGTATGCGGTCCTGGGACAATACGACTTCGTGAACATCGTCGAGGCAGCCGACAACGCTGCGATCATGAAGATGTCCGTTGAACTGGGAGCAAGGGGATCCATTCAGCTTCTCACACTCGCTGCAATCCCGATCAAGGATTTCATTCAGAATATCAAATAGCGACTTCCCTTCATCACGTGAAAGCGACCTGCCCTTCCCTCCGTTCGCGTGAAGGGTGGAGAGAAGAGGTTTGATCGAATGAAGAAATGTTCTCTCTGCGGGAGACGGATCGAAATCGACAAGTATTTCTCCCGAAAATCGTCATGCCCGTTCTGCGGTGGAGACCTCCACATCTGTTTGAACTGCACCTTCTATTCCGAGACGAGTCATAATAAGTGCCGTGAGCCAAAGGCGGAGTTTCAGCGGTCGCGAGACAAGGCGAACTTTTGCGACTTCTTTTCTTTCAAACTGTCCTCTTCTGCGTCTGCAGGGCAGGACAAAGCCGGTGCATTGAAAGCACTGGAAGACTTATTCAAGAAGTCCTGAATACCCGGCAGTATTCGCGGCCACCCGCTTTCGCCTCTTGGCGATCATGCGAAGCATGAATCCGGCGATAAGCATGAGGAGGCCGGCAGCGAATACATACCGGCTCGGCAGGGCGATTCTGCGCTGAACGGTGACCACCTGTTTTTTATCGAGTTTCAGGTGAAACGTAACGCGTGGCATAATCCCCTTATGCCTCGCCTCATAGAACTTCTCGATCATCTCTTCATCGGAGAGGACTGTTGCGTCCCGGAGCGTTTTTTTGTATTCCATGAATTCCCTGTGCAACGCCTCATCCCGGTCCGGCAGCACTTGAGTCCTGCCTTCCCTGAAGACGATTTCTCCCGTCCAGACGGCTCTAATAATCTTGAGGATGTACCCGTCGTCACCGCCATACGCTGAGGACAAGAGAACGCTGGCAATGAGAATCAGTACCCCGGCAATAATGAGCATGGTTGCCGTCCTGCACGTACCCATATCGTTTCTACGATTGAAAGAGGTAAAAAAAGGGCGAGGTCTGAACCTCGCCCTTCCCTGGTGATGAAAAAGAGCCCTTTCTATTTCTTATGGGTAGCCCGCATCGTGGCAGCAAGCTCTTTGATTTCTCCAAGGTCCTTCACCATCATTGCCCATCCATACCAGTAAGCATAATCCGGGTTGACATGAAAGAAGGCTTGATACGCACGCATCCGATGTTTCATATACATCTGCAGCAGTACTTGGTCGATGAACGAGAGCTTGTTCGTATCGCCTCCTCCTGTCTGCATGAAATACAGGAAATCAGGATATGCGAAGGAATAGTTTGCGGGTTTCTGAATAATTCCATCCCGGTAGAGTCCGGCGACGATCTCTATAGCCTCGGCGAGAAGACGGTCCGTCTTCATCATCATCGTATCACCCATGTTCAACTGCTCCCGCGCGTACTTCTCGGAATGGCAGTTACTGCAAATCTTAATCATCTTTTCTCGTTCTGTCTTCCATGCCTCTTCAGTAAGACGCACCATGTCAACTGCCTTCACCGCATCGAGACGGGCGGTCGGCTGTCCCGTTTCCGGATTGAGAACCCCGAGTGCCTTCAGGATGGTAATCCTGTCCGCCTTCCACTGAGGATCATCGGGCAGCGGGAGCCGCACACCGAGAAACCCCCACGCGGTTCTATTTTCATGAGAACCACCGGACATATGGCAATCCTGACATTTCGGAGCCGATGCTTCAGCGGGGAGATTCTTCGACTCCCGAGCATGCCACCGAGTCCCGTGCTTGGCACTGCTCCACATCTCCCACTGAGGGTGGTCATAACCCATGTGGCATTGTTGGCATGCCCGCGGATCTGATGCCTCCTTCTTCGAAAAGGTATGCCTCGTGTGGCATTCATCGCATGAGTTCATCTGGTATCTATACCCTTTATCGAGCTGCTCCTTTTTTTGTGCTTCCGTCTTTATCCCCATGTTATGACACCCGCCACATCCTCTCCCTCCCTCGATCAGCTCATCCGGCTCGACGTGCGTAATCGGAAGGGCATTCATCGAAACCCAGCCAAAATTATGTTTCCCTTTCACGAATTCGGTGAACTGCTTCGCGTGACATTGGCCACAGATTTTTTCGTCCGGCATTTGAACCAGGTTCGCATCCTGTGCGCTATTATGTTTGTTCCCGTGGCAGGTCGAACAAGACACATTGACCGAACTATGCTTGCTTATCTTCCAGTCCTTCACCTGACCCGGCGTCAGTTTCTCATGGCATGAAACACAGGAATCGGCCGCAGCATCCGACACCGCGCAGACCGCACACAGCAAAAAGCAAAAAAGACCGACTAATACAATGCTACTCCTTCTCATCTCAACCTCCCTCTTTACATGGGTTAATACCTGCGGAAAGGCTTTCCAAAGTGACTCATTATAGCACAAACGTCTCCTTATCTTATGGCGTAATCCAGAAGTGCGGTTCAGATCTGACCAAAATAAGAGACTCGATATGGCTGAATACCTCAGAAACACCATGAATCGACAGGATCATTCGATGGCAGATCCGGTTTTCATGGCGTACGAACTACCGCTTACGCTCATAGATCCCCATCGTGAAAGCAAGCGCGGATTATCTTCACACGGTGCCGCCATGGTGTTTCTTCGGCATCCAGACATATGGTGTTCTCTTTTGGATAGCAATGACATAGAATATGTTATTGCCATGCCAAAAATTGAACACGTACCCAAACCGGTTTCAGGAGGAATGATCCTTTCGTATAAATGCTCTGCCGCATGCAGGCATTGCATCTATGCCTGTTCACCGAAATGGCCTGGGGACTGGATTTCAGAAGAAGATTTAGAAAAGATACTGGGTCAATTGTCCGGAAAGATATTGTCGAACACGTATGGCCCCCGTACAACAGGGTTGAACTATGGACTCCATTTCACCGGCGGGGAACCATTCCTGAATTTCGAACTGCTGAGTAAAGCTGTAGAAATCGCAGATAAATTCAAGATACCTTCAATATTTGTTGAGACCAACTGCTTCTGGGCTGTGGATGACCAAACGACAAAAGACAAGCTGAAGACCCTGAAAAAGAAAGGGTTACGGGGAATCATGATCTCTGTGAACCCATTTTATCTCGAATACGTGCCCTTCGAGCGGACTGACAGGGCAATAAGGATCAGCCTCGATATTTTCGGCAGCAATGTTATGGTCTATCAACTTGAGTACTACCGGAGATTCAAGGCCTGGGGACTGCATGATAGAGTGCCGTTTGAAGAATATCTCAAACGTGAAAGAAAAGAGGATTTCCTGAGATCTGTAGAATTCTTTGTCCAGGGAAGAGCGCCATATGCCTTACGGGAAGTATTGAAGGAGATCCAACCGCTGCATCCGGCAGAACACTTCTTCAGAGATGAATGCGTAACGCCGTTTCTCAGGAGCCAGCATAACCACTTTGATAATTACGGCAATTATATCCCCGGATTCTGCGGAGGAATTTCATTGGGAGACTGCAGGGAGCTCGACAGACTTTTAAAGGCAGGCATAGATACCGAACAATATCCCATCATCGGATATCTGATAGACAATAATATGAAGGGGCTTTATCATTTCGCGAAGAATTGGGGATATACCGATATGGAGGAAGGCTATTTATCGAAGTGTCATCTCTGCGTGGAGTTGAGAAAACACCTTGTCTTGCATGGAGATTTTGAAGAGCTGAAGCCAAGAGAGTTCTATCTGCATCTGGAGTAAAAGACAGAAGCATCTTGCAACCGTCCTGACATGTTTGTCTTCAGGGAGAGCGCTGGAGGGGTACTGTGAGAGATAGGTGAAGCATTGAGATTTTCTCTACTGTGGTAGGATGACATTCACGGCTGCATGCACATTATGCAAAATTGCATCGAATGACATATCAAAGGAACCCGGCGTCTGTCTCCAATGTATAAGAGCAAAACCCACGGATGCTTTAATTATAGCCATGCCGGCACACACGAGGAGCGGGGCTGTCTTTGGACTACCTGAAAGACCGCTTAAGGGGATCCTCATGGTATCCCCTGCGAAATCTGTGTGAATGCGTGCAGTATTCCTGCGGACGCTATGGGATACTGCGGCTCGAGGAGAAATAACGGAGCCGGTTGACCGCATATCAGAACATCCTTTAAAATCAAGCGTGCCGAAGTGGCGGAATTGGTAGACGCAAGGGACTTAAAATTCCTCGTGGGAAACCGCGTGCCGGTTCGAGTCCGGCCTTCGGCACCAATACTGGTAAGGGTTTGCGGGCGTCGAGGAACTTTTTACCGTCGGAATGAAAAAGCCGCTGCTAACGTGTTGCTAACCCTTTTTTTGGGGACACCATGGACTAACAGCGATTGTCATGAGAGGATTATTTTGTGCCATTTCTTGCCGTCGCCAGACGCAATTTCTGACTTCTTCAGCGACAGGGTAATGTGATATCGTCCTGCGATTTTTCACACGCGCATGGAGAATCTTATACGAGGATACCTTGCGGTGCATATGACAGATTTAGGCGACATTGCGTAAATTTATATTGCATAAGTCAGGACTTTTCCATTCTGGCAGCGTAATATTATGTATCGATTTCCTCCTGTTATCCGCATCCTACAACTGGACACGAAGGATGAATGTTCCGAGAGGGTTTGCGCAAAAAATCCCACAACAATGATTGGTCTGTACAATTCAGCGTATTCTCTATATCATTATAAAAAACGACAGTATGTGGAATATTATCCTTCCACAAGCCGTCTCCCGGATACCTTTATTGACAATCCGCCTGAAAAATAATAGTCTTATATCAAAATCCAGAATACGCATAAAAATAAATGTTAGCCGGACGAGCATGAAGAAGAAACATGGCGTACTTTCTTGACCTGTTTTCCCCTGAGACGTACGAGGCCTTCAGCCGTTCCGATCGGACGGTGTCCGGTTTTCGCCTTCGTCACCGGGGTGTCGCCGGCCGAGTCAAGGCCGGCGACAGGCTTGTCTGCTACATGACGAAGCTTTCGAGATGGGTCGGAGTGCTTGAGGTCTTGGAGGGGCCGTACGTCGACGAAACGCCGCTGTTCTCTCCTGACGGCGATCCCTTTGTAGTTCGCTTCCGAGTCAGACCGATCGCTTGGTTGCCCGTCGACAAGGCCATACCTATTCATGAAGACGACGTGTGGAATGCTCTCTCGTTCACGCGTGGTCAGAGCAGGAATTCGTCTACGTGGACTGGCAAGCTCCGTGGGAGCCTGGTTCAGCTTGCCGAGAACGATGGTGCCTTTCTTGAGTCGGCGATCGAGGCCCAGGCCTCTGGAGGTGTGACGTATCCCGTCGATGAAAACGAGTACAAGAGGCTCCTCGCTCATCGCATTCGTAGAGCGGACAAGGACGTTTCGGTGACCGTTCCCGAAGGACCCGAAACAGTGGAGGCCGCACCCGAACCAGAGGAGGAGGTACGGGAATCGCTCAAGATTCAGGCGCTCCTCGCTGAGATCGGCTCCAGGATGGGAATGCAGATCTGGCTTCCGAGGTCCGATCGGGCTGCGGTGCTGACGGAGTGGCGGGGAGATCACCCGCCCGTTCTTGAGCGCCTGCCGCTGAATTACGATGACACCACCCTAAGGACGATCGAGCAAATCGATGTCCTCTGGCTCAAGGGCCGAGCGATCAAGCGCGCCTTCGAGGT
>Ga0073932_1003970_pt1 | contig 18503 bp, 18 predicted proteins | sample DewCreD2012metaG_FD_76967 | JGI IMG/M metagenome (GOLD analysis project Ga0073932, IMG submission 76967) | Hot spring sediment bacterial and archeal communities from British Columbia, Canada, to study Microbial Dark Matter (Phase II) - Dewar... ... | reverse complement strand
CCGTAGGCCACCAGCAGGACGTCGGTCCCGGCCGCCCGGATCATCGCCGCCTGCTCAGCTTCATCTTCGCGGCGCGGGCTGCCCGCGAAGACGCCGGCCACGGTCAGGCCCGGACAGCGCGCCGTCAGCCGGTCGGCGGCGCGCTGCGCCACGCCCTCGGCCGCGCCCAGGAAGAACAGGCGCCAGCCGCGCCGGGCCGCGGCCTCGGCGATCAGGCCGACGAGGTCGGAGCCGGCCACCCGTTCCGGCAGGCGCCCCCCCAGCCAGCGGGCCGCCCACAGCAGCCCCACGCCGTCCGGGATGACCAGGTCGGCCCGGTTCAACAGCGCCAGGAACTCCGGGTCGCGCTGCGCGGTCATCACGAACTCCGGGTTGGCCGTGCAGATCTGGCGCGGGACGCGCGCGGCGACGGCGGCCTCGATCCAGGCCAGCGTCTCGGCCATCGTGACGGCGTGGACCCTGACGCCCAGAATATTTACAGCTTCCGGAGACCGGCGACTGGAGACCACGCTCACCCGGCCTTCCCGTATCGGGTTGGCGCGACCAGCCGTTCCAAAACGGCCCAGGTCTCGCGCGCGGCCCGCTCCCAGGAGAAGCGCCTGATCTGCTCCAGGCCGCGCGCCGTCAGCTCCGCCCGCAGACCGTCATCCGTGAGGACCCGCGTCAGCGCTTCGGCCAGCGCGCCCACATCCAGCGGATCGACGCGCAGCGCCGCGGCGCCGGCCACCTCCGGCAGCGACGCGGTATCCGCGCACACCACCGGGACGCCGCAGGCCATCGCCTCCAGCACCGGGAACCCGAAGCCTTCATAGAGCGACGGGAAGGCGAAGACCGCGGCGCCGGAATACAGGCCGGGCAGGTCGTCGTCCGGCGCATAGTCGAGCACGCGCACGCGCGGCGCGTGGAGGCGGGCGGCTTCCAGAATCGGCCCGGAAAGCCAGCCGCGTCGGCCGGCCAGCACCAGGCCGACGGCGGACGGCTGGCGGCGGACGGCCTCCATCAGCCGGACCAGGTTCTTGCGCGGCTGGAGGGTGCCGACGTGCAGGATGTAGCGCTCGGGCAGGTCGTACTTTGCGCGGACCGGGGCCGGGTCCACACGCCGCAGCGCCTCGTCCCGGCCGGGGTACACCACCGTGATTTTCGCTTCCGGCACGCCGTAGAACCGGACCAGGTCGCGGCGCGTGGCCTGCGAGTCGGCGATGACGTGCGCGGCGGAGAGGGCCGAGTAGCGCGTGGAGAGGTCCAGGTACAGCCGCTGGCCCGGCGGGTGGGCGTCCGGGAAATGGCGATAGCCCAGGTCGTGCACGGTGACGACGGCCGGCACCGGACAGACCAGCGGGAGGACGTGGGCGGGGACGAAGAGCAGATCCGGCCGGGGACGGTGGGCCGCCAGCTCCCAGGCCAGGCGGACGTGCGTCCACAGGCGCGGGAAAGGGATAACGCGCCGATGGACGCCGGGAGTATCGGGAAAGAGGTCAGGGGCTGGCGGGTCGCGGAAATACAGGCGGACCGAATGGGTCGCGGCCGAAGCCAGCATGGCCTGGATCAGGCGCAGCGCATAACGCTCGGTGCCGGTCCGGCGCGCCGCGGTTGCCCGGCTGGCGTCGAGGCCGAGGTGCATCGAGGTTATTGCGGACGGGCCTCCCGTCCGAGGCGGAGTTGCTCGCGCAGGGCGTTGATCGGCCGCCGCTCGCCCGTCGCCGGGTCCTCGTAATACCAGTGCTCCCAGCCGTTGCAGGACGGCACATTCTGGATGGCGCGGCCGACCGCGTGGATGGACCCGATCAGGTCGGCGTGCCGCAGCCGGCCGTCGGCCAGGACCACGGCCGTCGCCTGGCCCTTCTGGCCAAAGTACAGGGTCTGGCCCGGCTCCAGCAGGCCGTGCTCCAGGAGCAGGCCAAAGGGCACGCGCGCCGCCGCGCGCTGTTCGGGGACGACGTAGACGCTGTCGTCCGGGAACATGCCGGGCGTGACCGAGGCCAGCCGCTCGCGCGCCAGCTTCACGTAGCGACGCTCTTTCTCGATGCCGATCCAGCGCCGGCGCAGCTTCTTGGCCACGGCGCCCGTCGTCCCCGTGCCGAAGAAGGGGTCCAGCACCACGTCGCCGGGTTTGGTGGTGGCCAGGAGGACGCGGTACAGCAGCGCCTCCGGTTTCTGGGTGGCGTGCGCCTTCTCGCCGTGCAGGCGCAGGCGCTCTTTGCCCGTGCACAGGCCCAGATACCAGTCGCTGCGCATTTGCAGATCATCGTTGAGCGCCTTCATGGCGCGATAGTTGAACGTGTACCGGGCGCCGCGTTTCTTCTGCGCCCAGAGCAGGGTCTCGTGGGCGTTGGTGAAGCGCACGCCCCGGAACTGCGGCGTGGGATTGGCCTTGACCCAGACCACGTCGTTGAGGATCCAGTAGTCCAGGTCTTGCAGGATGGCGCCGACGCGGTAGATGTTGTGGTACGACCCGATCACCCACAGCGTGCCGGTGTCCTTGAGCACGCGGCGGCAGCCCGAGAGCCAGGCGCGTGTGAAGGCGTCGTACTCGGCCAGGCTGCCGAAGCGGTCCCAGGCGTCGTCCACGGCGTCGACCCTGGTCATGTTCGGCCGCCAGAGCTCCTTCTGGAGCTGGAGGTTGTAGGGCGGGTCGGCGAAGACCACGTCAACCGATTTTTCCGGCAGCGTGAGCAGCAGCCGGGTGCAATCGCCGTGCAGGACCTGGTCGAGAGGGAGAGCCGTTTCACTGGTCATGGTCACAACGTCAATCGTCGATCACCTGCTCGTGGCCGCGCGGACACGTGGCGTACGTGCAGTCATAGAAGCCTTCGTCGAACTCCAGGCGGTGCGCGCCCCAGCACCGGTCGCAATAGACGCGCCGGCAGGCCCGGCAGTAGAAGGCCACGAAATCCGCGTCCGCGCCGCGCGCCGCGTCGAAGTCCCCGCGCGCCACCAGGTCGAAGAGCGGCCGCAGCGCGTCGTAGGCCCCGAACTTCGTGACCGCGCCCAGGAAGTCGGTGCGCTCCAGCCGGTCGCCCTGCGACCACGGCTCGGCGCCGGGCACCTCGGCCGGCAGCAGCGCGACCTCGGCGGCGGCGCGGCCGCAGTGCGAACAGACCACCGTCACATGGCGCGAGACGCGCCCCGCGCCGACCGGGCCCATTATTGCGCCGTGGCCACCGCCGTGCAGACCAGGGTCGCCAGGGCGCAGGCCAGGTTAAGACGCGACAGCCAGGCGGCGCGGCGCCGCAGGGCGGCCGCCTCCGGCGCCGGCCGGCCGCGCGCCTCCAGGACGTTCAGGCGCGCGAGGGCGGGCTGGATCAGCCATTGCCCGGCCGCGCCGGCCGCCACCATGCCGAACACGGCGACGTGCTTGACCAGGATGGCCACCGACCAGGCGTTGTCGATCACCAGGAAGCCCTCATAGTTCGGGTCGGCCGCCATCTGCATCAGGCCCGTGCCGGTGAGCACCGCCAGGCTGGTCCAGGCCAGCGGGTTGAACCGCCGCTGGAGATCGCCCAGGAGCTGGCCCAGCGCGGGGCCCGGGCCGAGCCGGGCGCGCGCGCCCGGCTCGACCACCAGCGCCAGCACCACCAGCCCGCCGACCCAGACCACGGTGGCGACCAGATGGAACATGTAGGCGAGCGCCAGCGCCCAGGGGGGCATCGCGTCTGGGGGCATCGACCGCGATTGTAGAGTCAACCGGCGTTAAACACAATCAGGACGATGCCGGGGTGCATTTCCCGCCGGGGCGAGTTTGTCACCGTATAGCGAGTTCCGTTTGCTCTGCCGTCACCCCGGCGGAGGCCGGGGTCCAGACCCTGCCAAAATCGGCTGGATTCCGGCTTTCGCCGGAATGACTGGCATAAATCGAGCTGGAAATCGCTGTAAGCCGAAGGCGAAGAGTCTCGCGCCGCTGGGCGGGGCGGAATTCTTCGCCGCGTAGCGGCGAAGAATGACACTTGCCCCCAAAGTGAAATGCACCCGAGGCCCGGGAGGCCGACCACGGTACGAACGGGCATTGTATAATCGGCTTGTCGGCGTGACCCTTGGCGACCACCACGCATGGCTTCCACACCTTCAGAAACTCAGGGCCTGATCGAGGCCGGGAGCGCGGCCGTCCGGCGCGGCGACCGGGAGCGCGGCCGGACGCTGCTGCTGCAGGCCGTCGAGCGCGACGAAAGCAACGCCGAGGCCTGGTGGTGGCTGAGCCAGGCCGTGGACGACCCGGCCGACATCCAGGTGGCGCTGGAAAACACCCTCACGCTCGAACCCGGACACATCGAGGCCAGGGTGCGCCTGGACCAGTTGCGCGCCGCGCCGCCCCCGTCGGCGCCTGCGCCGGCCTCCGAAAGCCAGTGGCAGAGCCTGTTGCCGTCCGTCCCGCAGGAGCCCGACGACGGCATTGACGACCCGCTCCAGTGCGTGTACTGCGGCCGCCCGACTCAGGCCGAAGACCGAAAGTGCCCGCATTGCGGCCAGGGGTTGTTCGTCCGCGTGCAGGCTTCGCGGGACTCCGCCTTCCTGAGGCTGGGGCTGCTGCTGCTCGGCGTGGACATCGCCGCCGGCCTGATCGAGCTGGGCACGCCGCTGCTGGCCCTCAGCGCGTTGCAGGGCGGCGCGCGGGCCGGGCTGGAGATCTTCGCCCAGGTGCCGGGCGTCTCGCTGGTCCTGGGCGACTTCCTGAATCTGACGGCCTCAACCGCCAGCCTGCTGGCCTACGGCCTGGGTCTGCGCGTCCTGATCCTGGTCGCCGGCCTGATCGGCCTGACCCAGCGCTGGGTGTGGGCCTACTACGCGACCCTCGCGGCGCTGGCGGCCGATGTGCTGCTCAACATCTTCCTGTTGTTCGGCGGCTACGTCGGGGCCGGGCCGGGCGTGCTCAACCTGGGCCTGGCGCTGGCGCTGCTCTACTTGATCGGCGCTTCCTACCAGGAGTTTTCCGTCACCTGGGAACGCCTGCTCACCCAGCCGGACCCGCGGGCCCACAGCGCCGGGGCTTTTCATAAACTTGGCCACGACTATAGCCGGGCGGGCATGTGGGCCCTGGCCGTGGCGCAGTGGCGCAAAGCCGTGGGCCTGGCGCCCACGGAAGCGACCTATTACAAACACCTGGGGCTCGGCTATGCCCGCATCCGGCGCTACGCCCGGAGCCTGCGCGCGCTCGAGGAAGCCGCCCGGCGCGCGCCCAGGGACCGGGACATCCCCGAGATCATCGCGCTGGTCCGGTCCCAGGCGGAAGAGCCGCCAGCCGGCCCGTAATCCACCGGGCCGGGACAGGCCCGGCCCGCACAGCCCTATCAGGCTCGAAAGGAGAAAGGCGTCATGGATTGGTTAACCGCCGGGGGAACGTTCTTGTTCTGCATCGTGGGGATCGTCGTGGTCGCGCTGCTGGGGGTGGTGGCCACCGCCATCCGGATCGTGCCGGAGTATCAGCGCCTGGTGGTGCTGCGTCTGGGGCGCGTGCTCGGGCAGAAGGGGCCGGGCATCGTGCTGCTGCTGCCCATCATCGACCAGGGCCGGATCGTGGACCTGCGCGAGCAGGTGCGCGAGGTGCCGCACCAGACGTCGATCACCAAGGACAACGCCCCGATCTCGATTGACTTCCTGTGGTATTACAAGGTCGTCGAGCCGACGCTGACCGTGGTGGGCGTGGGCAACTTCGAGATGGCGGCGGCCGGCATCGCCACCACCACGCTGCGCTCGGTCATCGGCGGCATCCTGCTGGACGACGTGCTCTCACAGCGCGAGCACATCAACCAGACGCTGCGCGTCAAGCTGGACGAGGTCACCGAGCGCTGGGGCGTCAAAGTCACCAACGTGGAGATCCGCGAGATCATCCCGCCGCGCGACGTGCAGGACGCCATGAACCGGCAGATGTCGGCCGAGCGCACCCGCCGCGCGCTGGTGACCGAGTCGACCGGCGACAAGGAGGCAGCCATCAACCGCGCCGAGGGCACCAAGCAGGCCAACATCCTCCAGGCCGAGGGCGAGCGGCAGTCCAACATCCTGCGCGCCGAGGGCGACAAGCAGGCCCAACTGCTGCGCGCCGAGGGCTTTGCGGCCGCCCTGCAGACGATTTACAACGCCGCCAGCAGCATCGACCAGAAGACGATGACGCTCCAGTACTTCGAGACGCTCAAGGCGCTCGGCGCCAGCCCGGCGACGAAGTACATCTTCCCGATGGAGTTTACGTCGCTGCTGTCCAACTTCGTCAGCGGCGCCGAGAAGAAGTAACCGCACCGGGGGTCGCCTGCCGGACGAGGGCGCCGGCCGCCCTCGCCGGCGGGCCTCGGCCGGGATCCTTCAGACCGGCGCCAAAGTAGCGGCCGGCGTGGCCGGCTTGAACAGCATGCCCGACCCGCTCTCCGGCAACATCCGCCGCGCCGACCTGCGCGACCTGCTTGCGGTCTGGCGCCTGGAGCGCGCCTGCTTCGGGCCGGACGCCTGGGGCCTCCTCGAGCTGACCGTCGCCCTGCTGACGCCCAGCGTGCGGCTGAAAGTGATGGCGCCCAACGGCGCCGGCGAACGCCTGGTGGGGTTCGCCATCGGCGACCTGCGCCGGCAGGGCCGCGAAGGCTGGATCGCCACCCTGGGTATCCACCCGGATTACCAGCGCCGCGGCCTGGGACGGCAGTTGCTGGCCGCGATCGAGGCGCAGCTGCGGCCGGCGACCCTCAAGCTGACGGTGCGCGCCTCCAACGCGGCCGCTCAGGCCCTGTACCGGGAGTTCGGCTATCGGCCCGTCAGCCGCATCGCGCGCTACTACTCCGGCGGCGAGGACGGCGTCGTGATGGAAAAACGGCGCGGTGAACGGCCCGATCCCCAGAGCGAAATCCCGGGGATGAGCTGAGCGGCCCGGCGTCGCCGGGCTGGCCGCCGGGCCGGGGCGCCGGAAATCGACCGCCACCGGCGGGAACCACCTCCGTTTTGCCGCGCTTGATGTAACCCCGACTCTTTGCTAGAATCCTGCCGCTCCCGCAACCGGCGGGAGTTTCCACGTCGCCGCCGGCGACAACCGCATACGGGCGTTGTACCCTTCGCCCGGCCTCAAAGAAAGGAAAGGGCTTGACCTCATGCGCGTATTGCTCATCAAGGACGTCTATAAACTCGGCCACGCCGGCGAAGTGAAGAAGGTCGCCGACGGCTACGGGCGCAACTACCTCATCCCGCAGCGGCTGGCCGTCCTGGCGACGCCGGCCGCCCTCAAGCAGGCGGAGACCCTGCGCCAGAACGCCGCCATCGCGCGCGCCAAGCTGAACGCGGAGATGCAGGGTGTGGCCGACACGATCAAGGCCCTCACGCTCACCTTCGCGGCCAAGGCCGGCGAGACCGGCAAGCTGTACGGCTCGATCACGGCCGCCCAGATCGCGGCCAAGATCAAGGACGTCTCCGGCCTGGAGATCGACCGCCGCAACATCGGCCATCAGCCCCTGCGCGAGCTGGGCGAGTTCCAGGTGCCGGTGCGCCTGACCACCGACCTGATCCCGACGGTTAAGGTGATCATCCACCGCGAGGGCGAGGCCATCAAGCCGGCGGCGCCCGAAACCCCGGCCGAGCCCGAGGCGGCCGTCGAGGCTGAGACGCCGGCCGACGAGGCCGCGCCCGCCGCCTGATGCAGCCCTGACGGCCGCGACCAGATGGGCACACCATCGGCCCACGCGCCTCGGAGCGGCCGGTGGCTTTGTCGTTTGGTCCCGGCCGCCCGGCGGAGGCCGGCGTGAGCGGTTTTGGAGGCCAGCTGCGCGCGGCGCGCGAGGCGCGCGGCTGTTCGCTGCTCGAGGCTGAGCGCCAGACCCGCATCCGCGCCAGACTGCTGGCGGCGCTGGAGGCCGAGGACCTGGCGGCGTTCGCGTCGCCGGCCCAGGCGCGCGGCTTCCTGCGCAACTACGCCGAGTTCCTGGGCCTGGACGCCGCCGACCTGGTGGCCCAGCTGAACGGCCCCGGACGCCCGGCCGCGGCCCGGGCGTCCGCCAGGCCCGGCGCGACGCCCCGGGTGCAGGGCGGCTGGCGCCGCATCTTCACCCGCGACTTATTCATCGGCGTGACCTTCACGATGCTGTTCGGCCTGCTGTTGGGATGGGGCGCGGTGCAACTGTGGGCCAGCGTCGCCGCCCCGGGCGCCGCCGCCACGCCTACCCGCACGCTGGCCGCAGCGCCCGCGGCCGGGGGGACGGCGGCCAGCGCCGCCACGGCGACGCTCCCGCCCGAGGCCACTCCGACGGCGCCTCTGCCCACGCCGCGGCCCAACTACGTGGGCGTCAACCTGCTGGTGCGCGCCGAGCAGCGGACTTGGCTGCGGGTGAGCGTGGACGGCGCGGAGACCTTCGTGGGGCAGTTGACGCCCGGCCAGACACGCGAGTTCGTGGGCAACACGGTGATCGAAGTGTGGACGGGCAACGGCCGGGGCACGCGCGTCATCTTCAACGGACAGGACCAGGGCGTGCTGGGCGACCTGGGCGAGGTGGTCATCCGGCTGTGGACGCTCGACGGCGCGGTCACGCCTACCCCGGCGCCGACGGCCACACCTTGAACCCGATCCAACACCACGGAGAGCGCGGAGAACGCCGGGTAACCGCCGGCGCTTTCAGCGGTCCAGCAGATTAATGGCCAAGATTAAGACAAAGCACTTCCACCTGGTCAGCCTCGGCTGCTCCAAGAACACGGTCGACGCGGAGAGCATGGCCCAACTGCTCGGCGGCGCGGGCTTCACGGCTACGGCCGACCCGCGCCAGGCCGAGGTGTTGATCGTCAACACCTGCGGCTTCATCGGGCCGGCCCGGCAGGAGTCGGTGGACGTGCTCAACCAGCTGGCGGCCGGCAAGAAACGCGGCCAACTCCTGATCGCGGCCGGCTGCCTCTCGCAGCGTTACGGCGGCGAGCTGCTCAAATGGGCGCCGGGGCTGGACGGCCTCATCGGCACGCGGCGCTGGATGGACATCGTCGATTTCGTCCAGCGGCTGCGCGACCGCCCGAACGGCCGGCCCGAGCCGCTCTACCATCTGCCGGACGAGGCGGCCACGGTCGGCGCCGACGAGCGCGGCGCGCTGCGCGCCGCCGTCCAGGGCGCCAGCGCCTACCTCAAGATCGCCGACGGCTGCCGCCGGCCGTGCGCGTTCTGCGCCATCCCGCTCATCAAAGGCCCGGCCGTCTCCCGCCCGCTCGACGCCATCCTGAACGAGGCCCGCGCCCTGCGCGACCGCGGCGTGCGCGAGATCCTGCTCATCGCCCAGGACACCACCGATTACGGCCACGACCTGGGGCTGAAGGACGGCCTGGCGCAGCTGCTGGAGGCGCTCGTGGGGGCGGTGCCGGACGTGGACTGGATCCGGATCATGTACGCCTTCCCCGGCTACGTCACCGACCGCCTGATCGCGACGATGGCCGCGCACCCGCAGATCGTGCCGTACCTCGATATGCCGCTGCAGCACGGCCACCCGGACACGCTCTACCGGATGCGCCGCCCGTCCAATATCGACTGGGTCCACCGCACGCTGGAGAAGATGCGCGCCGCCCTGCCGGACCTGGCCCTGCGCTCGACGTTCATCGTCGGCTATCCGGGCGAGACCGAGGCGGAGTTCCAGACGCTGCTCGACTTCGTCCAGTCCGTGCGCTTCGACCGGATCGGGGCCTTCACCTTCTCGTTCGAGCCGGGCACCGCGTCCGCGGTCCTGGGCGACCCCGTCCCGGCCGAGGTCAAGGACGAGCGCCGCGAGCGCCTGATGGCGCTGCAACAGCGCATCTCGCTGGAGAAGAACCAGGCCCTGGTGGGCCGGACCCTGAAGGTGCTGATTGAAGGCCACGGCGACGGGCTGAGCGTGGGGCGCAGCTACCGCGACGCGCCCGAGATCGACGGGCTGGTGATCGTGGACGGCGAGGCGCCGGTGGGCGAGATGGTCCCGGTGCGCGTCTCGGGCGCGCTGGCCTACGACCTGTCCGGCACGGTGGAGACGGCGCCGGCCCAGGTGGTGGGCGCGGGGCCGTAGGGACCGCGCGCGCAACCCCGCGGCGCTGCCGGCGACAGAATCAGGCCGCCCCTCGGATCGAGGGGCGGCCGCTTTTATCCTGACTTCAATGGCGCGGGCCGCGCGTTCTACTCCGGCTTCACGGAGCCGTCCACGATGTCCTCGTCGGCTTTGGGCTTATCGACCGCCGGGGGCGGGTTGTCGGTGACCGTCCAGTGGGCGGTCTCGGCGAGGCGGCGCAGGTGTTCGCGGACGACCTCGGCCGGCGCCAGCTCCAGGAACAGGCGCGTGCCGAGCATCAACAGCGCCACGTCGTCGAGCTGGCCGAGGATGGGCAGGATATCGGTCGGCTCGATCGGCAGGACCAGATAGGCCACGGCCGCGACCGGGATGAGCTTGGTGATCACCGGGACGCGGCCGTCCAGCATCAGGTTATAGACCAGCTTGATCTGCTGGAAGACCTCGCTGACGACGTTGCCCTGCGGAATGTAGGGGCCGAGCCAGTTGCGCTTTTCCTGTGGATCAGGCATGACCACACCTCCTGCGACGATTTAACTACGGGCAACGCGGCCGCCGGGTTGCGGCCGCCGGCGCGGGCTCATTCGTCGATCAGGCTGTAGAAATTGCGGTTCTGCTCGCGCAGGGCGAAGTCCAGGCGGTCCCGGCTGAGGGCATTCTGCTCCAGCAGAATGTCCCCCAGACGCCGGACGTGGCCGGCCTCCGCCTCGCGGCGCTGGGCCAGCAGAGCGGCTTTGAGCTGTTCGGAGGTGATGAATTTGTAATCGAGGAGGTACTTGCCCAGCCGCGGCACCGGGCGGTCCTCGTCGCCGGGCTCGTCGATCCGGACGCCGTCCAGGGCCGGGTCGGCGTTGTGCTCGGCCACCGCCTCCTGCCGCGCGCGCTCCTGCATGGCCAGGTTGAGCCACTCGCGGGCGGTGCGGTTATCCGGGTTGATGGCCAGGACGCGCTTCAGGCAGTCGATGGCCTGTTCCATGTCGGACAGCACGGACGCCAGCGCCAGCCAGGCGCGTTCGTGGCGCGGGTCAATGCGCACCGCCTCAAACAGCAGACGCCGGGCTTCGTCCAATTGCCGGGTTCGAATGGCGGTTGTGGCGCGCTCGTACAGCGTTTCCGCGTTCATGGCTGCGCTAAGTATAACTCACTTTCAACAGCCCGCCGGCTTGGGCCAGTGGTCGGTGACGGCGGCCTCCTCGTTCGGCGGCTGACAGGCGGCCCAGGGCCGCGCGCCCAGGTTGGCGGCCCGCAGGCCGATGGCGCACGGATCGTCGACGGCCTCCAGTTGCAGCGCGCCGTCCTCCAGGCGCCAGCGGTAGTGGCCGGTCACGTCGCTGCAGTTGGGGTCATTGAACAGCGTCAACCGGTCGCCGTCCACCGTGAACGATCCCAGGCTGCGCCAGCCGGTGGCGACGTGCAGGACCCGGTAGAGGCCGTCGTCGAAGTTCAATTTCCAGACGCCGCCCTCCGGGGCGTAGTCCGGGCAGCGGAAACAGGGGACCGGCGTGCCCGCTTTCGGCTCGACCTTGGTGTACGTGCCGTCGAGCGGCGAGGCGGCCGGCGGCGGCAGCGGCGTGCCAAACGGGTACGGGGTATGCCGGAAAAACTCCAGCCAGCGGTCGAGCGTGGCCGTGGGCGCCGGCGGGGCGGCGGGCGGAGGCAGGGCGGCGCAGGCCGCCGTCAGGCAGGCCAGGCCGGCGAATAGAAGGAGGCGCCGCGCTCCTCCACCGGCGCGAGGGGCCCGGCGCGCTCCACGCACCGACGGTTGAATCAATGGATGCCCAGGTAGGCTTTCTGGACCATCTCGTTCTGGCGCAGGTTCTCGCCCGTGTCCGTCAGGACGACCTCGCCCGTCTGCAGCACGTAACCGCGGTGGGCCACCTGCAGCGCCATGCGCGCGTTCTGCTCCACCAGCAGGATGGTGGTGCCGTCGTCGTTCAGGCGCTTGATCGTGGCGAAGATGCTGTCCACCAGCACCGGCGCCAGGCCCATCGAAGGCTCGTCCAGCAGCAGGACCTTGGGCTGGGCCATCAGGGCGCGGCCCATGGCCAGCATCTGCTGTTCGCCGCCGCTCAGGGTGCCGGCCAGCTGGGTGCGCCGCTCCTTCAGACGCGGGAACAGGCCGAACACGCGCTCGACCGTGCTGCGGATCTCGTCCCGGTTGGAGCGCGTGAACGCCCCCATCTCCAGGTTCTCGGTCACCGTCAGCCGGCCGAACACGCGCCGGCCCTCCGGCACCTGGATGACGCCCTTGGCCACGATCTCGTGCGGCTTGTAGCGGCCCAGGTCCTCGCCGTTGAGGCGCACATGGCCCTGGCGCGGCCGCAGCAGGCCGCTGACCGTGTTGAGCGTGGTGCTCTTGCCGGCGCCGTTCGCGCCGATCAGCGTCACGATCTCGCCCTGGGCGACCTCCACCGAGACCCCTTTGAGCGCGTGAATCTGCCCGTAGTAGGTGTGAACGTTCTCAAGTTCTAGAAGTGCCATGCGGGTTTATCCTGCCGCCGGCGGCGCGCTCGCCCGGATATCCTGGCGCATCGTTTCGGCCGTGACGCCCTGCCCCAGATAGGCTTCGATGACGCGCGGGTTGTTCTGAATCTCCACCGGCGTCCCCTCGGCGATCTTCTCGCCGTAGTCCAGCACCGAGATCTTCTCCGAGATGCCCATCACCACGCGCATCTGGTGCTCGATGAGCAGGATGGTGATGCCCAGCTCGTCCCGCAGCCGCCGGATGAAGTTCATCATCTCTTCCGTCTCGCGCGGGTTCATGCCCGCCGTCGGCTCGTCGAGCAGCAGCAGCTTGGGCCGGCTGCCGAGCGCGCGGGCCACCTCCAGGCGGCGCTGGGCGCCGTACGGCAGGTTCTTGGCCAGCAGGTCGCCTTTGCCGGCCAGCCCCACGAACTGGAGCAGCCGCCGCGCCTCCTCCAGCGCGTGGGCTTCCTCCTGTCGGGTGGCGGCCGGGCGCAGCACGGCGCCGACCAGTCCGGTCTTCAGGTGCACATGCTGGCCGACCAGGACGTTCTCGATGGCCGTCATGTTGGAGAACAGGCGGATGTTCTGGTAGGTGCGCGCGATCCCCATCCGGGCGATCTGGTCCGGCGTGCGGCCCACCACCGACTCGCCGTCCAGCAGGATCTCGCCGCCCTCGGGCTTGTAAAACCCCGTGATGCAGTTGAAGAACGTCGTCTTGCCGGCGCCGTTCGGGCCGATGACGCTGTTGATGGCCTGCTTGCCGAGCTCGAGGTCCAGGTCGTGGATGGCGACCAGTCCCCCGAAGCGTTTCACCACTTTGCGAGCGATCAGCATGGACATAGTCCGCGACTCCTGTGGGGCGTCCGCCGGCCGGTCAGGCCGCCGGCTCCACGCCGGCGTTGTTCTCGGCGTGCAGCTCGCGGCGGATGGCCGCCTCCGGCGCCAGGCCCTCCGGGCGGAAGAGCATCATCACCACCAGCACCGCGCCATAGACCAGCAGGCGGAAATCGGCGAATTCGCGCAGCAGCTCCGGCAGGCCGATGAGCACCAGCGCGCCGACGACTACGCCCGGGATGCTGCCCATGCCGCCGATGATCATCAGCGCCAGCACGTTGATCGACACTAGGAACCCGAAGCTCTGGGCGTAGGCCGCGCCCAGCTTGGCGGCGAAGATGGCGCCGCTCAGCCCGGCGAAGGCCGCGCCGATGGCGAAGGCCAGCACTTTGGTGGAGACCAGGTTGATGCCGATGGCCTGGGCCACATCCTCGTCCTCGCGCATGGCCATCCACGCCCGGCCCAGCCGCGAATCGCGCAGGCGCCAGGCGATGAAGCCGGCCAGCAGACAGCCCGCCAGCAGCAGGTAGTAGAGCTTCTGCTGATCGTCGAACACGAACGACCCGAGGGCGGGCTTGGCGATGAGCTGGATGCCCTGCGCGCCGCCGACGTACGGGCGCAGCCAGTCCGAGATCGCCAGCAGGCGCACGATCTCGCCGAAGGCCAGGGTGACGATCGCCAGGTAGTCGCCGCGCGTCTTGAGCACCGGCAGGCTGAGCAGGGCGCCGGCCAGCGCCGGTGCTCAAGACGCGATCGGCGCCGCCACCCACCAGTTCAGGTTGAAGAAGCCCAGCTCCGGCGAAGTGAGCACGCCGACCGTGTAAGCGCCGATGGCGTAGAAGGCCACGTTGCCCAGGTTGAGCAGGCCGGCGTAGCCGATGACGATGTTCAGCCCCAGGCCCATCAACACGAACAGCAGGACCTGGTCCATGACTTCGCTGATGTAGGTCCCCATCACGGGCGGCACGGCCAGCAGCACGACCAGGATCAGGCCCCAGCGCAGACCCTGCCGGGCGGCGGGCGGCGCGGCGGCCAGGACCCGGCTGCCGACATCCACCCGGCCCAACCAGCCCCGCTGTTGAGCGAGGGAGACCCCGGCCACGACCACGATCAGGGCCGCGGCGCCGACGATGGACAGGCCGCGGCCGGAGAGCATCCAGCCGAAGATGCCGGCCAGCGGCCCCCAGTTGTCGCTAACGATGCGGACCAGGTCGGCCAGCAGTCCGAAGAGCAGCAGCCAGGTCAGCGCCCGCAGGATGATCTGGCGCGCCGGGCCGGTCAGCAGGCTGACGCCGGCCGTCGCCAGGCCGACCAGCAGGCCGGCGACGATCAGCAGGACCGCGCCGAGGGCCGGCGGCTGCTGGAAGGCCAGCAGGGCGAAGAGGCCGGGCGAGGCGTTGACCAGGACAGCGCGCAGGTTGACGGCGGTGCCGAGCAGGACCAGCGCCGCCAGGACCGCCCCGGCCGCCGCGCCGGCGACGGCGCCCGCGCCCAGGACCAGACGGCGGTCCTGCGGATTGAGTTTGCGCACGGCCGCATACGCGCACACGACGACGGTCCCGGCCAGCAGGGTCTGGCCCAGCGAGATGACGCCGCTGATGAGGGAGCGCGCGCCGAACGCCTCCACCATGCCGATGAGCGAGAGCAGCGCCGCCGCCGCGCCGCCGATCAGGCCGTAGCGCAGGGCCTCTCCCCAGGCGTGCGATTGTTGCGATTGGGATTGCATGAGATCGCGCTCCCGGCCGCTAGGCCTTCTTGGTGGCCAGCCGTTCGCCCAGGATGCCGGACGGCCGGAAGATCAGGATGAAGACCAGCAGGACATAGGCGATGGCGTCCTTCAACTGGTTGGGCGCCGGGATGCCCAGGCCGTCCAGGATCAGGCTCGGGCCGAGCGACTCGAACACGCCCAGGAACAGGCCGCCGACCATGGCGCCCGGGACGTTGCCGATGCCGCCCAGCACGGCGGAGGTGAAGGCCTTGATGCCGGGGATGAAACCCATGAAGAACTGCACCTGGCCGAAGATCAGGGCGTACAGCACGCCGGCCGCGCCGGCCAGGGCGCCGCCCAGGGCGAAGGTGGTGACGATGATCTGGTCCACGTCGATGCCCATCAGGGCGGCCGCGTCGCGGTCTTCCGAGACGGCGCGCATGGCTTTGCCCGTCTTGGTGAGCATGGTGAAGGCGTACAGCCCCCCCATCAGCAGCACCGCCGCCACGATCACCACCGCCTGGGTCTTCAGGATGCCGACCCCGCCCAGCACCCACTCGCCGCTGAGCGCGCTCACATCCGGGTAACGTTCCAGCCCCGAGCCGTACAGGCCGCGGAAGGTGTATTGAAGGAAGAAGGAAGCGCCGATGGCCGTGATCAGCGGCACCAGGCGCGGCGCGTGGCGCAGCGGCCGGTAGGCGATCCGCTCCACCAGGAGCGCCACGACCATCGAGACCAGCATCGAGACCAGCGCCACGATCAGCAGGGCGATCACCGGGTTCTGGTCGAGAAAGCCCGAGGCCGCCAGCGCCTTGGCCACAAACAGCGCCGTGAAGGGGCCGCTCATGAAGACCTCGCTGTGGGCGAAGTTGATCATGCGCAGGATGCCGTACACCAGTGTATAACCCAGTGCGATCAACGCATAAATGCTGCCCTGCGCCAGCCCGAAGATCAAGAGGTCCTGCCACTGATCGCCGCTATACTTGCCGGCCAGCAGCGTGGCGGTGGTGCCCCAGACAATAGCGACAATAAAGACTGACCCGATGACCCCCATCACCACGTCGGTGCCCGTCAGACGTCGTATCCAGTTGCGAATCATCCGGCCTCTCCTGTGAGCGCGTCGGAGCCCGGCGCAACCGGGTGAGCAGGGGCGAGCATACGCCCGCCCCTGCTGCTTGGATTAACCCGGGCTCTTCAAGCGGACCTACCGTTTACGGGTAGATCTTCTTGGGGTTGGAGTCCTCCGCCGCGCCGGGGTTCCAGGAGGCCGGGTCGGCGTTGTTGGTCTGGTAGACGGCGATCTTCGGGTCGGCGCAGTCGCCGGGGTCCTTCTGGCCGGGCACGGATTCGTTGCAGGTCAGGTTGCCGGTCAGACCCTGGAAGTTCGCGGTCGCCAGGATGGCGTCGCGCAGCGCCTGGCGCGGGATGTGCAGCGTGCCATCCGCATCCTTCACGGCGACCTTCTCGATCGCGGCGAAGAAGATGTTGGTGGCGTCGTAGGCGTGCGCGTGGAAGGCCGAGAGGGGCTTCTCGCCGTACTTGGCCTCATGCTTGGCCAGGAAGTCGGCGTAGCCGGAGCCGAAGGCCGAGAAGTCCGGGCTGGAGTGGTACATGCCCTCGGCCGCCTCGCCGGCCGCCGTGAGGAAGTCGGGCGAGAACATGCCGTCGGCGCCCATCAGCTTCACGTTCTCCAGGCCGGGCACTTCCTTGGACTGGGCGGTGATGAAGCCGCCGGCGGCGGTGAAGACCGGGTAGTAGATGAACTCCGGCTGCGTGGCCGCGATGCGGGTCAGCACCGGGCGCATGTCGGTGTCGGTCGGCTGCACGGCCTCCTGGGTGGTGATGGTGCCGCCCAGGTCCTTGAAGCGCGCGGCGAACACCTGCTGGAGCTGATCGGCGTACAGGCTGCCGTCGTGGATGGTGGCCGCCTTGCGGATGCCGAGCTCGTTGTAGGCGAACTCAGCCGCCACGGCGCCCTGCACCTTGTCGTTGTGCGCGGTGCGGAAGTAGCCGGGCACGCGCTTGGCGGGGTCGGTCAGGTCCGGGCCGGTGTTGGAGGCCGAGATCATGGTGAAGCCGGCGTCCGAGAGGATCGGCGCCGCCACGCGCGCCTCGCTGGAGCACGAGGTGCCGACGATGGCCACGATCGTCTTGTCCGCCGCCAGTTTCTGCGCGGCGGCCTGGCCGCCTTCGGCGTTGCAGCCGGTGTCCTCGCCCACCAGCTCGATCGGGTGGTCGAGGAGCTTGCCGCCCTTGTCATCGATCGCCAGCTCGACGCCGCGGCGCGAGTCGATGCCGAGGGACGCATCCGGGCCGGCCACGACCATGGCATAGGCGATCTTGACAGGCTGGCCGGGCCCGATGTCCACGCACCCGAGCGGGTCCGTGCACTGGTACGGGGCGGCCGCCGGCTGGCACGAGGCCAGCGCCAGGCTGACGATGGCCAGCACCGAAAAGACCATTAGCCTGAATTTCATGGGTTCTCCTCCCAAAACTCAAATTGAACGGCTGGACGTGATCGGAATGTTCAGATCGATATATCTTCGGTGAGCACCTCCTCTGGATGAGTGATAACACGGCACCCTCCGCCCGGCCCGGGCCGGGGGTCCTTCCCGGCGCCGCCGGGTCGAACTGGCAAGGTGGCGGCATCCAGCCATCTTCTATTGTCGGTCGGGCGGAGTATACTCGTGATTATGGTCGCAGACCGCCGAAAGAGCAAGAGGCAGTCTGCGCCCAATCGGCCCGGCCAATCTGGCCGATTTTATCCGGAAAACGCCCGAGTGTGACTCCCATGCTGCCCAATCTCTCCGAGCCCGAATTTGCGTCCTACCGTTCGCCGATCCTGGCCCGCCGCGGGATGGCGGCCAGCAGTCAGCCGCTGGCCTCCCAGGCCGGCCTGGCCATCCTGATGCAGGGGGGCAACGCGGCCGATGCGGCCGTGGCGATGGCCGCGGCCCTCAACGTCACCGAGCCGACCTCGACCGGCATCGGCGGCGACTGCTTTGCTTTGTACTTCGACGCCGCTTCCGGCGCAATCACAGCCCTCAACGGCTCGGGCCGCGCGCCGGCCGCGCTGACCATTGACCTCATCACGGCCCAGGGCCTCAATCACCACGCCCAAATCGCCGACGCGTTCCACGCCCACACCATCACGGTCCCGGGCGCCTGCGCCGCCTGGTGCGACCTGATCGCGCGCCACGGCTCGCTGCCGCTGGCCGAGGTCCTGGCGCCCGCCCTCCGCCTGGCTGAAGAGGGTTTCCCGGTCACGCCGATTACCAGCTACTTCTGGGGCCGCTCGGCCGAGCGCCTGACGAAGGCCCCGGGCGGCGCGGCGCTCACCCTGGACGGCCGCGCGCCGCGCGCCGGCGAGGTCTTCCGCAACCCGGGCCTGGCGCGCACTTTCCGGACCGTGGCCGAAGGCGGCGCCGCCGCCTTCTACCAGGGCGAGATCGCGCGCGACATCGTGCGCGTGGTGCAGGCGGCCGGCGGCGTGCTGGCCGAGGCCGATCTGGCCGCGCACACCTCCACCT
>Ga0073932_1003968_pt1 | contig 18520 bp, 11 predicted proteins | sample DewCreD2012metaG_FD_76967 | JGI IMG/M metagenome (GOLD analysis project Ga0073932, IMG submission 76967) | Hot spring sediment bacterial and archeal communities from British Columbia, Canada, to study Microbial Dark Matter (Phase II) - Dewar... ... | reverse complement strand
TCGCCTTCTCCTGGTCGCCGAGAGTGATCTTCGGGGCAACTCGCACGGTCTTATCCTCCTGCTGGAGAACAAGACACGCAAGATCACCATAAGATAGCTTAATTATGAGACACTACACTAGCGTCGCTTTCCGGGGGCTACAATAGATGGATGAACTGACGGCGGTGGTCAGCAACGGGCCAACAAGGAATCCCCGGATGAAAAGATGTCGAGCAATGAAAACCAGCACTTTGCACACTGCTTGTATGGTCACGATCCTGGTTCTGGTATTCGGCTGCATCGGGATCGCCGCCGAACCTGCCTCCAAGCCGGTGGCCGATTTTGCGGACGTTTCGGCCGTCAAAAAATGGCTGTCCGTCAACGACAGCGTAATGGGCGGCGTCTCAGAGGGCACCTTTCGCATCACCGATGACAAGACGCTGGAATTCTCCGGCAAGATCTCTCTGGACAACCAAGGCGGCTTCGCCTCCATCCGCACGCAGCCGGCCGATTTGGGGCTGGATGGCTTTGACATTATCGCCCTGCGCATCAAAGGCGATGGCAGGACCTACTACCTGGACCTCAGAGCCGCCAAGACCTTTGCGGCCTCCTCCTATCGGGCACCCCTCAAGACGCAGAAGGACACTTGGCAGGAAGTCCGTGTCCCCCTGAAGGACTTCGAGTACTCGGCTTTCGGCAAGCGTATTGCAGGGGCCGAGGGCCTGACGGCCAACAAGGTGCAGAGTGTCGGATTCACGCTGGCCGACAAGCAGGCCGGCCCATTCCGGCTGGAGATCGCGTGGATCAGAGCCGAGAAGGGCAGCGGCGATGCGCCTGCGGCCGCGACCAAATCAGCCGCCTCTGCCGAATCCAAGGACATCGTGGAAATGGCCGTGGCGGCAGGCCAGTTCAAAACGCTTCTGGCGGCGGTGAAGGCGGCCGGACTCGTGGATGCCCTGAAGGGCAAGGGGCCGCTGACGGTCTTCGCGCCCAACGACGAGGCATTCGCCAAGGTGCCCAAGAGCATCCTTGAGGAGCTGCTCAAGCCCGAGAACCGTGAGACGCTCAGGGCGGTGCTGAGCTACCACGTGGTACAAGGTAGAGTTCGGCTGGGCGCTCAATCGCCGGAGACGCTGGAGGGCCGAACCCTGGCCATCAAGACCGCCGGCGCATTCGAGGTCAACGGTGCGAAGGTCCTGGCGACGGACATTGCGCTCCGCAGACGCTAAGCCGACGCCGCAAGATCGCGCGGGGGACACGCTTGTTTAAGGATTAGGAGTGTTTGGATGGTCGGTTCAAGACCGTACGCTGCACGAACAAATAGTCCTAATGGTGTCCAGTCACCCCGATGATTCGTAACCCCTTGCAACGCAAGGGGTTTTTCGCTGGGGGTGTGACAGGATTTGAACTCTCCCGTGCACTTGGCCTATCGGACGGGTTCAAGCAGACCCTCGTCCCGGTTGCGATGTCCCCACTCGGTGTGAAAGTACTCTCATAATGGCATCGAGGACATCGTCGAGATGCGTGCCCACGTCCTCGGCGAGGAACCGGAGCACGAAGTAGCCGTGTTCCTGTAGAAGCTGATCCTTGCGACGGTCGCGCCGGTAGGCGTCGGGGTTGGTCAGGTGTTGCGCTCCGTCCAACTCAATTGCCAGGCGCGCATCGGCACAGAACAGGTCCACCTCCATTTTGCCCCAGCCGTCAAAAGGGATCGGGAGTTCGGCATTCAAGTGGAATCGACCCGCGGTTTGAGAGAGCGTCTCCAGGCGGCGATAGAGAAATGCCTCTGTCGCACTACGGGCGCGATTGGCGCCTTCGGCATCATGGGACACGGTTCGCACTGCATGCACGAACAGGTTGGCCAAGGGTGGATCCACCCCATCACGAATGAGCCGCTGAACGCTGGCGGCGTAGTCCTTCTTCCATTCTGGATCGACGGGAAGCGGAACATCGGCCGGCCAGCCGGGAACTGCGCTGGCTGGGAGCAGGATCGAATAACCGACGGCTTCGTAGCCTTTGCAGCGCCGATCGAACATTCTGGCCAGCATGGGGACGTTGAGGTCGGCATAGTCGTACACGCGGACTTCTCGCTTGCCTTCGTGGAGGCGATGGAGCCGGCCGACATATTGGGCGATGGTCCCTCGCCACGACACGGGCAACGTCAGGAACAACGTGTCCAATCGGGCATCATCAAACCCTTCGCCGATGTACCGCCCGGTGGCCAGCAAAACTCGCTGCTCGGTTGCAGGGATGGCCGCCAGTCGGGCAGTGGTGGCCTGAAGCTCCTTTCTTCCCATGCCGCCGCGCAGCACGATCAAGTGCTGAACGCAAGGTCCCAGCCTCTCTGCAAGGCAATCGAGGTGCTCGTTGCGTTCGGTCAACACGACGGGCGATCGGCCCTCGCAGACGGCCTGCACAACTTCATCGCAAATGAGTCGATTTCGCGCTTCGTCTGCAATCAGTTCGTCGTACAGATCGTGAAACTGCATTCGAACGTCCGGGTCGGCCGCCTTCAGGGGGCGAAAGCTCGTCGGACGAACCAACACGATGTGTTCGAAAGGACGGGCGGCCGCCTGCTCTTTCGCATCGACGCGATGGCGAATCGGGCCGCATTGCATGAAGATGATCGGATGGTGGCCATCTTTGCGTGTCACGGTAGCAGAGAGGCCCGTGACGTATTTCGCTTTGGCGCGGCGGGCCACTTGCTCGAAACTCTGGGCGGAGAGATGGTGACATTCATCTACGATCAAGTGCCCATACTCGGCAACGCGATCATCCACCACGCCCTTATGCACCAGGCTCTGAACGAGCGCCACGTCGAGAATGCCGGTCGGCTTCTTCCGACCACCGCCAATCCGGCCGATATCCTTTGCCGGGACTCCCAGGAATGTTGAAAGCCGTTCCACCCATTGCTCCAGCAGCTGGCGGCGATGTACGAGAATCAGCGTGTTGACGGCACGCTACGCGATGAGCCATGCGGCTACCACTGTCTTTCCAAATGCGGTGGTGGCAGACAAGACGCCCGTGTCGTTCGCGACGATGGCGTCGGCCGCCATCTTCTGCTCCGGCCGCAGTTCGCCGTGAAATGTGACGTGTAGCGGCGTGCCCGCGCATCGCTTGTCCTGAATGGCAGGCTTGATGCCCAAGTCCTGGAGCAGTTCCCGCAGATCATCGAGGCAACCGCGAGGCAGGCCGATGTGCTGCGGGTGATCTTCAGCGCAGGCGATAATGCGCGGCTTGTCATAGGTGGGCAGACGCATCGCCTGGGCCTTGTAGAACTCTGGGTTCTGAAACGCAGCGAGGCGAAGCAGCCGATTACGCAGGCCGGGGGGCAGTCCTTCCTTGGGGACGTAGATCTCGTTGCCAAGGACCAGTTCCAGAGTATCGGGCAGCTGGCCGACAATCGGAGGCTCCTTCCGATGGCGCGATGGCGGCACCGTCCACGGCTCAGCGTCATCTTCCTCTGCCAGGGCGAGGCTCACGCCGACGACTCGGCCTTTGGCTTCGGCATAGCGGACAATCTCCTCCGCTTGAAGCCTGCCGATTCTTCGGATTGTCGAGAGGAAGGCCCACTGATCTGGGTACGGGGCAAACTGGTCGTCGAGAAAGATGCTGTTGCCGCGTTCCCGGGGCTGCTTTTGCAGCGGCAGCGCGATGAGATTTCCGAAGCCGCCTTGCGGCAGCGTGTCCTGGTTGGGGAAAAAGCGGTCATAGGAATCCAGGCCGATGTCCGGGCGGCGTTCCATTGTCTCGGTAAGTATGTGCGAACCGAGCCTCCGCGCCAGGCCGGCGGGAATAGGCTGATCGAAGAAGATCCAGATGTGCCCCCCATTGCCGGAACGCGAACGTTCCAGGGCGGCCGGCAGGTTCATGTTGCGACACGTTACCAGAAATGCCCCGGCATCCTCGTGCCAGTGCGCCTTGTCGAAATCGGCCGCCAAGAAGAAGCAGGTCTCATCCAGGAGCATCGGATATATGCCCAAGACGAAATCGCGACCGCTGTCATCCTGCCCGGAGAGATGCCAGCGGACCACATCGTCGGTGACGGCAAGAAAACGGCGGTTGGGGCAATCGAGGCACTTGATCCTGGGTTTCTCGCAAAGACCGCGGACCCATTCATTGGTGCAGGCCGGCGGGTAGCCGGCCTTGCCGGTCTTGCGGCTCTCGAACCGGCGGGGATAGACATCCTCCCGCCCGCGAAAGAGCGAACGAAACAGGGCGATCTTGGCCTCGGGTGGAGAGTAGTGGTTGACCGGATCGTGGGCCATCGACGGTCCCTTCCAAAGACCAGAACGTAATCGGCCCGCTGAACGTGTGCAATGTCCCGGATGCCGGCAGTGCGGCAATCAGCGCAGGCCCACGTCTCAGCCAAGGCGGTAGATCGTTGCAAGGTCTGCCAGCACACTGTCGCGCGTGTCGGTGCGGAACCCCAGGGATTTGAGGTCAACGTCCTCGCCGCGCATGCGGGAGATGAAGTCGCGCAGGTCCTTCTTAACGACATCGGGTGCGACGGGATCAATGGCGGGATCGAGAATCTGGAACAGCCGGAATACATCGTTCTTGTGTTTCCTGATGGCGTTGCTGTCGACCTTCTCGCCGCTTCTCTCGCGTTGCGTCAGGTCGAGCCATGCCCGCGCCTTCAACGAGAGGAGGTGCGCCGCGCCCACCACGGGGAGCCCGCCGACTGTCTGCCTGCCAGCCTGTCCAGGCCCTTTGCCATCCGAGTTTCCTCATCATCTCGTCCAGTGAACCTTCCGTGCGTTCGTCGCGGTCAGCCTTCAACGACAGGTACAACGATAACGAATCAACGATATCGCGTTCGGCGAAGAGGGCCGGCGGATAGCTCCACACCTCGATCTCGTGGGCATCCCCGTCCAGTGTGGGCACTTCAGCGGCCTTGTGTCGCTGGCGCAAGATCTTCCAGTCCTCCCGGCTCAGCGCGTAGGTGGTGTACGCCGGCGGCGTGAGCATGGAGTATTGCGTGAGCGCCGTGAGTCCGGCACGAATGCCGCCCGCCACGGCCTGGCTGCGTCGGATGAATACCCGCTTGGTCACCGGGCTGTGCAGGAACTGCTGCGCCTTGGTCCAGATTTCCTGCCGGCGGCCGGTGAAGCGAAGGCGGCGCTCCCGGCCTCGGGTCGTTACCTCACCAAGGTTCGCGACCTCCAGCTCGTCAAACGCGCGGGTCATCGTCATCGCCGAATAGCGCACAGTCGCTTTGCGGCTGGCTTATTACTGCGGCTTTCACGGTTGTCGAGCAGGCTGCTCTGTCTCGACAGTCGTGAGGGCTCGTCCAAAGATCGTTAACTCATCGACAGCGATGACTGCGCTTCCACCGCCCGGTCCAAGGTCGAGGCCGAGCCGGTTACTGGTCTTCGTGCGTCTGGTGAGCTTTCCGGTTGCGATGAGTTTTCCATCGACGTACAACCGTTGGCCGCCAGGGCCGACCGTGGTTGTGACGTGGTGCCACTGGCCGTCATTGAAGCCTTCGGCGGACTCCAGTGCCTTGTCACCCTGAAGCTGGAATCGCACCCTGCCGCCATCCACCGATACCACATGATCACTCCAGCGGTTGTTATAGCTGGAGTAACGCTTGGCTTCGCAGAGGCGCACGTTCTTCGAGGTGGTCTTGAACCAGAAGGCGACGGTGTAGTCGGTATCCGGCAGGCGAAGTTCCTCGTCGATCGGGAACAGGCCCGGGTCGAACTCGCCCCGGCCTTCCAGTTCGATGCCCATGCCCGTCCTGCCCGGCACCCGGCGGGCGTTGCCGGTCAGCCGGCCAAAGATCTGCACGCCGGTGCGGCTCCAGCACAAGAAGCCTTCCTGCTCTTCAAAGCCGAAATCGGCGATGAGTTCCGGCCGGTTGTCCACGATGATCTCGATTGGACGCCTCGGCCCAGGCTCGGGGTGAAGTAAGATCGGCAGCACCGCACGGCGATCGAGTTCGGGCGTGTCGTGGCTCAGGGCAATCGCGGCCTTGCCTTTCCTGAATCCGCACTCCATGCGCAGGTCGATCCGCTCGCCGGCGCGGAGCATCACGCGCACCGTGCCCATGGCACTGGCGGCCTGCTGGTCATAGGTCGAGTCGCCGTTGATGGCGGATGGTCTGGAATCGAAGACAAGCTGCCCGCCCAGCCAGAGGCGCGTCCAAAGCGGCCGGCCTTCGTCGCGCCAGGGGAAGTTGCCGTGGATCTCGAACCGGGTCTCTCCATTGGTGGCGGCCTCGTAACTGCCGCTCCAGCGAACGCTGAAGATGTCGGCGGTGATCGCCTTGTCGGGTGCGTTCTTGCCCCAGTTGAAGTAGATCAGCTTGTCGGTGCGCACCAAGGCCGGCTCGCCGGAGCAATCGGCGCTGTTGAAGTACTCGGCCTTCAGGCCCGTGCCGTCTCGTTTGGCGATGTTCTGGGCCGCGTCGGCCAAGGTGATCGTGCCGGAGGATCGCTGCCAGCCGTCCCAGCCGCTGATGCGGTAGATGGGCGAGCCGCCGCCGGAGTTGATCGCATAGTAGAGGACCTGGCCGGTCTTTGGGTCGGTGTGGAGATGGCCCTGCGGGTACTCGTTGGTGTTGATCAAGCCGTAGGCATCCTTGGGAACATTGTCAGTAGGCACGCGCAGCAATTCATCCACGTAGAGGCCGTCCTCGGTCCAGACTGTCGGTCGGGCAGTTTCCTCATCCGAGGCGTCGCCCCAGACCACGCACCCGTGGGTGAAGCCGACCATGCCGCGGGGCATGGCGGTGGAGCCGGTTTCATGGTCATTGTCGGGACTGTGGCGCCCGACACTCCAGAGGGGCTTGAAATCCTTGTCCCATTTCACCAGGCGATCGATGGCGGAGCAGGAGTTGTAGTACCAGGCACCGTGCGACTCAGCGCCCTCATGGGGATTACTGATTCCGTCGGCAAAGCAGGCGTACCAGTTTCCGTCGGCCGCGCGGCGGATATCGCTGGGGTACTTCTTCCAGTCGCTTTCAACCCACGGGCCATATTTCGTTGCCTCGCTCATCATGTACACCGGCGTGCCGCCGGGAGTCATGCGCGAAGGTTTGAGGACCGGGCCGGGGTTGTAGTCGCTGGCCATCGAAGTGGTCACGAACTGCAGATCGGCCGCGACAACGAAGCCGCCCAACTTCGAGCGGTTCAGCCACTGGATTTCGTCATCTGTTGCCAGGCCATCGTCGTTCAGGTCGTTCCAAAGATAGGCCTGCTTCTTGCCATCGCGCTGCATGGTCTCGCAGGCGTTGCAGGGGCGGATGCGCTTTGTGGCCGGATCATAGATGGCCAGGGACAGCCCGCTGGGCTGCACGGCGCCGCCCTGGATGTAGATGCGGCCGTTGTGAACGAACACATGAGGCACTGCCGGCACGCGGCAGTAGCGGTTGGCGGCAAAGACATCCTGGTAGATCTCGGCCACGCGAGAGGTCTTGGTTGCGTAGTCCACTTCCCAGCGGATCAGGGCGCTGCGGTCGGCGTTGGCCATCGTCCAGACGAAGCGAGGATCGGTCGGCTCGGGGCAGGCGAGAATGCCGTAGTGCTGTGCGCCGTACCACTCTCGCAGCAGCTTACCCTCGGCGTCAAACCGGGCCGAGCGGCGTGGGGGCGTGTGGTGGCCTTCGGTGATGACAAAGCCGCCATCCGCGTCGGCTTCGATGTCCGTCAGGTGGCGGAAATCGGTTGCGATGTAAACGCCATCGCCCCGGCCGTCGGGCCTGCCGTAGGTCTTGAGCAAAGTGCCCGCCGACGAGAATCGCTGCACCTGATGATGCCCCCGGGCCGGCACGTTGGAGATCTTCACGCCCTCGGCCAAGTTCGGTACCTTGCCGTCCGACGCATCGGGCTGGGGCATGACTGCCTTGCCCTTGGCCAGATCGCTGTTCTCCGCGACGTAAATGTCGCCTGAAGTCGGGCTGACGCAAAGCCGCCAGGGGCTGTCGAGTCTGTCAGGGGGGATCACCACGCGGGGAGACTTGCTTGTGCGGGTGAGCGTCACGACCGCGCCCTGGGAGATGGCAAAGACAGCGCCGTCCTTCGCCACAGCAATCCCGCACAGGCCGGTCAGGCCGTTTGCGGTGTCGACAAGCTTCCCATCCACAGCACTGAACCAGGCAATCGAATCGTGCTGCGGAAACGCCGCCACCAGCAGTTCGTTGTGTGCGTCTCCCGCCAGGTCGCGCGGGCTCTGGGCGGCACGGAGCTTTCTGGCGACGTCATCTTTCGTGCCCGCCGGAGTCTGGTAACCCTGCCAGCGCAGGTTCCACGGCTTGGGATCATAATCGGCGCCGGTGAAGAGATGCCCGGTGGCCGCGTCGTAGCCGTAGGTGTCGCCGTTGGGCATCAGTTCGAAAAGCCGGCCCTTGACCAGGGTGACCGCGGCGGTGCCCTGCACCCAAGGATCCGCCGACCAGCGGTCGTTGACCCACAAGTGCCGTCCAGCCAAGTCCGTCTTGACGCCCCAGTGACCGCCTTCGTTGGTTGCGCCGAGGCGATAGAGGCCAGTCGCATCGACGGCCACGCTGCTCGGGGCCTCGTGATTGCCCGTGGCCCGCTCCCAGGCGGGGTCCACGTTCTGCCCGACTTGGGTGATGAACTCCGCGCGCAGGCCCACCGTAGCCAACGCCTTCCAGGTGTACTCGCCGGCCGGCAACGGATTGCCGTAGCGGTCAAGGCCGTCCCAGTTCTCGGTGTGGCTGCCGGCCTTGCGCGGCGCGCCGGTCAATAGCGTGCGGACGAGCTGGCCATCCTTGTTGTAGATGGCCAGCGACACCCGGCCGTCCTTTGCAGAGGTGTAGGGAATCGTGACTTCAGCGAACAAGGCCGCGGAACCACAATACGCAGACAGCATGCAGAATAGTGCGATGGTCTTGTTCATGGTGAAATCATGTCCTGGCTGATTTGAAGTCGAAGAAAGTCATTCAAGTCGGGCGTTCTCATTCACCTGGCGCTCCGGCCCTGCGACAAAAAAACAGTTTGGTTCACTGCGGAGTCTTTTCCGGGCGTCCGCTCAACGACACCGGTGCGACGACCAGATCCGTGCCCATTTCGTTGGCTCCTTCCGGGAGGTACCGGAGCGAGTGAGCAAGAAAAGCATCCACGCCGCGGATGAGCCCATCATCCTTGCCAACGATCAGGACGCATTCGCGCAGAGTCCGGATTTCGAATCCTCCTGAATCGATTTTGTCGGACGTCAATCCTGCGGCTTGGGCCTGTGGCGAGTCCCCGATTATGACCGCCAGCCAGGGCTTCGTGGACGCATCCACAACGGGTAGCGTGATTCCGATTGACCGCTGCAAGCCCGCCTGCAGGCGCGCCACGGCCGCCTGCTGCGGACCCGTTGCACCGTCCCGGACTGCAATGACGCCTCGTGGCTTTCTGGCTTCCGCCAGGACAACCGGCGGGTGTCTTGGCGCGGGGTTGATGGTCACACCCTTCCAAGTCGCGAGCGGGCTTCCGTGAGTGTCCCCCGCTTGCGCAGCGGACTTGGCGAACGAAATGCCATGAACAAAACCGAGCAGCTCGACTCCCGGGGCTTCCGCCGTCAGCGGTTCTCCGTTTCGGGTGACGTTTTCAAAACGCACATTAGAAACGGAATAGCGCGGCCCGGGACCGCTGACGCGAATCCGGCCCGGAGCCGCTCCAGCGGGCCCGGAAAAAGAGACGTTGCGAAAGATGATGTTCCGGATGCGCCCCGGAACTGGTTTGCGCGCCCACTGCGTGACCTTCGGCCGCAGGTCGATGAAGCCCTTCTGGCCGGCGGTGCGGATGCGAATGTCCTCGAACAGCATGTTCTCCATGGACAATTCGTCACTCGGTTCCATGCTGATGCAGAAGGGCACTTCGTCCGGGGTCCAGAGGTCCGGGAAGTGCAGGACGTCAATGTTGCGGAAGGTGAAGTTCCGCATGACTGGGGCGACACATTCCGCGCCAAGTCGCCAGACATGGGCGCGGTCGGTCCAAAGAACACAATTCTCGACGACGAGGTTTTCCATGGGCGCTCCCAGCCCCTTGCCGGCGCCCTCGGCTTGATAGAAGTTCTGCCAGTCCGCGCCCATGCCTTTCGGGGAGATGCAGTCGTCGTCCGAGCGAATGAACGAATTGACCAGGGTCACGTTGCGTGAGTTGACCGGGTCAAAACCGTCCCCATTCTCAACACGAGCGCAAAGCAGCTTGATATTGTCCACTCGAACACCGTCGCAACCGCGCGGCACGAATGTCCAACTCCAGCCATCCTTGACGACAATGCCTTCCACGGTCACGTTGCGGCAATCGTCGAGCAGAATGGGGTAGCGCGTCGGACCTTTAAACCGCGGATACGAATAGCCGTCCAGAATCCCGCGCCCGCGGATGGTGATGTTGGCCCCCCGGGCATGGATGCCGCCCCTGACGACCGCGCCGGCGGCGAACTGCCTGAGCAGATCACGCCAGGCATGCTCTCTGGCCGGATCACGATGCGGACCTTTGCCCGCGGAAGACAAATGGTTCTTCATGGCGGCAGTCTGACAACCCCGCCGCTCGAATTAAAGATGCGGTTGGCGGAATGGACACACAAGGCTTACAACCCTTCGGTCAGCGCCTACGCTTCCTTATCTATGGCGGGGATTCCGACCTGGTTGCTCCAGGGGGTGCGGAAGGAAACGGCAGGTGAATCATCGAGATTGTGTCGCCGGCAGACGAGAGAGCGATGGCTTCTCCAGGATGCGTCTGATGATCGCGTCCTTGCGCCGCCTCGTTTCCGGGGTACGAGGGGTCGTTCGCTCGTGGAAATACAGGTACTCGGAAATGTAGGTCGGGCGCTGGCACATCTCGACGATGGGAATCATCGTCGCATAGTCGGTACACTCGGGAATCCAGTCACCGTCAATCCGCAGCGCGTCGTCGGGAATGGCGTCGAAAAGCCGCTTACGAAACGACCGCAGATGTATCCAGACTTCGCTGCCCCAGTTGGCGCGCACGTCAGTGAAGGAGGGGTGATAGAGCTTCGTGGGTTTGTCAGGCCGAAACATCGCACCCAAGATGACATCTGCTCCCGCCCGGTATTCAGCTCGAAGGCGACCAACGACTGCGGAACTGAACAGCGCGTCATCCAGGTCCAGCACGACCACCAATGTGTCGGGATCGCTGCAAATCTCCCGGATGGCCGTGATGAAGTTCGGCATGCGGCCGTGGTGAACGTCACGGCGTATCAGTGTGGTCCGCTGCGTGAGCGATCCGAGGAGGTGGGGGTAACAGAATGGGTCTGCCCCGTCTGAGGCGTCATCAATGATGATGACCCCGAAGTCCTGGTCCTGCTGCATCCGAAGGCTGGCAAGGCATCGTTTCACGCGATCCAGAGGCACGTTTCGGCCTGTGGCCAGGAACACAATCTGTTCGGCGCGGCGCGGATACGCCCACTCTGTTTCTGTCGCGACCACGTCCCAGTGTTCAAGTTGGATATCGGGGAGACGCGTTTGGCCAACCAGATCGCGGACCCGCGCGAACAAGGCGGCATCACGCTTCCATGAGTTCGGAGGATGAACATAGAATGTTCGCGGATCGCCACCGCGCAGAGTGCGCAAACCATGCGATCTTTGGTGTTGTTGCAGGGATCGATACCACGATAGCGCCAGCGCGCCGTCGACCACGGAGTTCGGCAGCGGACGGCATGCTCTCACGCGTTCGAGGTCCAGCAGGCCACAGCGCACCTCGGGAACAAACTCGCCGGCAGGCGCGCCGTACGGCCGTCGTTCCGATGTGGTCGAATGCGGGATATTGAAGGCCACGCCCAGGACGCCGGGGGCTTGGGCCGCCGCAGTCATGTCACCAAGATAATCGTGCGCGAGATCGCGCCGACCGATCAGAACATCGACGTCGCATTGCAGGACGTAGCGCGTCCTGACCTGATCGAATGCCCAGAGCTGGGATGCAACCGGCACTCCCTTAATCGAATGCGACTTCTCGCAGGGAAGACCGAACCACCGTGCGTTCACCTCTGCCACGGCCCCTGCGCCACTTGGTGCGACCAGAACACGGTCGATCATGCCGCATTGCTGCAAACGCTCCGCTTCCCGAAGCATCAAGGAGTAATCGCCGCTGGAGTGCTGCCTCAGAAACGGCCCGTTGAAGGGATCGATGGCCAGGATGCGCTCGTGGAACCGGCGTGGCGTTTCGAGTTGAGCGACGATGGACCGAACTTGGGCAAACAACATGGCCGCGTCCATCGCGCACGCCTTAATGAGCAGCGAAACATCATCAGCGTGCCCGACCGCCGGAAATGGAGCGTAATGGTCGGCGGTCGCCCAGTTCCTCTGAGCATGTTCTTTGAGGAGGTCGCTGTAGAACTCAGGAAAGCCAGGAATCGCAGCCAGTGTGGTCTCGGTTGTGGGTCCGCGATCACGCCGCCGCAGTTCGTCGTCGGACCAACCCAGGACTCCGATGGCGTAAAGCCGGGCGGCAGAGTCGATGAAATAGTCTACGTTCATCGGGATGATGCCTTCGCCTATATCGACGAAGAAAAGGCCTCCGTGGGGCCAGCGCCGGAAGTTCTCCCGCTTGATATTGGCGCAGACGATACCTTTGCGCAGGCAGAACAACAGAAACTCGCGGACCTCGGTCGGCATGAACGCTTCTACGGGAGTTGTCTCGACCTGCGGGTAACGGCAACACCACTGTTTGCTGGTGGTCGACCACTGCGGTTCCGGCAGAAATGGCAAGACGCCGTGCAGGGTCTTCTCCAACCAGGCGACCTTGTCCTCCGACAATTGCCCGCGATGGAACCGCTTCTCGACGTAGCCATCGACCGACCTGACCACGCCCTCTCCACCGCATCCCAGCACAACGCCAGGCAGAGCGCGCGTGCCAATCCAGTTCGCGGCCGCTTCCAGCAAGGCTCTTCGAGAATGACGGTAATCTCCGGTGTCGCTGTTGCGTCGGGACCTTGAGCCGTTAAGCGTGTAATCGCAATAGAACGGAGTGGTAACGATCACGCCCTCATCGGGATGGTTGATCAGGAGATCAGCCACGAGCCAATGATCCTCGGCGCTGGACACATCGGGGTAGCGCCAACCGGCGCCCTTCGCCAGCAGCAGATTGCATGACGGCAGTTCATTGTCAGCCGTGCCGGCGGCCATTGCCTCAAGAAGTGAGAGGAGGCGCTGCGGGTCTCGCAGTCCGTCCTCTGCGGGATTGGTCTTGGGAAGTAAGTCCCCTGAATGGCAGAGGCGATTTCCGCCCAGCACATACTTGGCTCGTCTTTGCTCGCCGAGCGCCACGACCGCCGCAAGCGAGTCCGGCGAGGTGAATCGGTCGTCGGCGTCGAGGCGTGCCACCCACATAGCCTGGGGCAGCGAGGTGTCGACGAAGTCGAGGATCGCGTTGCGTGCCCGTGCTGCTGATCCGCAGTTGCCTTCAACGATGACCAAGTTCGGAAGATTCAGGAGGTCACCGGCTGCCGCACGCCAATCGTCGTTCGAGCCGTCGTCGAGCACGACAATGATCACCTGCCGCCCACCAAGGTTCTGCTGACAGATGCTCCGGAGACAGCGTGGCAGATCCTGGGCTTGGTTGCGCAATGCGACGCCCACCACAATCTGCGAGGCTGCCATCCGATCGGGAGAGGGTGCGTGCCGCACATGAAGGTTGCGACGGGCAAGGACGCGCGTGTCCGAGGGCGATAACCAGTCTCGAGTCATGTCGCGGCCTCCGTCTGCGGAGGTCTGCCAGGGGCGTTGGAGTCTTGAGCAGTCCTATGAATGCCAACTTGAACCAGGTCCATCGAACGTGGTCCCGCTCGTGCCGCATGCCATTCCGCGTACAGGCGTTGCCAAGTGGGCGAGATGGACTCTGCTTCAAGGGGTTCCCTCAGGTTCTTGGGAACATAGTGGCCATCCTTGAAACGGCCGCAAAGCCGACACAGGGCCGTGGCCGCCTCGAGCATGTCATCCTGATCGTTCGGAAGATCATGCGCGGCCACCTTGGGGCCGGTGATTCTTTCAATGCCGCCGGCGACGGCACATGGGTAGTACCCAGTCGGAGTCAGGCCCATGCCACAATCCTGCATAATGGCGCATCCGTTGACGAAATCGGCGTGGCGATAGCGGGGATCATCTATCGGTGCTTCGTTGAACGGCCGGAACGCGGGCTGGACTTCCGTTGTCTTCCGCGAGTTATCAACCCAGACATGGGATGGCAGCCGCTTGAGTTGTGCGTTGACGAAATCGCCGTGGCCATTTGTAACAATTTCGATGAGGCACAACGGGCACCAGGCGCGATAGCGTTCCAGTTCGGCAACGATTTCGAAGAACTTCGGGTGCAACGTTGGCTCGCCGCCGAGCACGCGAATGCGTTTCCACCGCTTGCCTCGCGCGATGGATTGGTCGACGAAACGTCGAACCGCGTCAATCTCAATGTGAAGGGCTTCGGGGGCTTGCCGCACCGAACGGTTGCAGTTCAGACAATGCAGGTTGCAGGCGTATGTGATGTCGATCTCGATGCGGTCTCTGCTGCGTCGGTATTGCGGCCCGAACAAACGCGTCAGCCATCGGGAAATGCGGACGTGACGCCACAACGCTCTTAGGCCGAACCAGAAGCGACCGAAGATCACCCATCCCGCAGGATAGGTTTGGAACTTCCCGAAGCTGTTTCCCTCAGTTTCCAACAAGGTCTCCGTGTGGCCGACGGTGGGGTGGAACATCTGACGTAGGTTCCGTTATCTGGACACGGGGAATGCCGAAGAGGTTGGCGGCCCTATCGAAGAAGGCTTCGGTCTCAGCGTCGGTCATCTGATCCCCGTAGATGCGCCAGAACCAACGCAGGCCGGAGAGCTTGGCCTGAGACCGGGGTGCAGAGAGCGACTGTCCGTTGGCTTGGACGCGCCAGGAACTCGTCCATTTGGGGACCAATGCCGGTGGACCTTGGCTAATCCGCAAGAGCCGGATCGCAAGGTCACGGTCATTCAAGCTCTGCAGCCCATCGCGAAAACCGCCCGCCTGAAGCAGCAGCGAAAGCCGCACGAACGTGTTCGATCCCTGCCAGCCTGGATTCCCCACAAGGAAGTCCCGGTCGGTAAGCGATTTGATCAACGGGCGATGGCGATCCACACCGTCCATCACCAGGCGTAAGCCTGCAACGACGATCTCTGCACCATGCGCTCGCGCTGCCGCCTCGTTCTCGGCAAGATGGCAATCGTCCCACGAATCATCGTCATCGAGAATGGCGACAAACCCGTCGCGCCCTAAAGACCTGAGATGCGTCAAGCCGGTATTCCACGCCCCGGCAACTCCAGCAGCCCTACGATTCGGGAGGACCACCGTGGGGATCGTCCCCATGATCTTCGCCAAGATGAGCTGTTGGTCGTGCGAGAGTAGATGACCATCGTTGATGACGACAACCAAGTTAGGAAGACGAGTCTGCCGACGGACGGAGGGCAGCGAGACCTCACGCAGAAGGTCCCACCGGTCCTTGGTGGCAATCAGAGCGTAGATTGGCGCTACGATTGCGTCCATCCCAAACCTGAGGTGCTCCCCATGCGCTGGGCGCATTTTAGGCTTACTTAAGGTGGATTCAATCGCCTCTCTACGCCTGCCGGAACGCAGGGAGCCCGAAGGGCGACCGGAGTGACGGCAGGCGTAACCGCCCCGGCCACGATCCCTGATAATCCTCCCATTCCGACCCCGTACACCTCCGCCGGTGTGCAGTAGCCCAAAGCCTGATGCGGCCGAACATGGTTGTAGAACTCGAACCACGCCCCCATCCCCCGCCTGGCCTCCAGCCCCTCCAGCGTCTACCGGGTGCTGCTGACGGCCGGACGAATCGGCCGAGGCCCGCCGCCCGGCCGCAAGGGCAGCGGCTTCGAGCACCCGCTCTGGCCCCTGTCGCGGGGCGCGTTAAAACCGGCCATCGGGGGGCGCGTTCAAGACCGGTCGGTGTTGTGAAGCGTCCTATACCTCAGATCGACCTCTGATTCCAACTTCCTCCGCGATCCGCTCTCGTTCGCCAACCTCATCCAGACAGCGGGAGGGAGCGGGTGTTCGGACCGCTGTTGGAGGGGAGAGGACCAGGGGTCATGATTCGCCGGACGGACCTGCCTCCACCGTGGCCGCCGCCTCGGCCTTCTGATTGCTCTGATTCGTGTCCTTTCGGCAAGCCTGCCTGACCTGAGTTTCCATGCCCGTCGCTCAACTCCTGTTCCTGATCGCAGTGCCACAGTCGCCTTGAAATATTCCACCGATGTCGCCGACGACCCTCACTGTGGCCGGTGGTCGGTCACGCAGGTTTCTGCCGGGTACTTGTCGTAAGGAGAGTCATCATGATTCTTAAGTCAATCAAGACCTTGACGCTGGCGGGTGCGGGGCTGGCACTGGCGGGCGGGGTGATCTTCGGCACTGACGCCGTCAGCTATCTTCGCAGCGGCGCAAGTTCCGTCCGACATGTGGTTAAGGACCAGATTCCCATCGAGTTCGAGCTCAAGCGGGCCCGCGACCTGGTGGATGACATCATCCCCGAGATGCAGGCCAACATCCGCATGATCGCCCAGCAGGAGGTGGAGATCAGCAACCTCAGGGCCGATATTGCCCAGAGCCAGAAGGGGCTGAACGATGAGCAGGCGAAAGTCGCCAGGTTGCGGGAGTGCCTGGCCACCAGCCAGGTGAGCTTCGCGTTCGGCGGGATGCACTACAACCGCGAGCAGCTCAAGGATGAACTGGGTCGGCGCTTCGAGCACCTCAAGGAGGCCGAGATTGTCCTCGCCGGCAAGCAGCGACTGCTGGAGAACCGTCAGAAGCAGCTTCACGCGGCCATGCAGATCCTGGAAAAGACGCGCGGGCAGAAGGCGAACCTCGAATCGCAGATCGCCACGCTTGAAGGGCAGTTCCGATTGATCCAGGCGGCCCAGGTGGGCAGCAAGTTCAGCATCGACAACAGCAAGCTGGCCCAGACCGAGCGGCTGATCGCGCAGATCAAGAAGCAGCTCGACGTTTCCGAGCGTGTGCTGGCCCATGAGGCGAGGTTCACGGACCAGATTCCCGTCGATGCAACGACGGAGAAGGACCTGGTGGCGCAGGTGGATGAGTACCTGTCCAAGAAGCAGGACAACGTGGCCATGAAGGTGGAAGGCGAAGTCCCGGCCCGGCAATAGACGCGCGGCCGAACCGACCATCGTGAGGTGGCCGGGAGCGCAGGACTTGTCTTCGGCCTGGCCCCAGCCCTTTCCCGAGAGGAGAGGGAGAAAAGCGGAAGGATTCCAAGATGTACCAGAACTCGACTATCAGCGAGCGGACGGATGCGGAGCAGACGCCGGAACGTCCCATGGAAGCGTGGAGTCGGCGGCTGGTGCGCGAACTGGAGGAGGATCTGACCTGGGGGTTGTCCCAACCGGGCAAGGGAAGGTTGATCCGGAGAAAAACCGTCCGCCATGCGGACGATGCGGGCTGCGAAGATATGATGGGGTATTAACCTGGGCCTCACGCGGGAGCGAGCCATGCTCATCCTGAGAATCAAGAAAGCCGAGGTGGCTTTGGCCGACGGGCGGCTGGACGAGGCATTCGACGTGGCCGCCGCCGAGGATGTGCGGGCGCACCGCTCCGGCCAGGACCTTGCGGGCAAGGTGGCGCGGGCGCTGGTGAAACGTGGCCGCGAACACATGGACGCGGGGCGGCTTCTCCAGGCCGGCAGCGATTGTGAAAAGGCGGCCCGGCTTGGCGGAAACCTGCCGGAGGTGGCCGAGCTTCGCACGGCGATCACGGCTGCACTGCAATCAAGGCAGGCCGCCGAGAAGCGCCGGGGCGAGGCACTGGCGGCCGCTCGGCACCAGATGGAGCAGGGGCAACTCACCATCTGCCAGAAGCTGCTGGATGGAGTGGAACAGGGGCCGGCCCAGGGGTTGATGGCCGAAGTGGCGGCCCGTCGCGCGATGGTGGAGACGATGGTTGAGAAGATCAATGCCGCCCTGAATCGCGATGACTGGGAGGCGGCCCTCGAGCAGCTTGTGGAGGCGCGCCGGCTCAAGTCGGCCGACACGCGCCTGCATGAGCTGGGGGCGACCCTTGCCGGCATGCTGATTGATCGCGTGCGGTCGGCGATGGCCAAGGGGCGGCTGGACCTTGCCTCGTCGCTGATGGCCAGGTTAGGGGCGATTGGCGAGCAGAGCATGGAGGTGGAGCAGCTTCAGCGGGCGTTGGAGCAGTGTCGGCAGGTCTGCCGCTGCATCGACCGGGGGGATATTCGGGAGGCGGAGGAGATTGTCAGGCGCCTGGGCACGGTCATAGCCGGGGCGGACTGGATCGAATCAGTCCTGCGGCACCTGAAGCAGGCGACGGAATCGATGCAGCAGCTTCGATCCGGGCCATTCGGCCTGCTGCGGGATTGCATGGGGCACATAGAGGAGGAACTGGACCAGACGCGGGTGATGGGTCACGACGGTCCGCCCGGCCGGCCTCACCCCGGCCCTCTGCCGGCAGGGGAGGGAGCAATGCGCCAGAAGCTGATGATCCAGGTCGATGGGATCGGGAGTTTTCTGCTGGTGCGCGGCAGTCGCGTGACGCTCGGGCCCCTGAGCCGCGAAGGATGCGACCTGG
>Ga0073932_1003965_pt1 | contig 18533 bp, 13 predicted proteins | sample DewCreD2012metaG_FD_76967 | JGI IMG/M metagenome (GOLD analysis project Ga0073932, IMG submission 76967) | Hot spring sediment bacterial and archeal communities from British Columbia, Canada, to study Microbial Dark Matter (Phase II) - Dewar... ... | reverse complement strand
TGAATGTCCATCGACACCGACTGACAATCTGTCTTCCTGACACCCACACGGTTCGCGCTTGAACAGACGCCGCCTGCTCTACCAGATTGGCCTGCCCAGTCAAGCGCCCAGTCGCCCACCGGCATGGCGCGCCGGCAGCAGGCGTCGCCGGCAACCCGGTTGGCCCTGCGGCCGACGTGAAAGCGTGCGCCATGAAATTGGCCTTTACACCGGTTGTGTACGAGCACGCCGCCCGGTTTGTGAACCGGACGCCGTGGGAGGTGTCGCGCGATCCGGACCTGATGTTTGAGGGCCATCGGCGCGCCTATCTGGAGTACCGGCATCAGGTCATCGCCGTGGGGATTGACATTTACAACCTGGAGGCGGAGGCCTACGGGGCGCGCGTTGAGCCGTGTGAGGGCAATGCCATTCCAGCCATTCGCGAGCCGCTGCTGTCATCGCTGGACCAGGGCTTGGAACTCAAGCCGTTCGACCCGGCCCGCGCCGGCCGGGTGGCCATGCTGCTGGCCGTGGGCCGGCGGTTAAAGCGGGAGTTCCCGGAGGCGGACGTGCGCATCCCGGTGGCCGGCCCTTTCTCGATCGCGTTCAATCTCCGCGGCATTGCAAACCTGTGCGAGGACGCCATCAGCAGGCCGGAAGACACGGCGAAGCTGCTGATACGGCTGGCGGAGAATCAACGCGGGCTTTGTCAGGCGGTGGCGGCGGCCGGGCTGGACCTGGCATTCTTCGAGTCGGCCGCCGCGCCGCCCATCCTTTCGCCGCGGCAGTTTCGCCAGGTCGAGCTGCCCGCGCTGAAACGCATGTTGCAGATTGCCGCCGAGTGCGCCGGTCATCCTGTGCCGTGCATCATGGGCGGGAACACCTTTCCGATCGTGGACGACCTGCTGGCCACCGGCACCAACTACCTGGTGTGCAATGTGGAGACCGATCAGGCGGCCTTTGTTGAGCGCGTGGCGCGCACGCATCCGCAGGTGAAAATCCGGGTGAACCTCGATCCCGGCGTGGTGGCATGCGACGAGCCGGAGCGGATTTACCGGGCGGTGGACCGGGTGCTGGGGATTGCCGCCGGCCGGCCACAGTGTCTCATCGGCACAGGCGCGCTGCCGCTGGAGACCCCGCCCGACAACATCCGGCTTATTCGGGAGTATCTGGCTGGCTGAGGGCCGACAAGTTGCCGGTTGCCGACGCGGTACGGCCAGACGAGCCGCTCCTCAATCCAGCCCATCCTGCCGGCGATTCCCGCCGCCAGACAGGAAGATGCCCGGCATTACGGCGTGCATCCCTATTTCACGCGACGCCCCGCCAACGTGGTGCGCGAGTACGTGCAACGCTATTCCCGGCCCGGCGACACGGTCTTGGACCCCTTGGGTGGCACGGGTGTGATTGCGATTGAGGCGTTTCTGCTGGGTCGCCACGCCATTCACAACGATTTGAACCCGTTCGCCAACTTCATCGCCCGGAAACTCGCTGACACAACGTTGCCGTCGGCAGCACCGTTGCGTCAGGCGTTCGAGTCCGTAAGAAGCGCGTGCGCCGACACGTTGCGACGGTTCGACCAGGACGAGGCGTGCGTGCGGGCCGTGCAACGGGGCGCAGGCGCGGCAGCACTTCGGCTATGAGTACTGCGACAACCCGAAGGTGGTAATCCTGCGCCCCTTGGCCGTAACAATGTGTTGCCCGGAGCCGCCGGGGGGAGCAAACTCGAGCCGATGCCGCATCCAGGCTGCCTGACCCTCGCGATGCTGCTGGCGGCACTCATTACCTTGCCGGCGGCACCGGAGCGAACGCCCGCCCAACCCAACATCTTGTTCATCTTCGCCGACGACTGGGGTCGCCATGCCAGCGCGTATGCGAAACTGGACGGCCCGGGCACGGTCAACGACGTGCTCCAAACGCCGAATTTCGACCGTATCGCCCGCGAGGGGGTGTTGTTTCGGCACGCTCACGTGACGGCGCCCTCGTGTACGCCTTGCCGCAGTTCGTTGCTTTCCGGCCAATACTTCTGGCGCACGGGGCGCGGCGCGATTCTACAGGGGGCGGTTTGGGACCCGAGCATCCCCGCGTACCCGCTGCTGTTGCGGGAAGCGGGTTATCACATCGGCAAGACCTACAAGGTCTGGTCGCCCGGCACGCCCGTGGACGCGCCTTACGGGACAAACCAATTTGCCTACGAGTCGGCGGGGCGGCAGTTCAATCAGTTTTCGCAGAACGTGACGCGGATGGTGCGGAACGGCATGCCCCTGGCCGAGGCCAAGCAGCGCCTCTATGACGAGGTGGGGAGGAACTTCGAGGCCTTTCTGAGGGATCGCAAACCGGGCCAGCCCTTCTGTTACTGGTTTGGCCCCACGCATACGCATCGCACTTGGGAGCGGGGATCGGGCAAGGCCTTGTGGGGGATTGAGCCGGAGCGACTCAGGGGGAAAATGCCGTCGTTCCTGCCCGACGTGGCGGAGGTCCGCGAGGACCTGGCCGATTACTTTGGCGAAGTGCAGGCTCTGGACGCCGTGTTGGGTTACTTCGTTCGGAAGCTGGAGGCGATGGGCGAGCTGGAGCACACCCTGCTGGTGATCAGCGGCGACCACGGCGCGCCAGGCTTTCCACACGGCAAATGCAACCTGTATGACTTCGGCACTGGGGTGCCGTTGGTCATACGCGGCGCGGGGACCCGTGGTGGGCGGGTTGTGGACGATATGGTGAATCTGATGGACCTTGCCCCCACGTTTCTGGAGATCGGCGGCGTCAAGCCGCCGGAAGGCATGACCGGGCGCAGCTTGGTCAACGTGCTGAAGTCAAGCAGGTCCGGCCTTGTGGACCCGCAGCGCACCTGGGTGGTGACCGGGCGCGAACGGCACGTCGCCGCGGCGCGCGAGCAATTCTTGCCCTATCCGCAACGGGCCCTTCGCACGCAGGATTACCTCTACATCATCAATTTCAAGCCGGACCGCTGGCCGCTGGGCGATCCGTTCCGTCTCAATGGCGATGATCCTCCGAGTGCGGAGGAACTGCGCGACAACACCATGGTCACCTTCATGGACATGGATGCCAGCCCCACGAAGGCCTGGCTTGTCACGCACCGACATGAGCCCCAGTGGAAGCGCCACTACGATTTGGCCTTTGGCAAGCGCCCGCGTGAGGAACTCTACGTGCTCACCCGCGACCCGCACCAGGTGAACAACGTCGCCGCCGACCCCCAGTATGCGTCGGTCCGCGCAGAATTGGAGCAGCGCCTGCTGGCCGAGTTGAAGCGCACTGGCGATCCGCGCCTCGTGGACGAGGGCCGTTTCTTTGAAACCCCGCCGTTGTCGGGGCCGTTGGCGCATCCGGACAAGCCCAGAGCGGCGCAAACCAAGTCGCGGCAGTAAACGCCCGGCCCAACTGCATCGGAATAGCTTGGGCAGCCCAAACCATGTCGTGCTGGATGGCTGCCAACGAGGAGGGCGCTGTGGCAAACAGCAACACCCCCCGGGCGCATCGTTGCGGCGCCGTGAATCCAGGCCGGTGCGAATGGCCTGAATGGTTCTCTCCGCCGGACTTCTCACCTGCGTCCCATGCCAGGCCCTGACGGCAACGGCAGGAGGCTCGGGTGCACTTCATAGCTCGCTGGCACGGTGCTTACGAACCCGGTCACAGTGAATTCTGCACCACGAACTCTGGCACAGGCTGCCCCGCCGGATGAATCTCGCCCCGGGCAAGACGGATACGACTTTGGCAGGATGCCAGCAGTTAGCGTTCCCGCGGCTTGGGCATTGCTTGGTCATACTTGCCGGATGACCGGACCGCAAGAGAGGGCTGTTCGGGAAGACCGTCACGGAACACAGTCGAATTGCGCCTGTTTCCCTCGTCGAGAATCGCCTTCCCGACGCCCTGCCAGCAGTCTAACGGAGTTAGCAGAATTGAAATTTATAAAGCGTTGAAGTTTAGAATTTTACCTATTCGAGTCAAGATGTACCATTGCGCATAATCAGGCATTTACAACCAAAGTCCAACGGACTCTTGGCACTCAAATAAGATTCGCATTTTCTGGAATTGTTGACAGATTTGAGAACGGCAATCCGTCGGCTTGCCACAGGGCTTGGCTAGCACTTGATAACCAGACTGTAACCCAGCCCACGCCCCTAGTGAACCTCCAAACGCACGATGCTCCGCGTTCGTTTTCCACGCTGTTCATTACGAAGCACTTGCAGCGTAAGCATGGCGCTCATTGCAAGGTCATGTGCTGGGACTGGTTTGCACGGGTAGCCACTGCTCGGAAGCGCCCAGCTAAATCTCACTCAGCTGCGGGTGCCCCCCAATAACCGCCGCCAAATCCGTCGGATGGCTTAACACTCTTTGTGGCCGCAAACACAGCACATGCTGGTTTTACGGAGCTTGCAAGCAATTAACCTTCAGCCTGATGCAACTTTTTTAGACAAGACTCGTGTCGTTGGCATCCATGTTGCGCAAGCACTGCGCGACGCGCGGCCAGAAAGTGAAAGGCACGTTTAAAATGAAGAACTCGATGATTGGAAAGCTGTTTGTGGTTGCCGGCATTTTTGCCGCGCCCATGTTCAACACTGACTTGGTGGCTTTGACGGTGGTACCTAGTGCGGAATTTGTTCCTAGCGACCACGACGTCTATGATTTCCCCCACGCACGTTACTACACTTGGGGCTTTAGCGAGGTCTCAAAGTGGACAGGCGGCAAGACGATTACCTCGGCCGAGCTGACGATTGAGAATATCAACAACTGGGACAACAACGATAACCGGCTTTTCATCTGGTTGCTGGATAAGGCCAAGAATAGTTACATGTCCTCAAGCGGCTATCTCAAGGGTTATTACGACAGCAGCAGCGGTATCCAGGATGATTTTACCCTCAACGGCTGGTCCTTGATCCCGAAGACGAAAATTGCTGAGTACAAGGACACTAACGGCACCGGAACGATCGAGGACCTCAGCTACGTGTTTGATTCCGCCCTCCTTCAAACCTTGAACAACTACATCGCCAACGGGGACAATTTTGCCATCGGGTTTGACCCTGACTGCCATTTTTACAACGACGGCGTGAAGCTGACGCTGGGTTGGGACGCGCCCATCCCACCCGTTCCTGATGCTGGCGCGAGCGGCTGGCTGCTGCTGGCCGGGCTTGGCTTACTGCCTGTCGTCAGGCGGCGTGCCCGCTCCTAACCCGAGGCTGAGAGCCTTTCCGAGCGCCCCTGCGCTGTATTGCCACGGGGCGCTTTTTGCTTGGGAAGTCAAGGAGCGGCAAAGCCTTTAGAGACCCAGAACGAACGCGAGTGGGGCCGTTGTTAAGCCGGCTGGTAGATCGGTTTCCGCACGATCACTGCCGGGAACCGCCGGGCACGGATTTCCACCTCCACCTCCCCGCCTGCCTGTGCGTAGCCGGTTGGCACGTAACCCAGGCCGATGCCCACACCCAGTGAGGGACTTTGGGTGCCGCTCGTTACCTTGCCAATCGGGGTGCCGTCGGCCCAGATCGCGTAGCCCGGCCTGGGGGGCGGCGATTTCTCGGCCAGTTTGAAGGCGACCGCATGTTTGCCCACACCATCGCGACTTTGCGCAGCCAAGGCGGCACGGCCGACAAAATCACCCTTGTTCATCGCCACAAACGCTCCCAAGCCGGCCTCCAAGGGTGTGGTCTCCTCGTCCAATTCGTGGCCGTAAAGCGGGTAGCCCATTTCCGTCCTCAGCGTGTCTCGCGCGCCCAAGCCACACGGCTGCAGCGCGCAGCCCTGACCCACCTCAATCAGGCGCTCCCACAACTGCCGGATGGTCTCCGCTCCCCCCAGGATCTCAAAGCCGTCCTCGCCCGTGTAACCCGTGCAGGCGACCAGCAATCGGCCCCCTAGCCCAGCAAACTCGGCAATTTGGTTCTTCTTCAGGGCTGTTACGCCATCCACCGCCGCCCCGGCAACCGACCTCCCCAGGACACAGCTCGCCAAGAATTCCCGCACGCGCGGTCCCTGCACCGCCAGGGCCGCGTAGTCGTTTGAGGCGTCCTCGACCTGTAGCGCGTCCGGTCCGGCAAACACCGCCGCTCGCCCGCGTAGCCAAGCCAGATCCGCCTCCGTGCGCGCGGCGTTGACCACCAGCAGAAACAGCGCATCGCCCAGTTGGTAGGCATACAAGTCGTCCATGACCCCGCCGTTCGCGTTGCACAACAACGTGTATTGCCCCCGGCCGGGCGACAGCTTGCGAATGTCATTCGTCAACACATGATTCAGAAAGGCTGCCGCGGCCGGTCCCTGCACCAGCACCTCTCCCATGTGCGAAACATCAAAAACCCCAGCCGCCCTGCGCACCGCCAGGTGTTCGCTCACGATTCCCGTGTAGTGGAGCGGCATGAGCCAGCCGCCAAACTCGACCAGTCGTGCCCCCGCCTTCTGGTGGACCTCAAACAGGGGCGTGCGTTTCAACATGGGTGTCGTCATGAGCAGGAGCGGGCGCAGCGGCGGGGGCGGCGGGGGGCGCGGGCTGCGTTTCCAGCCGCGTCAGGACTTCCTGAGCCAGCACCTCGTAGGCTGCTGCGCCGGAGCTGTACTTGTCGTAGTGAATAATCGGCTGGCCAAAGCTCGGCGCCTCAGCCAACCGCGTCGTGCGGGGCACAACGGTTTCAAACACCACCCGCCCGAAATACTGCCGGACTTCCTCGACCACCTGATGAGCGAGTTTGGTCCGAGCGTCGAACATGGTCATCAAAATCCCCAGAATCTGCAGCCCGGGGTTTGTGCCAGATTCGCGGACCTGGTCCAGGACGCGTTGCAACATCGAGATGCCCTCCAGGGCGTAGTATTCGCACTGCAAGGGCACCAGCACGCTGTCGGCCGCGGCGAAGGCATTCAAGGTCAGAATGCCCAGTGACGGCGGGCAATCCACAAACACCAGGTCGAACGCATCGCCCGCCCGCACCGGCTCAAGGGCCGTCTTAAGCCGGAGCAGGGGGGCATCCAGTTTGGCCAGCTCCAGTTCCGCCCCGCACAAATCCACTTCGCTGGGGACGGCTGCCAGCCGCTCAAAGGCCGTCGGCCGCACCTTGTCCACCAGCGTCCCTTCTCCGAGCAACGGCCCGTAGGCACTGCCGCCTTGCTGCTTCTCCAGGCCCAGCCCGCTGGTTGCATTGGCCTGCGGGTCCAAGTCCAACAGCAACACCCGCCGCCCCAGCGCCGCCAAGCAGGCCGCCAGGTTGATCGCCGTGGTTGTCTTGCCGACCCCGCCTTTCTGGTTGGCGACCGCGATGACTTTGGTTGGCACGCGGCAGGTGTAACGGAACGGGCGTGCCGATTCAAGGTTCGCTTCCCGGCCACGGGGCGCGACCCGCAAATCGCATGAAACAATTTGCCCCCCGGCCGGGTTATGGGGACAGCAACATGAATACGATCCTGATAACCGCAAGAGTGGCGCCGCTGACGACCAAGGGCCAATTGGTGCTCCGGCCGCTGGACGGGGCATTGACGACCCCGCGCGCCCACACCAGCTCGTCCAGCCGCGGCCACAGGCCCGGCCAGGGCCGCCAACCCAACGCAGCTCGGTCGTCCGCCCGGTGCGTCTGGATGACCCAAGCGCACGACTCCTGGGCGGAACGCTGCCTCTACCTGGCGCTGGCCGCCGCCGCCTTCGCGGGCCTGGTGCTTGGCGTGTTGACCGTGCTGGAGCAGGCTCAAAACTGGCCCATCTTCAACGCCTGGGTGGGCCGCATCTTGGGAGCGTGATCGCATGTCTGGCCACCGTGATCCCCGACCTTGCCGCTTGCGGCTTTGCGTTGCCACGGGACGCGGGGTTAGACTGGTTCTCCGAGGCCCGGGGTCTGCCCATGAGCGAGACGCAGCAGTTCGAGACTTTTATGCGAGCCCATCAGGACATGGTGTTCAGCACGGCCCTGCGGCTGCTGGCCAATCCGACCGAGGCGGAGGACATTGCCCAAGAGGTGTTCCTCCGTGCTTACGAGCGGTTCGACGCCCTGCGCGACAGCCCGACGGCGGCCGGCTGGCTCAAAACCGTCGCCACCAACCTGAGTCTCAACCACCTCTCCCGCTACCGCGCCCGTTGGCGTTTCTTCTCGGAACTCTTCGGCAAAACTGCCCGGGAAGAACCCGAGCCGGTCGTGGAATTCCCCGGCCCGGAAGATGTGGTTGCCGACCTGGCGCGGTCGGAGCGTCAGAAGCTGGTCGAGCAGGCGCTGGCCAGCCTGCCTGCGGCCCAGCGCGTCCCGTTGGTCCTCTTCCACATGGAAGGACTCCAATACGACGAGATTGCTGCCCGGCTCGGGGTCTCGCTGGGCAAGGTCAAGACGGACATCTTCCGCGGGCGCGATGCGCTGCGACGCAAGCTGCGCCTGCAACTGGACGCAGATGAGCGAGGGACGGAATCATGAACAGATCGGACGAACAGCGATGGGAGGCGGTCATTGACCGCGAACTGAAAGCCCTGCCGCTGCGGCGCGCCCCGGCCACTCTGGCGCCGCGGGTGTTGGCCGCCCTGGCCCGCCGAGGCGCGTGCCCTTGGTATCGGCAGTCCTGGCAAACCTGGCCGCTGCCGCTGCGCGCCACTTCTTTGCTGCTCTTGTGCACCGCCTTTGCGGGCGCGTGCTATGCCGGTTGGCAACTGCCACGCCTGCCCGCCCTCGCCTCCGCGGCGCGCACCATCGGCGGCTGGCTCGGCTCGCTGGAGGCACTCTGGAAAGCGGCCGCCGCGCTGCTCAACGCCGGCGGGCACGTGCTCCAAAGCTGCGGCACGGCCACGCTGGTCGGCGCGGCTACGGTGCTGCTGCTGGGCTATGCACTCTGTGTCGGGTTGACAACAGTCTATCTGCGGCTCGCCCTGGCGCGCCGCTGAAAGTGAGGTGGAAGATGAACAACAAACTGCACAACCGTCTGAATTGGTGGGCTACCGCCGTCCTTTGCACCGCCCTCGTTTGGGCGATGCCGGCCAGCCGCGCCCTGGAAAAAGCAACCATGCCGGAGCCGCAACCGTCGGCGACGCAAATGGCCGAAACAACGAATGCCGCGCCGGACGTTACGGCAGAGTCGCCGAGCCGCGCCCAGGCTGCCGCGACGAATGCCCCCAGCCACGCAACCAAGCATGGCGACTCTGCGCGCCGAGTCCTTCGCACGCATCGGGATGCCCAGGTCGCCATCGGCGGAAACGCTGTGTTGCCCGCCGGCGAGCGGGCCCAAGCTGTCGTGGCCATTGCCGGCAACGCCGTGGCCCACGGCAACGTCTCGGACGTCGTCGTAGCCGTGTTGGGCAACGTCGAAATCTCCGGCCAGGTCGGCGACGCGGTTGTCGCCGTGCTGGGAAATGTGAAGCTGCTGCCCGGGGCGAGGGTCGGCGGCGAAGTCGTCTCGGTGGGTGGCCGGGTCGAACGCGGCGAAGATGTCGAAATCGGCGGCACGGTGCAGGAGGTGCATTTCGATGCGCTCAACCTGCCCAAGGTGGACTGGCTGAAGTCGTTTCTGCTCAAGTGCGTTTTGCTGGGACGACCGTTGTCCCTGGGCGTCGGGTGGGTCTGGATTGTGGCCGGCTTGTTCCTGCTGCTTTACCTGCTGGTGGCACTGGCCTTGCCGCGCCCGGTGGAAGCCTGTGTGGAGGAGATCACGCGACGACCGATCGCCACGCTGCTGTTGGGGCTGCTGACCAAGGTGCTGTTGCCCATCGCTACCTTGGTGCTGCTGGTTACTGGCATCGGAGTGTTTGTTGTGCCGTTTCTGTTTGCCGCGGTGCTGTTTGCGGGCATCGTGGGCAAGGCGGCCCTGCTGGCCTACCTGGGTCGGCAGTTGGGGCGGCAGACCGGCCTGACGTTCTTGCAGCCGCTGCTCGTGGCTTTGCTGGCCGGTTGTTTCATGCTGACCGCGCTTTACCTGGTGCCGTTTCTGGCGTTGGTGGTGTACGCCGTAACCGGGATTTGGGCGTTGGGCGCGGCGGTGTCGGCAGCCTTTGGCGGCATGCGCCGGGAGCTGCCCCAGCGCCCCGGCCTCCCGCCCGCGACACCACCTCCTGGCTACCCGCCGGGCACCTCCACACCACCGACTACCGCCGCCATGGCCGCGCCACTGGCGTCAATGCCTGTGCCGCCGGTCGAGCCTCCCGGCGGACCGCCTGCCGCGGCTGCAACCCCACCGCCGTATCAGACGCCTCCAGTTGCCCCTGCGGTCCCCACGTCTCCGCCCCCGATGCACGAGGCCTTGACGCTGCCCCGGGCCGGGTTCTGGGAGCGCATGGGTGCCGGTTTCCTGGATGTGATTCTCGTCAGCATTCTGGGGGCACTGGTGGGCGGGCCGCCGTTGGGCTTTCTGGTCGCGCTGGCCTACTTCGCCGGCATGTGGACCTGGAAAGGCACAACCGTCGGGGGCGTCGTGCTCAATTTGAAGGTCGTGCGTCTGGACGGCCAACCGGTCACCTTCTGGGTCGCGCTGGTTCGCGGCCTGGCGGCGGCTTTTTCGATTGTCGTCTTCTTCCTGGGAATCCTTTGGATTGCCTGGGACGCCGAGAAACAAGGCTGGCACGACAGGATCGCCGGTACGGTCGTGGTGCGCACCCCGCGCAGCCAGTCGCTGGTTTGCATCTGAACGCGCCCCTGACGCACGGATGGGAGGAACACATGGAACAGACGGGTGGGCGCGGTTGTTCGGCACCCCGCCCATCCGCCGTCAAGCACCTGCCCCTAGAACTACGCCCTCGAAAACGCCGTCGCGGCTGCGTTCAGACCAACGTGGCGGCTGGCGTTGCAATCGTGCTGAGGACCAGCAGCCAGCCGATCCCAAGGGTCATCTAGGGGAAGTTCCTCAGGTGCGGGTTGGTGTTGTGCTGTTGCGGTTCGCGTCTGGGACGGGAGAGACCGCCTGCGGTCTCAGGGTTTGAACAGGCGGTAAAACTTCGTGGGCAATGCGGCCGGGACGGTGACGGGATTGATCGGGCCGCTGGGGGAATTGGTCCAAGTGCCGGCGCTCAGGCTCAGGCGCTCCTGCAACACCCAGTTGGTGCCGGTGGCCGGCGTCCACCAGAGCGTCGCCCAGCCCGGCGCAGCGTTGGTGATGAAAAGGGTCGGCGCGCCGGGCGTTTGCACCAGTTGCGGCAACGCCCAGAAGCCGCCGACCAACCAGTAGCCGCTGGCCTGAGCGGGCAGCTCAGCACTCTGCCGCTGCGCCCAGCCCCCGGCTACGAGGCGGACGCGCCCCGGCCCTGCACCCGGGCTGCTGGAGGTTACACCACGCGGCCGTGCCTTACTTTTCCTCCACCACTTCGACCAGGCCCACGTCAATGTACTGGCCACCGCCGGTCTGATGGCAGTGAACGGCCATGACGTTTCGGCCGGCCCGGAGCGCACTCCGGCCCGCCGGCGTTAACGGGACATCTTCGTAAGCCGTCGTGTAACCCCTGACGGCCCCGGCCAACACACCGTTGACGTAGATCTCGGCATCCTCGTCGTGGTGCAACCAGAGGCGCAGGCCTTTCAACTGGTCGGCCCGCAGTTCGATTGGGCGTCGCAACCAGATGTCCGGGGTGTTCCACACCGTGCCGATGACGGCGCCCGGCGTGCCGCGTGTGCCAAAGCCGCTCCGACCTTCTGTCCAGGCGGAGTCGTCAAAATCGGGCTTGGTCCAGTCCGCGGGCGGCTGGCTGGTCGTGTAGCGCCAGGTCGCCGGCTGCCTGTCCGCGGCTGGCACGATGGGGGTGATTTGGGGCGGCTTGGGCATGGGCGCCCAGCCGGAGGCCCGGGTCGTGTCGCGGCCGGCCCACTTCTGCCAAACCGCTTGGTTGTAAAGCAGTGGCAGGAACACCGCGCCCACCACGGGGCGGGCGGTAAAGCCGCGCTTGCGCGCGGTGTCGGTGAAATACCAGTCGGTCATCGGCGAGCGGTCGGGCGTCTCGTTCAGAAACCGGAACACGGGGCTTACGAGCGCCTCGAAGTCCGCGCGTTCCCCCGTGAGCGTGGCGGTCCAGACAATCCAGTCCAGTTTGGTGTAGGTCGAGCGGTTGTCCAGCGGCAGGCCGTAGTGGTTCTGCACGCGCTTGTAGAAGGCCATTTCCTTGCGGGCGACCTCGGCGGGGAACAGGTTCAGCCCCAGGATGCGGTCCCAGACCAGGTTGTATTTCTGACTCCACGTGCCCGGTTTGTCGAACGCCAACCGGAAGTGATCGCCGTCGTCGGCTTCCTTCACCCACTTTGCCGCGAACTCGCGGGCCAGTTTCCAATACTCGGCAGCCTTGGCCCTGTCGCCGCGCAGGTCGCACAGCTTCGCGAACGACCCCAGCCCGACGATGGCCTTGGCGCTCAGGTTCACGTTGTGGGCCAGGTGGCCGGCGAAGTCGTCGGTGCACAGTTGGTTCTCGGGATCAAAACCCTTGGCTTTGAGATACTCGGCCCACTGTTCGAGTTGTTTCCAGTAAAGGCCGGCGAAGTCCGCATGGCCCTCCATGTGCGCGATGGCGGCCATGAGGATGAGCAGGTTGCCGCTCTCCTCGACGGGCATCTGGTTTTCCTCGCTGCGCTCGCCGCCGCCATAGACCTGGCCGTTGGCGTGCGGGTAGGTGCCGAGGTCGTGCGGCGCGAAGGGGAACTTCCACCGCTCGCTCGCCGCGTAATTCATGAACGGCACGAGGAACGACTTGGCCAGCGTGGGCCCGAACAGCAGGAACTGCGGGGACATCGGATAAAACACGTCGCTCGTGCCGATGCATCCGTTGGAATGGTTTTCCTTGCAGAACTGGAGCGGCTGGCCGCGGGCGTCCGCCACGAACTTGCCCGCCGCGAAACACTGGCGATAGGCGAGCGCGGCCAGCCGGGCATATTGCTCACCGCCGGCCCGGCGCAAATCCGTCATCAACTCGGCGTCAAACTGCGCACAGCGTTTCTTGAGCGATTCGTAATTGGCAGCGGCCTTCTTCAACAACGCCGCCGCGTCATCGCCGTTGCGCCGCCAGTACGGCCGCAGGTTCTTTTTCACGTACTGGATCGAGAACTCGTCGTCGTAGGCGAGCATCAGCCAGCGGGAAACGGGGCGCTGCCCCACGCGGCCCAGATCGAAGCTCAGGCTCAACTGCAGGTCGGCGCAGCTCTGGGGAGTGGGCGGCGGCGACTCCAACACAGCCCCGGAGGCGAGAAAGTAGAGCAGCGGTTTTGGTCTGGCGGGCGCGGCGAGGTAAAAGTGCCCCCAATCAATGCGCAGGTCGTCGCCTCGTTTGGCCAGCACGGGCTGGTCGGCAGAGCCTACCCTGGCGGTCACCAAGCCCGGCAGGCCGGGCCGCGCCGCAACGACCAACTGCTTCGGCTCGTTGACCGCAATTTCCGGGAAGGCGAGGAAATCCAGCGCGACCGTCGGGCGCAACGCCGTGCTGCTGCGTACTTCAGCCACCACGTAAGTGAGCGGCCGGGCCAGCACGTCAAGGTCTTCCGGCAACGCCGGCGTCAGGAACGTGAGCGTCAGCCGCACGCCTTCGCCCTCGAACGTGTAAATCGTGCGCGTGGGCAGCACTTCGAGATTCGTTTGCGGCAGCGCAGGCGCGGACGCCGGCTCCTTGCCCATCAGGCGAAACGCCTTGCCGTCAATGCGCACCAGGCTGGTGAGCCGATGCGGCTTGCCGGTCCAGTGGACGGTGTCCGCGTCGGTCAGTTTGTCCGCCGGCGACCAGATGCTGAAATACGGGTCGTGCGTGACCAGTGGCACGGCGGGCGGGCGGAGGGGTGGGAGGTCCTGCACCGGGGCGGCATGGGGCGAAGGGCAACCAAACAACAAAAACGCAGCCGCACACGCCATCGAGTGGCCTGCCGAGGCCGCGAGGATCTTGAATCTGCCGTATCGCCGCTTTGCATTGGGCGAACCGTTCGACGGTCGTGCGGCCGGCAGATTGAGAATCCGCGATACAGTCGAACGCAATCCTGCGCTACATGCGTTGGTCCTCATGATATGTTCCTTTCGCTACTGGTGCGGCCCTGGCTTGGGAGGCGGCGTGTAGAGCCTCCTGGCGGCAGCGGCGATCCGGTCCGCGTCCATCTTCACCACCGCGCGGTCGTAGGTCATCAGGCCGTTGACTTCGATTTCGACGTCGGTGGTCTGGGTGTAAACGGCGGCCGCCAGCCCCCTGTCAGTGACGAGCGGGCGCAGTTTTTCGAGCAGGTCCAAATAGGCGGCGGTGAGTTCCTCGGGCGTCTTGAAGCTTTTGTAGCCCCAGTTTTTCTCGTCCTGCCAGGTGTGGCCCTTGAGGGGGAGGCCCAGGCCGCCGAATTCGCCCAGCACGGCGGCGCGTTTCTCTTCCAGCGGCGGCGCGTCCGGGCCGGGATACTTGTGCAGATCGTTCACGTCGCCGCAACCGCGGTCGGTCCAGCCGCTGGCGTTGTTCACCAGCCGCGTCGGGTCCCACTGCTTGATGAGGTCCACGATCCGGCAGGTGTCCCATTGCCCCCAGCCCTCGTTGTAGGGCACCCACATGACGATGCTGGGATGGTTGTGGAGGCCCTCGACCATCGCGCGGAGTTCGCGCTCGAACTGCGCGGCCGACTCCGGCGAGCGCGTGATGTCCGGGTCTTTGCCGCGGATGTATTTGTCGCCGCTGGGCATGTCCTGCCAGACCAGCAGGCCCAGTTTATCGCACCAATAATACCAGCGGGCCGGCTCGATCTTGACGTGCTTGCGGCACATGTTGAACCCGAGCCGCCTGGTCATCTCGATGTCATAGCGCAACGCCTCGTCGGTGGGGGCCGTGTAAAGGCCATCCGGCCAGAAGCCCTGATCCAGCGGGCCGAATTGAAAGAGCGGTTGGTTGTTCAGGAAAAGGCGGTTGACGCCGGATGCGTCCCTGGCGATGGCGATTTTGCGCAGGCCGAAGTAACTCTGCAGTTGGTCCACCGCCTTGCCACCCTCGTAAAACGTGATGCGCAGGCCGTAGAGAAAAGGGTTCTCAGGCGACCAGAGCTTCGGATTGGGAATGGACAGCGTGACGCTCGGCGCGACTTGCGGCGGAATGGAGCGGGTGGACGCCATCTGCTCGACGCGCCCTTCCTGGATGACTCGCCGGCCGTCCAGCACTTCCACTTTGAGGGCGGGCTTGCCGCCCGCGTTGACGGCGTTGGCCCGCACCGTAACCGAGGCTCGGTCCACGTCTGGCGTGATCCGCAGCGCGCGAACGTGGGATGCGGCCACCGGCTCCAGCCACACCGTCTGCCAGATGCCGCTGGTGGGCGTGTACCAGATGCCGTGGGGATTGCGGACCTGCTTGCCGCGCGGCTGCGTGCCGGCGTCGGTCGGGTCCCACACTGCCACCACGATTTCCTGCTGGCCCGGCGGCTTGAGCGCGTCGGTGATGTCGAAGCTGAAGGCGTCGTAGCCGCCGCGGTGCGCGCCGATCTCGCGGCCGTTGACCCACACGGAGGCCTCCCAGTCCACCGCGCCGAAGTGGAGCAACACGCGCCGGCCGGACTTGAGGTCCCAGGCGCGCGGGATGGTGAACGTGCGCCGATACCAAAGCCGGTTCGTTTCATAGACGCGCTTCATGACGCCGGAGAGCGCGGACTCGACGGGGAACGGCACGAGGATTTGCCCGTCCCAGCGGGTCGGTTGCGAGGCGTCCTTGGCGGTGATGGCGTAGTCCCAGAGGCCGTTGAGGTTCAGCCACTCTTTGCGGACCAATTGCGGGCGCGGGTATTCGGGGTGGGCAGTCCTGGGCGAGACCTTCCTGGCCCAACGGGTCAGCAGCGGGCCTTCGGCAGGCTGCCAAGGTTTGTCGGCCGCCAAGGCGGTCAGGCAGCCAAGCAGGGCAAGGATGGCCACAGTTTGAGGTATTCGTTTCATAATCATGCGGGTGAGGGTCAATCTCCAATTTTCCACTCCAAGATGCCGCCGGAGAACTCGGGCTGAAGCTGAACTTCGATGCGGAGAGCCGAGGGCTCAACGACCGGAAACTGGACGGTGTTCCAAGCGTGCTTCTGGATGCCGAAACCGCTGGCGCCGCGCACGGCCTGCCAGTCGTTGCCCACGCGGCACAACAGCCGCCACGAGGCCGGCACCCGGCACTGGCCCACACCGGTGTCGTCGAACCAATACACTGAGACGCGACCAACTTTGCGTGGCTGCTCGAAGTCGTATTGCACCCACTCCGTCGTGCCGCGCCGTGGCCACCAGGTGAAGCGCGGGATGTTATGGTCGTTGGAATCGGTTGGTTCGAGACCGTCGCTCAGGGCATCCACCGTGTCGTTCTCGAAGCAATGTGAGGCGCTGGCCTTATAAGCCGGCGGCCCGGGCCTGACAGGCTCAACCCACTCGTGCGCCTGCGGCCCGGGGCTGGCCGTTGGAAAACAGGCAATCCGCAACCGGGCCGCGCCCATGGGAATCAGCGTGATTTCCTCCACAGGCTCGGTGGTCTTGGCGGGACTGGGCTGGAGCGGGCCGACCAGGTTCAGGCGGTCCATCTGCCACTGCGGAATCTTGCGCGCACGCGCCTTGAGGTGGAGCGGCGCAGTGTCCGGGGTGAATGGCTGCGGCGGCAGCGGGCCGGGCTTGCGCTCCAGGCGCAACGAGCGGGCCGGATTGCGCGCGTCCAGGACCAGCCCGTAGTTCCACGGTGATTCGGGAAAAACCTCCCACTCCGGCCAGCGCGGGTCACGGTCGCCGTAGCGCTGCCAGCGTTCCTTGATGGGCAGGGCAAAACTCAGCGGGCCGTAATTTACCGAGACCGCGTTCTTCTGTTTTTCCCAGGCGCGCACGACGACGCGCATGGGCAGCCGCAGCATGACGGTGTCGCCGTCCCGCCAGTCGCGCTCGATGACGATGAACGCGAGCGGCCGGGCCTTCACACGGGCGGTCTTGCCGTTGATTTTCAGCTCGGGTTTCTCGCACCAGCGCGGCACGCGCAGGTAAAGCGGAAACATGACTCTCCCCGGCGCGCTGACTTTGAACGTCACGGTCTCGCCGAAGGGGTAATCGGTTTCCTCAGCGATGCGCACGGTCGCGCCGTCGCCGACCTTGGCGCTGACTTCGCTCGCCGCGTAAAGCGACGCGCACAAGCCGTTGTCGGGCGTGGCCAGCCAGAGTTCCTCGGCGTAGTAGGGCCAGCCGTGGGAGACATTGTGCTGGCAGCAGCGATAGACCTCGAACGGGCTGTAGGAAAACATCGTGCCGCTGTTCTGAATGCCGGGCGATTTGTTGTGGCGGTCGAGCTGCACCTGGTTGGCGCTGGTGATGTAGTGCAGGCCCTTCTGGTCGGGCGTCAGGCTGGCCGGAAACGAGTTGAACGCGATTTCCTCGCAACGATCCGCCCAAAGCGGCTCGCCGGTGATCTTCAGCAGCATTTGGTAGCTGTGCATGAACTCGACGATGCCGCAGGTCTCGATGCCACCGCGCGGGTCGGTGTACCCGGGCCGGCAGTTCTCGTCCCCCACAAACCCGCCGCCGGGAAACTGGCCGTAAAGGCCCATGAGCTTCTGCCAGTTGCGCTCGGCCGACTCGCGGTGGGCCGGTTCGCGCGTGAGCATCCAGGCGACCGTGCCGGCGCGGAAGCCTTGGGCGAGGTTGACGTTGTGCCAGTTGATGACGTCCTTGTGCCACTCGGCCATGTTCTCGTGGATCTTGCGGGCCAGGTCGAGCAGCCACGGCTCGCCGGTGCGGTTGTAAAGCCAGAAGGCGCTTTCGATGTTGTCCCCGGCGCGAATCTTCGGCCAGTACCCCTCGCCAAACGCGCTGGGCGGCAGCGTATTTTCCCAGCGCAGATAGCGGGTCATGACCTCGATCGCGCGCGGGTCGCCGGTGAACTCATGGTAGCTCTGCAGGATGTTGAGCACGACCATGTGCGGCCAGAGGTCCGGCTTGCCACCGAGGCTGGTGAGCAACGCGCGTGGGCCGAACCACCCATCCTCGCGCTGCGATGCCATGGCAGCCGTGATCCACTTTTTCGCTTCGGCGATGAGCTTCTCGTCACCCAGCACGTAACCCAGATCGCCGTAGCCCTTGAGCCAGTAGGGCATCTCCTCCCAACCCCGCTCACCCGTGCCGTCCGGGCTGGCCCAGGCGCTTTTCTCGAAGTTCAGCCAAGGCGAAATCTCCGCCAGCCGGCCGGTCATGCCATCGCGTTCCAGCTCCAGTTGATGCCGCAACCAACCACGGGGCTGGATGCTGCCGATGGGCAGTTTGATAAACGGGCTGGGCGCGAGCGGCGGACGGTTGGCGACGTAGTATCGGTTGGTAGCTGTCAAGGGCGGGGCGCTGACGGCGCGGAGGGTTTCCGCGCCGGGCGCGCCGTTAAGGACCGTGAGCGAGGCAAGCATGGCAAGCGCGGGTATTTTCATCGTCTTAAGGCAGGCGCGTTTGAGCCTGTCGGCTGGCCATTAAACCGGCGCCCCACGGCCGTGGCAAGCCGTTATGCCCGCAAGCGTGCTTTGCGATTTGACTCAAAAAGATTGTTACCGAAGCGGGGGACGGGGCTGTCAGACAGCCCCGGTTGACTCAACAATGGGTGTTACCGAAGCCATGCACACCCCAATGAGCCAAAACACCCGTCAGGAAGTCCTCCTCCAAATGCGCCGGCGCTACCTCCGCGCCGGGCACCG
>Ga0073932_1003961_pt1 | contig 18545 bp, 15 predicted proteins | sample DewCreD2012metaG_FD_76967 | JGI IMG/M metagenome (GOLD analysis project Ga0073932, IMG submission 76967) | Hot spring sediment bacterial and archeal communities from British Columbia, Canada, to study Microbial Dark Matter (Phase II) - Dewar... ... | reverse complement strand
CGGCGTACACCGGGTGTAATGCCGAGATCGCGCCAATCGTCAACGCCGCCTACGAACAGCAGGTGGTGGAACTGGTGAACCAGGAACGGCTGAACAACGGCGGCCTGCCGCCGCTCAAACGGGTGACCGAACTGGACCAGGCGGCGCGGTATCATGCCGAGGATATGCGCGTCGACGGCTACTTCCAACACGACTCGTATGACGGCCCTGCAGGAGCCACGTTTGCTTGCGCCTGGAGCACGCGCATCGGCAGGTTCTACACCGGGGCCTCGTCGATGGCCGAGAACATCGCCTGGGGCTATGGGTCACCGGCCAATGTGATGAGCGGCTGGATGGGAAGTTCCGGCCACCGCAACAATATCCTGACCACGAGCCGGTGGGAGATTGGCGTAGGTTACGCCAGCGGCAACATCTGGGTGCAGGACTTCGGCCGCAAGAGCGGGCGCTACCCGCTAGTAATCAACCGGGAAGCGGGTGAGACGACCACACGCGCGGTGTCGCTTTACATCTATTCTGGCGCTGGCTCGGCGGCCTGGACCCACATGCGCCTGAAGAACGACACGGACGCCGGTTTTGGGCCCTGGCAGCCGTTCCAGAACTCGTTCAACTGGACGCTCGGGCCGGGCAATGGCGCGCGCTCGGTCACGGTTGAGCTGAGCAGCAACGGCGGCAGTACGGTCGGCGCCACGTCCCTGGACACAATTACGCTCAATGCGGCCAACAGGCTCGGCGATCTGCCGGACCAGGTTTTCTTCTTGCATGACCTGGGCACAGGCGAGACTTCGCCCGCGGCTAACACACTCAACCTGGACAATGTGGGCAGCGGCAGCGCCCTGACTTGGAGCGCAGCTTCTCAGGGCAGTTGGTTTGATCTGTCCGGCGCCGGCGGCGTGACACCGTCCGCGTTGACCATCACCCCGACCACATTCGGCGGCTCCCCGCAAACGTACACCGGCGCCGTTACGGTGACGGTGACCAGCCCGGGCGGCGCCGAGAACTCCCCGCAGCGCGTGGACCTGACCCTGATCGTGGTCCCGCAGGTGGCACACGTCTACCTGCCCGTCATCCGGCGCTGAGAATAAATCTGGCTGTAGTACAATTTGGTTCTCCACGAAGAGCACGAAAGGGCACGAAGCAGGCGGGATTAAGCGCCTTCGTGTAACTTCGTGCCCTTCGTGGAGATGTTGTCTAGGGCAGGCAGAGAAGAGCACGAAAGGGCGCGAAGCAGGCGGGATTAAGCGCCTTCGTGTAACTTCGTGCCCTTCGTGGAGATGTTGTCTGGGGCAGGCAGAGAAGAGCACGAAAGGGCGCGAAGCAGGCGGGATTAAGCGCCTTCGTGTAACTTCGTGCCCTTCGTGGAGATGTTGTCTGGGGCAGGCAGAGCATGGCAACGGTGAAAATCAAGTATCGCGACAAAGAATATGAAGTGAACGCCGGGATGACGGTGCGGGACGCGATCAAAAAGGTCGGCCTGCAGCCGGAGGCGGTGCTGGCGGTGAGCGACGGCAAGCTGATCACGGACGACACGATCATCACGGACGGCATGCGGATCAAGCTGGTGGCGGTGGTGTCGGGAGGGGCGCCAGGTCCCCGCGCCGCCGCAGGCGGCGCCGTAAGCATCACCGCAGGTGGTGCGACATGAAATGCCGGAAGTGCGGCGAGACGGCCGTCATCAACATGCGCCAGCACAAGCTGGGGCTGTGCGCCGGGCATTACCTGGAGTGGCTGCCGGAGCAGGTGGAGCGCTTCGTCGAGAAATACCGGATGTTCACGCGCCAGGAGAAGGTGCTGGTGGCCGTCTCCGGCGGCAAGGACTCGCTCGGCCTGTGGGACATCCTGCACCGGCTCGGCTACCGGACCGAGGGGCTGTACATCGGCCTGGGAATCGGCGCGCCGCAAAGCGGCGCGGGCGGGGACTATTCCGGCGAGTCGCTCCGCTTGAGCGAGGCGTTTGCGGTCGAACGCGGGCTGACGCTGCACGTGGTCGATGTCGAGGAGCGCTTCGGGGCCACGATCCCGGAGCTGGCGGTCATCAGCAACCGCGGGCATGGCAAGCCCTGCTCGGTGTGCGGCCTGAACAAGCGCTACATCATGAACCGCGCGGCGCTGGAGGGCGGCTTCGACGCGCTGGCCACCGGCCACAACCTGGACGACGAGGTGGCGGTGCTGATGCAGAACACGTTCAACTGGGCGGCGGGTTACCTGGCCCGGCAGGCGCCGGTGCTGCCGGCGGCCGGCGGCCTGACGCGCAAGGTCAAGCCGCTCTGCCGCATCTACGAGCGTGAGATGACGGCTTACTGCCTGGTGCGCGGCATCGAGTACATCTACGACGAATGCCCGCACGCCGAGGGTTCGACGACCATCTATTACAAGGACATCCTGAACCGGATGGAGGCGGACCGGCCGGGCGCCAAGCTGCAGTTCTACCTGAGTTTTCTGCAGGCCAAGGAGCAGGGGTTGTTCGCCCAGGCCGAGGACAAGGTGGATCTGCACCCGTGCGACCGGTGCGGCCAGCCGACCTCGGCGCCCGGCGATTGCTCGTTCTGCCGGCTGTGGGACAAAGTGCGGCTGGTGAAGCAGACGGTGGGGGCGCGGCCCCAGGCGGCGCCGCTGCTGGCGAGGTGAGGGGATGCGCGCCTACCGTCATCTCGCCACGCTCACCGCCCTTTTTGTCGCCGTGCTCATCCTGTCCAACGTCGCGTCCACGAAGGTTGTGGAGCTGGGCCCGTTCACGTTCGACGGCGGCACGCTGCTATTCCCGCTGGCTTACATCTTCGGCGACGTGCTGACCGAGGTGTACGGATACCGGGCCAGCCGGCGCGTGATCTGGACCGGTTTCGCGTGCCTGGCCCTGATGGTGGTGACGCTGGCCGTCGTGGACGCGCTGCCGCCGCGCTCGGACGCGTTCAGCGCCGTGCTCGGCCAGGCGCCGCGCCTCGCGGTCGCCAGCCTGGTGGCCTACTGGGCCGGCGAGTTCGTCAACGCTTTCGTGCTGGCCAAGCTCAAGGTCCGCACGGCCGGGCGCTGGCTGTGGACGCGCACTCTCAGCTCCACGCTGGTCGGGCAGCTGGTGGACACAGCCGTCTTCCTGCTGGCCGCTTTCTACGGCGCCTGGCCCAACGACCTGCTCTGGACGGTGTTCGTCTCCAACTATGTCTTCAAGGTCGGGGTGGAGGCGCTGTTCACGCCCGTGACTTATCAGGTGGTGGGGTTCCTCAAACGGACCGAGCGCGAGGATTACTTTGACCGGGAGACAGACTTTAATCCGTTGGTATTGGGATGAGGCCTTAAGGCAGAAGGCACAAGGCGTAATGCAAAACTGCGGCGCTGGCAATTGTGCCCTGTGCCTTGAGAACCCCCATGACCTCTGATAACTCGAGCCCCCACAAATCCGGCTTCGTCGCCGTGGTCGGCCGACCCAACGTCGGCAAATCGTCGCTGATGAACGCCTACCTGGGCGAGAAGATCGCCATCGTCTCGCCCAAGCCGCAGACCACGCGCCATGTCCAGTTGGGCATCCTGACCGCGCCGGGCTACCAGGTGGTGTTCGTGGACACGCCCGGCCTGCACGAACCGCGCAACGCGCTGGGCCAGTACATGGTCGAGGCGGCGGCGCGCGCCATCCTGGACGCCGACGTGATCCTGTTTATCGTGGACGCCAGCCAGCCGCCCGGCGCCGAGGACGCGAACTGCGCGGCGCGCCTCCGGGCCGCCCCGGGCCGTCTCCCTGTGGTGCTGGCGCTGAACAAGAGCGACCTGCTCGAGCCCAGGCACGTCCTCGGCCACACCGACGCCTATCGCGCGCTGGTCCCCGAAGCGCAGTGGATGCTGATCTCGGCCACGCGCGGCGACAACCTGGACAGGCTGCTGGAGCTGATCGTGGCCGCGCTGCCGGAGGGACCCGCGCTGTACCCGGAAGACGAGCTGACGCAGACCCATCTGCGCGACCTGGCGGCCGAACGGGTGCGCGAGGCGGCCCTGAACGTGCTGGAGCAGGAAGTGCCGTATGGGATCGCCGTGGAGGTCGAGGCGTTCGACGAGAGTAAGCCGGGCCTGACGCGCATCATGGCCACGATCTACGTAGAGCGCGAGTCGCACAAACCGATCGTCATCGGCAAAGGCGCGAGCAAGCTGAAGGAAATCGGGTCGCGGGCGCGGCTGGAGATCGAGCGGCTGCTCGACGGCAAGGTCTACCTGGAACTGCACGTGAAGGTGCGCGCCGACTGGCGCAAGGACGAGCGCGAGGTAAGGCGATTAGGCTATCGGACCCAGCACTGATCACTGATCGCGGATCGCTGAACAGAAAGCATGACCAAAGAACTCGATTTTCCCTTCGCGGCGCGCTACGGCTCGGACGAGATGCGTGCGCTCTGGTCGGATGACCACAAGCGCCGGACCTGGCGCCGCATCTGGGTGGCGTTGGCCGAGGCCCAGGCTCAGGCCGGGCTGGCCACGCCCGGGCAGGTGCGCGACCTGCGCGCCCACGCGGACCGGCTGAACACCCGGCGCGCGCTGGAGATCGAAAAGGAGATCGGCCACGACGTGATGGCCGAGGTGCGCGCCTTCGCCGAGCAATGCCCGGCGGGCGGCGGCCTGATCCACTGGGGCGCCACCAGCGCGGACGTGACCGACAATGCCGACGTGCTGCGGCTGCGCGACGCGCTGCGCCTGCTGCGCGGACGCCTGCGCGAGCTGCTGGCGGTCTTCGCGGACCAGGTCGCCCTGCACCGCGGGCTGGCCTGTATGGCGTACACGCACCTGCAGCCGGCCGAACCGACCACGCTCGGCTACCGGCTGGCGGTTTACGCCCAGGACCTGCTCCATCATCTTTATCTGCTGGATACGCTGATCGACAGCCTGCGCGGCAAGGGCCTGAAGGGCGCGGTCGGCACGCAGGCCTCCTACGCCGAGCTGCTGGCCGGGACGGGCACGTCGCCGGCCGAGCTGGAGGCGGTCGTGATGCGCGGGCTGGATCTGCCTGCCTTCCCGGTCGCCACACAGACCTATCCCCGGGTGCAGGATTACCAGGCGCTGGCGGCCCTGGCCGGGCTGGCCGCGTCGCTGCACAAGTTCGCGTTCGACCTGCGCGTGCTGCAATCGGTGGGTTTCGGGGAGATGGCCGAGCCGTTCGGCGAGAAGCAGGTCGGCTCGAGCGCGATGCCGTTCAAGCGCAACCCGGTCCAGGCCGAAAAGATCTGCTCGCTGGCCCGCTATGTGGCCGCCCTGCCGGCGGTGGCCTGGGAGAACGCGGCCGGGTCGCTGCTGGAGCGCACCCTGGACGACTCCGCCAACCGGCGCGTGGCGCTGCCCGAGGCCTGCCTGGCGTTGGACGAGATGCTGCTCACGGCGCTGAAGATTATGCGCGGCCTGCAGGTTGACGCCGCCGCGTGCCGCGCCAACTTAGAGAAGTTTGGGCCGTTCGCGGCGACCGAGCGCGTGCTGATGGCGCTGGTGCGGGCCGGGGCGGACCGGCAGAAAATGCATGAGCGACTGCGCGAGCACAGCCTGCGGGCCTGGGAGGCGCTGAAGAAAGGCAAGGCCAACCCGCTGGCCCACAACCTGGCCGCCGATCCTGAATTGCTGCGTCACCTGCAGCCGGCGCGCCTGACCGAGCTGATGAAGGCCGAGGCCTACCTGGGCACGGCCGTGGAGCGGGCGGAGGCGCTGGTGACGGAGATCAGGCGAGTAGTGGGTGGCGGATAGTGAGTAGGGGGAGTGGAGTGCTGAGAGCCCAATGCGGACCGCGTCGTGGGTATCGCGCATCGGGCTAGCTTTCAGCGCCTGATGAGCGTCCACAAGAGCACGACGCCGGCTAACCCCCAACTCCCATAACCCAGCTCCGGCTGGCCGTTGAGATAGAGCACGACGCCGACGCCGGCCAGGCCGGTGAAAATCAGGCCCCCGGTCAGCCGGTTGACGGCCGCCGCGAGCCGGTCCGGCGCCTGCGGGCCGCGCCCATTGACGTGCCCGCCGGCCAGGAGCTCCCCGCGCTCCAGGCGCGTCAACACGCGATCCAGGCGGCCGGGCACGGCCAGCAGCCGGCGCCCCAGGTCGGCCAGCTCGTTCAGCCAGTCATCGAGATTGCGCTGATCCCTCTCCTGATCGATCAGTTCCCGCGCGAACGGCGCCAGCGCCGCAAAGATGTTGAAGTTGGGGTCCAGCCCGGTGCACATGCCGGAGAGGATCGCCAGCGTGCGCCCCAGGTAGATCAGGTTTTCGGGCACCTGGAAGGGCATCTCGAAGAGCACGTCGCGGAACTGGCGCGAGAACGCCTCCACTTCGCGGTAGTTCGTCTGGCGCAGCTCGTGCATGCTCTTGCCCCAGAAGCGGTCGAAGACGGCCGTCTCCGCGGCGATGATGCGCCCGACGTCGGCTTCCGGCAGGATGGCGCCGAGGTCCACCGCCGCCTGGACCAGGCGGGCCGGGTTGCGCGAGGCCAGGGCGATGGCGCCCTCGCGCAGGGCGGCGCGGATGCCGGGCGTGACCGCGCCGACCATGCCGAAATCCACAAACACCAGGCGCCAGCCGGGCCGGTCGGCCAGCGGTTCGACGAACAGGTTGCCCGGATGCGGGTCGGCGTGGAAGAAACCGTAGTCGAAGATCTGGATCATGTACGCGCGGAACAGCCGGCGCGCGACGTGGGCGCGGCTGATCCCGGCCGCGGTGATGGCGTCGTAGTCGGTGACCTTGATCGCGCCGACGTCTTCCAGGGTGAGCACGCGCTGCGTGCTGGTTTCCGGGTAGACGCGCGGAATGCGGATCCCCGGGCTGTCCGCGAAGAGGTCGGCGAAACGGGCGGCGTGCCGGGCCTCCAGCCCGTAGTCCAGCTCGTCGCGCAGCGTGAAGCTGAACTCGCGCAACAGCCCGTCGACGTCGGCGCGGCGCCGGATGGGCGGATAACGCTTGATCCAGCGGGCCACGGTGCGCAGGGCGGCCAGGTCGATCTCGACGATGGCCTCGATGCGCGGGCGCAGGACTTTGACGACGACGCGCTCGCCGGTCGGGAGCCGGGCGCGATGAGCCTGGCCGAGCGAGGCCGCGGCCAGGGCCTGCGGCTCGAACTCGGCGAAGGCGGCCGAGAGCGGCCGGCCCAGCTCGCGCTCGACGACGGCGCGGATGTCGGCGAACGGCTCCGGCGGCACCTCGTCTTGCAGGCCGGCCAGCTCGGACGTGACGTACTCCGGCAGGACGTCCACGCGCGCCGACAGGAACTGGCCGACCTTGATCATGACGCCGCCCAGCTGCACGGCCAATCCCCGGAAGCGCGCCGCCCAGCGCGAGTAGCGGGCGCGGGCGGTCCGGTTCGCCCAGCCGCCCAGGCCCAGGCGCCGGGCGACGATCTCCCAGGCGATGATGTGCAGGATCAGCCGGCCGAAGAAGACGATGATGCGGAGGTAACGAAGGTTGAGGGGCATGGGTGTCTGGCGGGAATCTCACCTGACCCCACCCGCCGCCGCCGCACTCACTGCGCGCATGCTGGGGCGCCGCCTTCTCCTTTCCTCTCCAGCGGGCGCGCAGCGCCAGCGGCGGGAGGGGGGAGGGCCGGGGCGGGGAGGGGTGAGGTCACCACCCCATCACGGCGCAAACGGCGGGCGCGAGGTCCACGAGGCCGGGGCGGCGGCCGGCCTCGGCCCGGCATCGGTCGGCGATGGCGCCCTGCGCGGCCAGGCGCAGCGCCGCGACCTGCGCCGGCGAGCCGGTCGGCCAGCCGAACGACAGCACGGCCTCCGAGTCGTCCGGGTGCAGGCCGCCGTGCGTGCCCTTGAGCGGGGCGCCGAAGTAAAAGCCGTCCGCGTAGTTGGCGGCCAGGACGAGGTCCCCGCTGACCGGCGACGCCAGGTGCTTGAGACGATTGACGGCCTCCACCGTCTTGATCTCCGGGTGCAGGGACAGGAAGCGTTCGATGGGCAGCAGGCGGCCGTCGGGCGTGAGCGCCTGGTAGTCGGCGTCCCAGCCGTCACGCTCGACGTCGCGCACCAGCACCATGGACAGCGCGCCGAGCAGATCGGTGGCGTAATGCCTGGTCTCATGAGCGTCCCAAAAGGCGCGGGCCACAGGCAGGACATCGTCCCGGAAGCGCGGCTTGTCGCGCCAGTGGCCGGCGCGGTTCTGGAGGTAGACGTGCGCCAGGCCGCCGTTGCAGGCCACCACCGCGTCGCAATGGGGGTCTTCGCCCGGCAGGTCGTGGACGTCCAGGCCGAGCGCGTCGAAAAGATAGCCCATTTCGCGGTCGAACGGGAAGCTCAGCCGCAGGGAGTGCCGGTCGTCCGGGATCACGCCGATCTGGCCGTGGTCGGAGACGACGGCGAAGACCGTGTCCTGGTACAGGCCGCGCGCCTGGAGCTCGGCGGCCAACCGGGCGACCTGGGGATCGACGACGCGCGCCAGGTAGTCCAGCTGGTGGTCCGGGCCGTGGTGGTGTGAGTGATGATCCAGGCCCATGAAGTAGGCCGTCAGCAGGTCCGGCTGGACGCCGCCGCGCAGGTGGGCCAGGATGGCGTCCAGCATGCGGCCGTCGTACTGCTCGGCCGAGAGGCCCAGCAGGCCGCCGCCCTTGGTGAAGCGCGCGATGTCCACCAGGTCCGGCTTGAGCCAGTGCGTGGCGCCGCGCGCGATCATGTTGTAGGCCACGGTCGAGGTCAGGCCGCGCGCCGCCGCGCGCTCGTACAGGGTGGGCGTGTCCGGCGCGAGCAGGTCGCCGATCAGGCCGTGGCGGCCGCTGAAGACCAGGACGGCGTCGTCCACCGCCAGGGTGTCGCCGACGTCGAAGGCGTAGTGGCGCGGCCGGCCATTGGTCTGCCGCCCGAAGCGGTCGAAGAACTGGTTGCCCATGATCCCGTGCTGTTCGGGATGAGCGCCGGTGAAGAGCGAGCTCTGGCAACCGAAGGTGATGGACGGCGCATTGCTCACCGGCTCGACGTGCAGGCCCTGCGCCGCGTCCGCGCCGCCGAGCAGGGCCGCCAGCGCCGGGGCCTGGCCGTCGGCCAGGGCGCTGAAAAAGACATCGCGGCGCAGGCCGTCAATGTCGAGGATGACGAGGCGTTGGGGGCGCATGGCGGCTCTCCGGTAAGATCAGGCCTGATTATAATTCCGATAGTCGCAGTTCGACCGAGGCCGAATTGGAAGACCTGACCCTGGCTCAACCCGTCATCGTCACCGGCGCCACCGGTTTCATCGGTCGCTGGCTGGTGCGCCGGCTGCTTGCGGAGGGTTGCTATGTGCGCGCCCTTGTCCTGCCGGGCGAGGAGACTCGCGGCGTGTGGGAGGGGCCGGTGGAGGTGGCGCGCGCCGACATCGCCGATGCGGCGGCGGTGGCGAAAGCCGTGCAGCACGCCGGGACGATCTTTCACCTGGCGGCGCTCGTCGGCGACTGGGGGGCGGAAGCGCAGTTCCAGCGGGTGGCCGTCGGCGGCACCGAGCACGTGTTGTCGTCGTCCGGGGCCGGGCATGCGCGCATTGTGGTCGTGTCCAGCAGCGTGGTGTACGGCGACCGGATCGGGCGGGAGGTGTGTGGCGAGGACAGCGGGTTCGGCCGGCCGCAGGGCCCGTACAGCCGCGCCAAGCAGGCGCAGGAGACCATCGCCTGGCGCATTGCCCGGGAGCGTCGCCTGCAAGTGACGGTGGTGCGCCCGGCGAACGTCTTCGGGCACGGCTCCCGGCCGTGGGTGAAGGAGGCCGCCGCTATCCTCCAACGCCGGCTGCCGATTTTGATAGGCGATGGCGGGCAGAACGCCGGCCTGTGCTACGTCGAGAACCTGGTTGATCTGTTGATCCTGGCGGCGGCGCACCCGCTGGCGCCCGGCCGGACCTACAACGCCTGCGACGGGTGGGATGTCACCTGGCGGCAGTATTTCACCGATCTGGCGCGGCTGGTGGACGCCCGGCCGCCGCGCGCGCTGCCCGCGCCCCTGGCGCGCGGCATGGCGGGCATGCTGGAGACGATCTGGCGCTGGCGCGGCAGCGCGACCCGGCCGCTGCTCACGCGGGAGGCCGTCAACCTGGTCGGCGCGCATCACCGCCTGCCGATGGATCGCGCCCGGCAGGAGCTGGGCTTTGCGCCGCGCGTGGGGTATGCGGAGGCGATGGCGAAGTTAGGAGAGCAGATTCGGCGGCATGGATGGTGAGTTTGGTTTGTGACTGGAGGTTGGAGACGGAGGCCTGTTTGGGCCGCGGATTACGCGGATTACCCCGGATTGACACGTGATCAATTGAGATCCGTGATAATCCGCGCAATCTGTGGCTGACCCCATTTCGCTTAGTGAAGGCTGACCTCATGGGCATCGAGATCGAACGCAAATTCCTGGTGACGGGCGGCGGCTGGCGGGCGGGCGCGGAGGCTTTTGCCGTCCGGCAGGGGTTCCTGTGCACGGAGCCGGGCCGCACGGTGCGCGCGCGGGTGGCGGCCGGGCGCGGTTATCTGACCATTAAGGGCCGGCACGCCGGCCTGACACGCGCCGAGTTCGAGTACGAGATCCCGGTCGAGGACGCGGCCTTCATCCTGGACAAGATCTGCCAGCCGACGTTGATCGAGAAAACCCGCCACCGCGTGGTCTACGGCGGGCTGACCTGGGAGGTGGACGAATTCGCGGGGCTGAACGCGGGCCTGATCCTGGCCGAGGTCGAGCTGGAGAGCGAGGCACAGCCTGTGGACCTGCCGCCGTGGGTGGGGCGGGAGGTTTCAGCGGATTTCCGCTACACGAACGCCTACCTGTCCCAACATCCCTACACGACCTGGAGCGAGACGCCATGAAACTGGCGGTGAGCAGCGACGAGGCGACCGAGCTGACCGCGGCCCTGATCGCCGAGCTGGAGAAACGCGGGCACGAGGTGATGTTGTTTGGGGCGCTGGCCGGGGAGGCGCCGCCCGAGGCGGATTGGCCGGTGGCCTCGAGCCGCGCGGCCGAGGCCGTGGCGCGCGGCCAGGCCGAGCAGGGGATCGTGTGCTGCTGGACGGGCACCGGCGCCAGCATCGCGGCCAACAAAGTGCCGGGCGTGCGCGCGGCTCTGGTGGGCGACGCCGAGACGGCGCGCGGCGCCCGAATCTGGAACCACGCCAACGTGCTGGCGCTGAGTCTGCGCGCGACCCCGGTCCCGATCCTGCGCGAGATTCTGGACGCCTGGTTCAGCACGCCGGTTGATCAAGGCGAGGCGCAGAGTGAGTGGAACCGGCGGCAAATTGAGAGGCTGCGGCAACTGGAGATCAAATACAGACGCGGTCCGGCGCGCTGAGTCCGGGCTGAAGGCCCCGGCAGGCGCGCCCCGGCCAGAAGCGGGATACCTGTTTGGGGGAGGCGTTGCGGCCGGCCAGGCCGGCGCGCGCACATGACAAACGACACTGACCGGGCGCGGCGACTCGTGCTATTTGAAGGGGAACGTTGACCCTTTAACATGAACTCTGTTATGATGACACCGGCCACGTCATGGTGCCCCTAACACGCATTCGTCAGGTTCTGGCGCGGTTGCGGCGCGAGCGGTTGTGGCTGGTGCCCGGCATGGGCGTGAAGCGCTGGCTCGGCCTGTTGCTGGCCGGCGCGACGTTGGCCGGCCTGGGGTTAGCCTATCTGCTCATCGACATCTATCGCAGCGACCCGATGCCGCCGATTGCCAGCGCGCTGACCCTGCAATTTCTGCCGCGGCTGCTGCGGGCGCTGGTGTTCGGGGTGATCGGGCTGGCGCTGTTGCTGGTGGCGGTGGCGCAGATCAACCGGACTCTGCTCGCGCCGTTTGTGCGCCCCGGCCAGAACGTGGCCGACGTCGTCAGCGAGCATCGTCGGCGCGGGCGCGGCCCGAAGGTCGTGGCGATCGGCGGCGGGACCGGGCTGGCGACGCTCCTGCGCGGCCTGAAGAAGCGGACATCCAACATCACCGCCATCGTCACCGTGGCCGACGACGGCGGCTCGTCCGGGCGGCTGCGGCAGACGCTGGGCGTGCTGCCGCCGGGCGATTTCCGCAACTGCCTGGCGGCCCTGGCTGACGACGAGTCGCTTATCACGCAGTTGTTCCAATACCGGTTCGGGGGCGAGAGCCAGGACCTGGGCGGCCATTCGTTCGGCAACCTGTTTATCACGGCGCTGGCCGAAGTGACCGGCAGTTTCGAGCGCGCGCTGCTGGTCTCGAGCCATGTCCTGAATATCCGCGGCCGCGTCTTGCCGTCGACGTTGAAGGATGTCACCCTGGTTGGCGAACTGGTAGGCGAGGGGCGGCTGGTGAACGTGGTGGAGGGCGAGTCCCGCATCACGGCCGCGCCCGGCGCTATCCAGCGCGTGTCGCTGCGCCCCGACGATGCGCCGGCCTATCCCGGGGCCATCCGCGCTATCCTGGAGGCCGACCTGATCGTGCTCGGGCCGGGCAGCCTGTATACCAGCCTGATGCCCAATCTGCTGGTGCCGGACCTGGCGGCCGCGATCCGCGCCAGCCGCGCGCTGAAGGTCTACGTCTGCAACACCGCCACCCAGCCGGGCGAGACCGACGGCTACTCCGTCCTGGACCATGTGCGGGCCATCGAGCGGCACACCGGGCCGGGCCTGTTCGCCACCGTGCTGGTCAATACCAGCCGGCGCGGCGAGTTGCTGGCGGGGCTGACCTGGGTGCCCCTGGATGCCGGCGACGACAGGAAGGGCGCGCCCCGCCTGGCGCCGGCCGACCTGATTGACGAGCAGCGCCCGTGGCGCCACGACGCCGAGAAGCTGGCGCAGGCGCTCTTTGATCTTTTGGCGAATGAACAGGTGTCCGCACCTGCTTTCGAGACCACGCTGAACTGACACAAGGAGATTTCCGCATGGCAACCAAGATCGGCATCAACGGCTTCGGCCGCATCGGGCGGCAGGTGTTCAAAGCCATCCGCGACAAGTACGCCGGATCGCTGGAGGTCGTCGCCTTCAACGACATCGGCGACCTGAAGACGATGGCGCACCTGCTCAAGTACGACTCGAACTACGGCCGCTTCGACGGCACGGTCGAGGTCGGCGACGGCGCCCTGGTGGTGGATGGCAAACCCATCAAGCTGTTTCAGGAGACCGACCCGGCCAACATCCCGTGGGGCAGCCTGGGCGTCGACATCGTCGTCGAGAGCACCGGCCTGTTCACCATCAAGGAGGACGGCGTCAACAAGAAGGGCAAGGTGGTGAAGGGCGCGGCCAACCACATCACCAAGGGCGGCGCCAAGAAGGTCATCATCTCCGCTCCGGCCGAGGGCGAAGACCTGACCATCGTCATGGGCGTCAACGACGACAAGTACGACACGACCAGGCACCACGTCGTCTCCAACGCCTCCTGCACCACCAACTGCCTGGCGCCGGCGGCCAAGGTCGTCCACGACAAGTACAAGATCGTGCGCGGCCTGATGACCACCATCCACGCCTATACCAACGACCAGAAGATCCTCGACCTGCCGCACTCCGACCTGCGCCGCGCCCGCGCCGCCGCTCTGAGCATCATCCCCACCACCACCGGCGCGGCCAAGGCCGTCGCGCTGGTGATCCCGGACCTGAAGGGCAAATTCGACGGTTACGCCCTGCGCGTGCCGACCTCGACGGTCTCGGTGGTGGACTTCACGGCCCAGATCGAGACGCCGACCACGACCGAGGCGCTGCGCCAGGCCTTCCGTGATGCGGCCGCCGGCCCGCTCAAGGGCATCCTGGCCGCCGTGGACGAGCCGCTGGTCAGCATCGACTTCAAGGGCGACCCGCACAGCTCGTCCGTGGACCTGCCGTTCACCTCGGTGCTCGGCAAGGACAAGAGCGACTTCATCAAGGTCGTCACCTGGTACGACAACGAGTGGGGCTACTCGGTCCGCACCGCGGACCTGGCGAACCTGATCGCGAGCAAGCTCTAGCGCCGCCGGCGCGGCGCGCCGGCGCGGGTCTCAGACCCGCGCCGGCAAGGGAAATGGGACTCTATGAATAAAAAAACCATCCGTGACGTCGACTTCAAAAAGAAACGCGTCTTTGTGCGCGTGGACTTCAATGTCCCCCTCAAGGATGGGAAGGTCGCCGACGACACGCGCATCCGGGCGTCGCTGCCGACGATCAAGTATCTGCTGGATGCGGGCGCGGCCGTGATCCTGGCGTCGCACCTGGGCCGGCCCAAGGGCGGGCCGGACCCGAAGTACAGCCTGGCCCCGGCCGCCGAACGCCTGGGCGAACTGCTCGGCAAGCCCGTCAAGCTGGTGCCGGACTGCGTCGGCACGGTGGCCGAGGAGGCCGCGGCCGTGATGACGCCCGGCGACGTGGTCCTGCTGGAGAACGTGCGCTTCCACCCGGAGGAGGAGAAGAACGACCCGACCTTCGCCAAGAAGCTCTCCGTGCTGGCCGACGTCTACGTCAACGACGCCTTCGGCTCGGCCCACCGCGCGCACGCCTCCACCGAGGGCATCGCCCACCACCTGCCGGCCGTCGCCGGTTTCCTGATGGAGAAGGAGATCGAATACCTGGGCCAGGCGGTGGAGAACCCCAGGCGCCCGTACGTCGCCATCCTGGGCGGCGCCAAAATCTCGGACAAGATCGGCGTCATCGAGAACTTGCTGGCCAAGGCCGATAAGGTCCTGATCGGCGGCGGCATGGCCAACACCTTCTTCAAAGCCCAGGGGATCGAGATGGGGGACTCGCTGGTGGAGGACGCGGCGCTCGAGACCGCGAAAGCAATCCTGGCCAAAGCCGGCGGCAAGCTGCTGCTGCCCGTGGACGCGGTGCTCGGCGACAAGTTCGACGCCGCCGCCCAGTCGCGGACGATCGAGGTGGCGACGGGCGTGCCGGCCGGCTGGCGCATCCTGGACATCGGCCCGAAGACCGTGGCGGCCTACGCCGCGGCGCTGAAGGGCGCGGCGCTGGTGGTCTGGAACGGCCCGATGGGGGTGTTCGAGTTCCCGGCCTTCGCCCGGGGCACCAACGCCGTGGCCCAGGCTGTGGCCGAGTGCGGGGCCGTGACCGTGGTGGGCGGCGGCGATTCCGTGGCCGCCATCGAGCAGGCCGGCCTGGCGAGTAAGATCACGCACATCTCCACCGGCGGCGGTGCCAGCCTGGAGATGCTGGAGGGGCGGGTGTTGCCGGGGCTGGCGGCGTTGCAGGATCGGTAGGGGCGCCGGCCCGGACGCCTCACGCGGGTTGCGCGTTTACAGCGCTATAACACCTCGCGGCTTGCGCCGTTTACCTTCCTGGCGCATACTCACAGACGCTGGACGGCCTTGTCCGGCGTCTGTGTTGTCTCTGGAGCGGATGGCATGACCCTCGTTGTCGGCGAAAACGTCGGTCCATATCGCATCGTGGAGCAGCTCGGCCAGGGCGGCATGGCCACGGTCTTCAAGGCTTACCACGCCGCGCTGGACCGCTACGTCGCCATCAAGGTTCTGCACCCGGCCTTCAAAGAAGACAACACCTTTCTGGCGCGTTTCCAGCGCGAGGCGCGCGTGGTCGCCCGGCTGGAACATCCGAACATCGTCCCGGTCTACGACTATAACGAACACAACGGCGCGCCCTACCTGGTGATGAAGTTTGTGGAGGGCGAGACGCTCAAAGCGCGCCTGCAGCGGGAGCGGCTGACGCTCAAGGAGACGCTGCGCGTCCTGGAGGCGGTAGGCGCCGGTCTGGATTACGCCCACAAGCAGGGCATCCTGCACCGCGACATCAAATCGTCCAACATCCTGCTCGCGGCCGATGGCAGCGTGTACCTGGCCGATTTCGGGCTGGCGCGCATCGCCGTGGCCGGCGAGAGCACGCTCTCGATGGACTCGATGATCGGCACGCCGCACTACATGAGCCCCGAGCAGGCCCGCGGCGTCCGCGACCTGGATGCCGGCACCGATATCTACTCGCTGGGCGTGGTCTTGTACGAGTTGGTGGTCGGCCGGCTGCCGTACAGCGCGGACACGCCCTTCGCCATCATCCACGACCACATCTATACGCCGCTGCCGCCGCCGCGCTCCACCAACCCCAACGTGCCCGCGGCCATCGAACGGGTGTTGCTCAAGGCGCTGGCCAAAGAACGCGCCGACCGCTTCGCCGACGTGGCGGCCATGGTAGCCGCCTTTCGTGAAGCTGTGGCGGGGGCCGAGTCCGGCGTGATTGCGCTGCCCAACGCCGTGCCGGTCTCGCCCGTGGCCCCGACCGCGCCCGGCGCGGCGACCACGACGGCGCCGGCGGCGGGCGTCACGCAGGTGTCGGCCGGCGCTGAAGCGGCGCTGGGTGCAGCCCCGGCCGGCCAGAAGGCGCGCGGCTATCGCTTCCGCTGGTGGCACGCCGTGGTCGGCCTCGGGGTGGTGGGCTGTGTGTGCCTGGGATTGGCCGGCGCCGCCAACAGCGCGCGCCAGCGTCAGCAGGCCGCCACCCAGACCGCCCAGGCGCTGGCGGCCGCGATCACGGCGCCGGCCGCGACCCTGCCTCCGACGCGCCCGGCGGCCGGCGGCGAGACCGCCCGGCCCCCGACGCCCGCGCCGGGCGTCGTCCCGGCCTGGCAACCGGCTGTGGAAGAGGCCGGGCAGGCGCTGCGGGCCGGGCAGGCCGACCAGGGTTTTGCCCTGCTCGACCAGGCGATAACCGCTTATCCCGACGATCCCGGCCTGCGGCTGGCGGCCGGCGACCAGACGTTGCTGAATGCCGGCCCGGTGGCGGCGCTGGAGCGTTACTATCTGCCCGGCCTGACGCTGAACCCGGAGTCGCGCGAGCCGGTCTTTGTGCAGCTGCGCGAGCACACGGCCCTGGCTTTCTATGTCGCCGCCGCCGACCCGGGCGCGGAAGCGTTTATCCGGGAAGCCGTACCCCGGAGCGCCGACGGCTCCGCCAACCTGGCGCTTCAGCGCTGGCGGCTTTTTCACGGTGATCCGGAGGCGGCCCGGGCGGAGATCGAAGACCTGGCCCGGTCGGCCCCGGCGGCTGACGGCCCGCAGTTGATGCTGGGCGACTATTTCCTGCGCGCCGGCCAGCCGCTTGAAGCAGCGGCCCGCTATGAGGCGGCCACCCGCAACCCGGCCGGCCAGCGGGCGCCGACGCCCTGGGTCGTCCAGGAGGCCCAATGCCGGCAGCGGCAGTTGCGCGAGGAGCGGGCCGAGGCCAGGCTCACACCGACCTGCGCGCCGCTGGAGCAACTTCTTCGGCCGGAGCAGCCTCCGGCCCAGCCCTGATGCTGACAAAGGCCGGCGGCGGGAGGCGGCCGGCCACTAAGGAGACAAGATGCGCACCCCTGTGATTGCCGGAAACTGGAAGATGAACAAGACGCCGGCCGAGGCCGCCGAACTGGCCCGGGCCGTCATCGCCGAGATCGGGTCGCTCGGGACCGTGGAGCGGATCCTGTGTCCGCCGTTCCTGGCGCTGCCGGGCCTGGCCGCCATCGTGGCCGGCACCGGGATCGGCCTGGGCGCCCAGAACATGCACTGGGAAAAGTTCGGAGCGTTCACGGGCGAGATCTCGGCCCCGATGCTGGTCGGTTTGTGCCAGTATGTGATCATCGGCCACTCCGAGCGCCGCCAGTACTTCGGCGAGACCGACGACACGGTGAACAGGAAGGTCAAGGCCGCGCTGGCTCACGGCCTGACGCCCATCATCTGCGTGGGCGAGAACCTGGTGGAGAACGAGGCCGGCCAGACCGGCGAGGTGGTCACGCGCCAGGTGCGCGGGGCGTACGCCGGCCTGACCGGCGACGAGGCCCTCAGGACCATCGTCGCCTACGAGCCGGTCTGGGCGATCGGGACCGGTAAGGCCGCCACGCCGGAGCAGGCCAACGCCGTGATGGGGCAATACATCCGCGAGGTGCTGGGCTACATGTACACCGACGCGGTCGCCAGCGCGCTGCGCCTCCAGTACGGCGGCTCGGTGACGGCCGCCAACGCCCAGGCCCTGATGGCCCAGCCCGAGATCGACGGCGCGTTGGTGGGCGGCGCCAGCCTGAAGCCCGCCGACTTCGCCGCCATCGTGAAAGCGGCGGCGGGTTAGGAGAGCGCGCCGGCGGACAGCGGATAGCCGATGGCGGATGGCGCAAATCGGTTATCGGTTACCCGCCATCCGCGAATGGCTATCCTCGTCCCCTGGCTCTGGCTCCTGGCGGCGTTCGTGCCGCTGGTGCTGCTGGAGCGCTGGATCCATCGGCACCTGCAGGGGCTGTGGCTGCTGATCTTCCGCAGCCCGGACATCGCCACGGTCCTGTACGCCACGGTGATGTTGCCGGGCGTGGTGATCCATGAAGCCAGCCACTGGCTGATGGCGACGCTGCTCGGCGCGCGCACCGGCCGTTTCTCGGTTATCCCGGAACGCTTGCCGGACGGCACGCTGCGGCTGGGCTTTGTGGAGACGGAGCGGACCGATTTCTTTCGCGAGGCCCTGATCGGGGCGGCGCCGCTGATCGCGGGCTCGGCGGCGGTGCTCGGCATCGGCTACGGCCTGTTGGGCCTGGAGCCGGCCGGGCAGGCGCTGGCCGCCGGCGACCTGGGCGGCGTGGCACAGAATTTGCTGGCAGTCACGGCGGCCCCGGACGCCTGGATCTGGCTGTATGTGCTGTTCGCGGTGAGCAACTCGATGCTGCCTTCGGCCTCCGACCGGCGCGCCTGGCTGCCGCTGCTG
>Ga0073932_1003956_pt1 | contig 18558 bp, 13 predicted proteins | sample DewCreD2012metaG_FD_76967 | JGI IMG/M metagenome (GOLD analysis project Ga0073932, IMG submission 76967) | Hot spring sediment bacterial and archeal communities from British Columbia, Canada, to study Microbial Dark Matter (Phase II) - Dewar... ... | reverse complement strand
CCCCTCGGCGTGATAGGCGGTGACGAATTCCTGGCACCAGCGCTGATCTTCGAGCAGACAGTCGTCGTGGAACATGAAGCTGTTGAAATGATAGCGCTCGCGCAACTCCTTCAGCTCACCGATGATGTTGGCCACCGAGCGCCGACGGGTGCCTTTGCCGAATAGGAAGTCCTCGGCTGGCTTGCAGAAGCTGCAGTTGTACATACAGCCGCGCCCCGCAATGATGGTCACGAAGGGTGGCGGCAGCTCGTCCACGAAGGGCACCTCGGGCGATTCCAGATCATAGCCGTATTTCCGCCACTCATTGAGAAAAAGATCCCGGTCGGCGTAGGGAAGGCGGTCCAGGTTGGGATGGATGCCGATCAACAGACGCTCGGGTGGTCGTTCGCCGTTGGCTATAGCGCGCAACAGGTTGGTAAACGTGATCTCCCCCTCAGCGACCACAACATAGTCCACCAACGTGTTGTCGAGAACGCTCTGGGGCTCAAAAGAGGGATGCGGTCCGCCGACGACCGTGATCGTCTCCGGCCGGGCCGTCTTGATGATCTCGACCGCTCGCATCACCGGGTTGAAGTCCACGCTCATCATCGTCAGGCCGACCACGTCGGGTTGGCGTGCCAGGAGCTCGCGGCGAAAATGATCCCAGTCGCTCAGCGCCCGCAGATCAATCAGATTCACCTCGAAGCCGTGCGCGCGGGCGTGGGCCGACAGGCTCGCAAGGCCGTGGCTGATCCAGCCAGAATCCATACCCTGTTTCAGGCTGTTGAAACCCTTGCCGGCAATGCCGGCATAGACAAGTGTCGTCCTCACACGCTATCTCCTGCTCGCCGGTGGGGTGATGGTCAGCGGTCGATCAAAGGCCGACAGATTGAGCCACCACACGGTGGACTGATCGTCTTCGGCGGTCTTCTCGATGATGGATGCCTGATGCAAGAGAAACGACTCCATGCCAATCCACGCCTCGATGGTAACCGTCTTGCGTCCCCCGAATCCGGTCATGTCAATGCCCTCGACCTCGCTGGCACGCAGGTGGTACGCCAGCTCGCCCTGTATGTCGTCGAAGCCAACCGTTTCCATCCCCAGAGCCGGCAACAGGGCTGGCAGTCCCGAGTCAGGATTAAACAGCAGTGACGGGTTGAAGGCATCTCCCATTTCGGCCGGCAACTGCTCCCAACCACCGGTGAGGGGATTGTTCAGGTAGGTTTCGCCGCCGATGCGCACCAGTCCGATGTGGGTAGCGATCCCAAACGAGCTCACCGTGATCTGCGCCTGCAGTTGGTCTGGCCGCACCACGTCACCTTCGATGTTCTTGAGCGTGATGGGCACCGGCGAGCCGATGAGTGACCCCATCTGAACCGGTGCACCGGTGACCTGGACGGCGAAATGGAACGACTTGAGTTGGTTCATGCGCTCTGCGCAACGTGCGGCGGCGTCTTGAGCCGTGAGCTGGGGCGACGGCGTGTCGGCCACCCGCGACCCGACCGCCAGCGTGGGCGTCAGGGTGGGAAACGGCGCCGGCGTTGGCGTGGGGCGATCAAGGTCGGTGGTAATCCCAATCGTGCAGGCGAAAGAAGCCGCCGCCACCACGGCAACCACTGGCAGCCAGCGTCGGTTTCGTGTCACCAATTTGCTTTCCTCCTGAGGCGGCATCCTCGACGATCCATCAGATATGCTCCATCGCTTTCCTCAGATCGGTCTTCTCCCGGCGTGGGAAGAGGGTGCGATAGGCCATCCGGAACGTGCGACGCCAGTTGATCCAGAAGTCCTTACGCGTCACCGTGCGCAGGATGCGATGGGGGCGCAGGTAGAAACGACGGTAGGCCTCTCTCCACTTGCGTTCGACCAGCTCGGCCGTCATATCGCCCATTTCGTAGCGTGCCTTGCCCTCGAAGAAGACGTAATCATCCCAGTCCTTCATCAGGAGACGACCCTGCTGGCGGACGATCTCGTACACTCGCGTGCCGGGGAAGGGGGTCATCATTGAGAAATTGGCGATCAACGGGTCGAGCTCGCAGGCGAAACGGATGGTGCGCTCCATCGTTGCTTCGGTCTCGCCGGGCAGGCCGATGATGAAGAAACCAATTGTCTCAAGGCCGACTGCCCTGGCGTTCTGGAAGGCCTGGCGGATGGTGTCCAGGTCAATCCGCTTGTCAATCGAACGCAGGATGTCAGGATCGCCCGACTCAACCCCAAAGGCGGTGCGCTTCAGTCCGGCCTGCTTCATCCGCGCCAGCAGTTCCCGGCTTGCCAGGTTGGCGCGGATGCCGTTCACGAAGATCCACGGCACGTGGTTCAGGCGATTGGCGATCAGCAGGTCGGACAACTGCATCAGTCGTTCCATCTTGATGTTGGCGCTGTCATCCAGCACGCCGATCTCCTGCGCCCCCAGGTCTTCGACCAGATGACGCCACTCGGCGAGAATGTTCTCGGGCGACCGGGCGCGCCAGCGCTGGGGCATGATGCTCTGAGAGCAGTAGGTGCAGCGATAGGGACACCCCCGCGAGGTGAGGATGCTGAAGCTGCGGGCACCTTCGATGGCATCGGTGGCCGGCTGCAGGTTCGTGTAGCGTTCCATCCTGAAGTAGTGGTAAGCCGGCCAGGGAAGGCCATCCAGGTCGGCAATCGGTGGACGGTCCGGCTGGTAATGCATCGCGCCGTCGGCAGTCTGGTAGCTGATGCCCGCAATGCCCTCGAGCAAACCGGCCCGTTCGTCGAGCAGGTCTGCGGCGCTGAACGTCGGGGCGGTGGCATATCCGCGCTCGACGATGTCGCTGAGGTGCAGCCAGGTCTGTTCCCCCTCACCGCGCACCACAATGTCCACCTCAGGACGTGCGGCGCTCTCCTCGGGCAACACCGACGGATGCGGTCCGCCCAGCACGATCGGCACGTTGAGGAGGCTCTTGATGGCCTGGGCTGTGCGCCAGGCCTGCTTCACCTGGGGGGTGTTGGCGGTGATCCCCACCACCTGCGGATGAAAGTCTCGCACGACGTCCGTAATACTCTCGTCCTCCACGTCGGCGTCAAAGACCCGCACCTCGTCGCCGCGTTGCTGCGACACGGCCGCCAGGTACGCCAGCCCCAGGTGGGGCGTGGTGCGCGTGTCAATCGGCAGGCGAAACCTGGGATTAACCAGCAAGACTCGCACGCTATCTCGTCTCCTTGGCTGATATTGTAGTCTTCCACCGGGCGGACGCAAATCTTGACTGACTAAGTCCAATATCCTCACGGTTCCGCCGGCCCCGCCAGCTCAGGTAATAGGCCGGGTTGTGCTCACAATCTGACCGGATCGCCACGCAGCCAGCGCCACCAATGGCGCAGAATGCCGGCACGGATGTTGCGTTCCTGCTCCGCTTCCCAGAAGGCGTCGTCGTAGCCGTTTGCGCTCTGTCCATGGCTGCTGATGTATGTCAGTCGTCGGTCGGCCTCGCGCAGCGAGTCGCCAAGCAACCCCTCCAACCCTTGCTCGGCGCGTCGGGGGTCGTCGCGCAGTGACTCGAGGACGCGCCGGGCAGTCTGATAGCTGGCCGCCAGCTGCTCTCCACCGACAAAGGATATCTGGCCGTCGGCGTCGGCTTCGTGGCGGGCATTCTCATCCCGCTGGAGGCGCTCCGTTCGGGCGGTTATCAGCCGGATCAAGTGATCGAGAAAGGCCGTCTCGGCCGCAAAGAGGGCGGCGCGGTCCCCGGCCGCAGCGCCGCGGCGGCCCGAATCAGGGGGGCTGAAACCATCAGTACCAGACATAGGAACTCCCGGGAAATCCCTGGCGCTCGCGCCAGCCTGCCAACGGCGATGCCAGTGTCGCGGTCATTGAGCTGGTTTGGCGACGACAATCACGCGGTGGGTATTGGAGTTATGAGGCCAGCAGGTGACCAACGTCAGTCGTTGCTCCGGAAAAGGACCGATCCAGCGCGCGTTGTCACGGCGCACTGCTTCAGGCATGCCCTTGTCGCGCAGGATGAGACGGCTCGCCACCGTGTAAGAATAGGTGCGTTGCGGCGTGAAAAGCAGAATGCTGTCGCCCGGCTTCAGGTTGACGACGTCACGGAACACCTCACCCCGGGTGTTATGGTGCCCCGAGATGACAATGTTGCCAGATTGCCCCGGCACGGCCGAGGTGTTGTGCCAGCCCGCTGCAAAGTCAGCAACATCCCACACTCGCTCGGCGGCAGTGCCATCTTGCGTGGCCTGCGTCCATCCGACCGGAACGACGGGCGCGTCCAGATTGATCGCTGCGGCAACGATGCGGATGGGTGGTTCAGGCGCCGACAACTCCGACGTGGGCGTGGTGGTGGCTGTTGGCGTCGGCGTTGCTACAGTCACTTCCACGGCCGATGTGGCCGAGGGCGTGACATACCGCACGACCCGTGGCGCTGGTGTGGCAGCAGCTGTCCCCACAAGCAGTGGATTGCCATCCAGACTGGCCAACATCTTTGGAGGCAGCAGTGCGCTGGCATCGTGAGTCGCCAACACGCCACTGATGGCCAGCAACAGCCCACCGGCCACGATCAGGACCGTGCTCAGCCACCGCCAGGGCGAGCGTCGGCCGGCAGCCGGCCTCGGCGTGGATTTCCCTTTCATCACACCTTCATTCTACCAGTCCGAAAGGGTGGTGTCAAAGGCCTTCCGGCAGGAAACGACCCGTCGCGGTGGCGCCGGCAGCGGCCAGTACTGTTTTGCCGGCGGGGAGCCAAGACCGTATTTATCGTCGGCGGCTCGAAGTACGATTTCGGTGGTCACGCTGCCTGTGGTATACTGCGCGACGCTCATTTCGCCCGCAAGGAGAGGATGTCCCAATGTACCGTCAATATGGCTTCGTGACGCCGCTCAGCGCGATCGCCCGCTCACCCGACGAGGCAGCCGATCAGGCCGCGGCCATCGGCTTCCCGGTGGCGCTGAAGATCGTGTCGCCGCAGATTGTGCACAAGACCGATATCGGCGGAGTGGCACTCAACCTGTGGACGCCGGATGAGGTGAGAGAGGCATTTAATCGCATTATGGCGGCGACACACCGCGCCCACCCTGAAGCCACGATCGAGGGCCTCGAGGTGCAGGAAATGGTGACCGGTGGCACGGAGATCATCATCGGGTTGCTCGACGATCCTCAGTTCGGTCCGGTCATTATGTTCGGCCTCGGCGGCGTTTTCACCGAGGTGCTCAGGGATGTCAGCTTCCGGGTGGTGCCGATCGAGCGGTCGGATGCCGCCCAGATGATACGGGAGATTCAGGGCTACCAGCTTCTGCAGGGGTATCGCGGTCAACCAGCGGTCTCCGAGGCGATGCTGGTTGACCTACTGATGAATGCCAGCCGGATGGCGGTTGACCTGGCCGGTCGTCTGCAATCGGCTGACTTCAACCCGATTGTGGTGTGGGGCGATCAACATCGTGTCCTGGATGCCAAACTCATCTGGCATCCTGACCCCCGGCCCGTGTCTCCGCCACCGGCACCCAATGTGGCTCATCTGGACGGCTTCTTCAAGGCGCGCAGCGTGGCTGTGGTGGGTGCCTCGGCAACGCCGGGACGCGTGGGCAATGCGGTTCTGGACAGCCTCCTCAACTACGACTACCGCGGCCGGGTCTATCCCATCAATCCAACCCGGGACGAAGTGATGGGAGCGAAGGCCTATCCCTCGCTGGCTGAGGTGCCCGAGGCGGTTGATCTGGTGGTGGCGGCGGTTGATCTGCGTTTTGTGCCCGACATCATCCGCACGTGCGCCGAACGGGGCATTCACAACCTCGTGGTTGTCTCGGGTGGCGGCAAGGAACTGGGCGGTGAGAAGGTGAGCCTGGAGGCTGAGATCCGTCGCCTGGCCCGCGAGTGCGATGTGCGTGTGGTGGGACCTAACTGTATCGGCGTGTTCGATGCGCACACGCGGCTCGACACCTTCTTCCAGATCCAGCAACGCATGGTACGACCGGGTCCGGGCGGAGTGGCGATGATCACCCAGTCGGGTGCGGTGGGCATCCCGTTCCTGGAGCTGGCGGCCGGGCTCGGTTTCAGCAAGTTCGTCAGCTACGGCAACCGCGCCGACGTGGACGAGGCCGACCTGCTGGCCTATCTGGCCGATGACCCGGAGACGCGTTTGATTGCCATGTATGTCGAGGGGTTCGAAGCCGGGCGCAAGTTTCTGGAGACGGCGCGGTGGGTGACTCGACGGAAGCCGGTGGTCATCTTCAAAGTCGGTCGCACCGAGCGCGCTGCGCGGGCGTCGGTGTCACACACCGGTTTCTTCGGCGGCACCTATGGCGTGGCGTTGGGGGCGTTCAAACAGGCCGGCCTGGTGCCGGTGGACAGCATTGATGAATTGCTGGCGGTGACCAAGGCGCTGGCGATGCAGAAGCCGGCGCGGGGCAACCGTGTCGCGATGATCAGCAACGGCGCCGGGACCATGGTGCAGGGGATTGATCTGCTCAAGGCGAACGGATTGGAGATCCCCGAACTGACGGCAGAGTCAATCGGCCGGCTGCGAGAGGCCTATCCCCCCTACTACCTGGTGCAGAACCCTATTGACGTGACAGGGTCGGGCACCGCTGCCGACTACGAGGTTGGAATCGAGACGTTGCTCCAGGATCCGAACGTTGACATTGTGATGCCCTGGTTTGTCTTTCAGGACACGCCACTGGAGGAAGACATTGTCGAGCGTCTGGGCCGCCTGACACAGCGATACGACAAACCGATTCTGGTCGGAACGATGGGTGGCCCATACACCGCGCTGATGTCGCAAGCCGTGGAGGCAGTTGGCGTGCCGGTGTTCCAAACGGTGGGCCACTGGATTGCCGCGGCGCGGGGCGTGCACCTGGCCGGAAGGACGAAACCGGAATGAGGGTCTCTGGAGGTTGTGTCTCGGAGCGCCCGGTCGGATGCGCGAGTCGGGGCAGGTCAGCATGATGTCCGAAGCGGTAGTCCCTAGCCGTGTTACCCGCCTTGACCGCCTGCGCGGGCTGATGCGGCAGCACGATCTTGCCGTGCTGCTCATCAGCGGCGCCGAGAACCGTCGTTACCTGTCCGGTTTCACCGGCTCGGCCGGCGTCCTCCTGGTGACCGCCGAGCGACAGGCCATCGCCACCGACTTCCGCTACTACGCTCAGGTTGAGCAACAGTGCCCGGACTGGGAGTTATTCCGCGTCGGTTACGACTTCGATGGTCGGCTGCCGGAGGTGCTGGCGGCGCTGGGGGTGGATGGCTGTCCGGTCGGGTTCGAGGCGGCGCACGTGACGGTGGAACGTCTGAATCGCTGGCGCACGGCGTCTCCCGGAGTCACCTTTGTTGAGACGGTCGGTCTGGTGGAGACGTTGCGATTGGTCAAGGACGCGGATGAACTGCGGGCGATTCGCCGTGCAGTGGACATTGCCGATCAGGCCTGGGCGCAGCTGCTGGACGACCTGCGTCCGGGCCGCACCGAGCGTGAGGTGGCCTGGCGGCTGGAGGCTGCGATGCGTGAGAGGGGTGCCACAGCGGTCGCTTTCGAACTGATTGTGGCCTCGGGGCCGAACGGTGCCCTGCCGCATGCACGACCGACCGACCGGGTCATCCAGGCCGGCGAGCCGGTGGTGTTCGACTTCGGCTGCATCGTGGACGGCTATCGCTCGGACATCACCCGCACCGTCTGTCTGGGCCGGCCGGCCGACGATCGGTACCTGGAGATCTGGGGGGTGGTAGAGCGGGCGCAGGCGGCGGCGCTGGCCGGCATCCGGGCGGGTATCACCGGCGTGGCGGCCGATGCCCTGGCGCGCGACGTCATCGTGGCCGCTGGCTACGGCGACTACTTCGGGCACAGCCTGGGCCACGGGATCGGGTTGGCGGAGCACGAACTCCCGCGTTTGAGCCGCAATTACCCCGAGCCACTGCCGGCCGGTGCGGTCGTCAGCGTCGAGCCGGGTATCTACCTGCCCGGCTGGGGCGGTGTGCGACTGGAGGACCTGGTTGTGGTGCTGCCGGAGGGGGTAGAGATCATGACCGGAGGAATCCGCGACGCAGTCTTGTAGCAAGGAGTCCGACGCGACGTTTAGGGGCGCAGTCGGTCCACCGTAAGATCGCCGCCGCCCCTGCCGAATGGCTCAATGGCGTGCACCTGACGTGCCAGGGCTCGCTGCGCCCCTACGTCCGACCCCGCACGGTGTCACAGTGCACATTGTTGCTGGTGATCGCCCGGTCACGATGACTTCGTCAAACTTGCGTCTCGGCGAAGATCTTGCCCGGGTTGAGGATGTTGTTGGGGTCAAACAGGCGCTTGATGGCCAGCATCTGCTGCCGCGCCACCGGGTCCAGCGCGCGCTCCAGATAGTCGCGCTTGGCGAGGCCGATGCCGTGCTCGCCGGTCAGCGTGCCGCCCAGCTCAATGGCGGCGGCGAAGATCTCTCCGGCTGCCCGGCGCACGCGCTGCATCATCTCCGCGTCGCTGCGGTCGCAGATCAGGTAGGGATGCAGGTTGCCATCGCCAATATGGCCGAAGACTGGCGCTCGTAGACCGTGACGGCGACCGATTTCGCGGATGCGCTGCACCATCTCGGGGATGCGGCTGCGCGGCACGGCGATGTCCTCTCCCAGCTTGTCGCCGAGTGCCGCCAGCGCCGGCGAGATGGCCCGGCGCGCAGCCCACAGCTGTTCTGCGGCGGTCTCGTCAGCAGCGATGCGCACCTCACGCGCTCCGGCCGCGCCGCACGCCGCGCCGACGATCTCGGCTTCACGGGCGTTGGCTTCGGGCCAGCCCTCGACATCAATCAGCAACACCGCATCGGCGTCCGCCGGCAGGCCGTAGTCGTGCTGGCTCTGCACCGCCTCAATGCAGTCGCCGTCCATGATCTCGGTCGTCAGCGGCAGCACGCCTGAGGTGATGACGCGGTTGACCGCCTCACACGCCTGCTCGATGCTGTCGAAGATGCCCATCACGGTGGTGCGGCCGGCCGGTTTCGGCAGCAGCTTGACGATGATCTCCGTGACGATCCCCAGCGTGCCCTCGGAACCGATGATCAGGCTGGTGAGGTCATAGCCGGCGGCATTTTTGATCGTGCGGCCGCCGGTGCGCATGATCTGTCCATCTGCCAGCACCACCTCCAGACCTAACACGTAGTCCTTGGTGACGCCGTATTTCAAGCAGCGTGGCCCGCCGGCATTCTCGGCCACGTTGCCGCCCAACGTCGCCATGTACCACGAGGCGGGATCGGGCGGGAAGAACAGGCCGTGTTGCCCGGCCGCGTCCTGCAGGTCCATGTTGACCACGCCCGGCTGGACGACAGCCACCAGCTCGTTCGCGTTGATCTCCAGGATGCGGTTCATGCGCGCCAGGCCGAGGCAGATGCCGCCTTCAATCGGCACGGCGCCGCCCGACAGGCCGCTGGCGGCACCGCGCGGGACGACCGGGATGCGCTCCCGATTGGCGATGCGCAGCGTGGCCGACACCTCGGCCGTGGTGAGCGGCAGCACCACGACGTCCGGCAGCGCCTCGCCCCAGGTGGCGTCGTACGAATAGGCCACCCGGTCTGTCGGCGCGTCGAACACGCGGTCCGGGCCAAGCGTCGCCCTGAGTTCCTTCACGATGCGTGGGTCCATGGACACTCCCCCATCATTCCTCACCTGCCAGATGCTCCACCAGCAGCTGCGAGATGTGCTTGATCTCCAGCGGCAATCGGCGCGCGCGCACGGCGGCGCGCATCTGCAGCAGGCAACCCGGTCCGTTGGTGACAACCACGCCCGCGCCGGTGGCGGCGATGTGGTTGAGCTTGCGCTCCAGCCGGCGATCGGCCATCTCGGGATGGGTGATGTTGTAGATGCCGGCGCTGCCACAGCACGCGCTCGGCTCGGCCATCTCGACGACCTGGATGGCTCTGACGCGGCCGAGCAAGCGGCGTTGCGGCGTGCGCACGCCCTGTGCGTTGGCCAGTTGGCAGGCGTCGTGGATCGTCACGCGTTGTGGGGTTGTTAGCGCCTGGCCGAGTGTTGGTGGCAGAATCGCATCATACCATTCGTAGATGTCCTTCACCCGCTCACTGAAGGCACGCGCGCGCTCGGCATAGGTCGGGTCGGCGCGCAGCAGTTTGCCGTATTCCTTGAGTGTCCCGCTGCAGGCGGCACAGTCGCTGACGATCACATCCAGGTCACCGGCCTGCTCGAACAGCTCGATGTTCGCGCGCGCCAGTCGGCGCAGCTGCGCCCGATCGCCCTGATCATCCTGAGGCGAGCCGCAACACATCTGCCCGCGCGGCGTGACAACCTCGCAGCCAGCACGGGTGAGGATGTCCACCGTCGCCTGACTCTCGGCGGCAAAGATCTGGCTCATCATACAACCCAGGAAGAATCCCACCCGGTAGCGTCGTTGGCCGCGTGCCGGCGAGATGAGAGCCAGGCGCGTGTGCAGGGGCCGTGCGGGCAGTGGTGGCAGGAGCGCTTCCATCTTGCCCAGGCGAGCCAGCGGTCCGGGCAGCCGGCGCAACAATGGCCTGGCCACGTGCGCCAGCCCCCACCGCTGATAGAGGCGCAACGGCCATAAGGCCACGCCGAGGCGATCGGCCGAGATCAGGACGTGGCGGAATACCAGCCGTCGCCACCAGGCGTGACCGCGCTGCTCGCCAAACGCGGCGCGGGCGGCCAGAATGCTCTCTCCGATGGGCACGCTGGCCGGACACACGGTGTTGCACATCCGGCAGTCCAGACAGTGGTACAGGTGATCTTCCACGCTGCCGTCAACCGGCAGTGACCCTTCCTCAACGGCCTTGATCAGCGCCAGGCGGCCACGCGGCGACTGGACTTCCAGCATCGTCTCCTGATAGGTGGGACAAACCGGCAGACAGCGAGCGCAGCGCACACAGTGGCGCAGGAACTCATAGTCAGGCAGCTCGGGGATGCTGATGCGTGGCCCAACAAGTGGGCGGGTGAGTCGTTCCAGGCTGGTCATTGTAGGATGGGATTATAGTCGCCGGTAGCATTGGTGCGCAAAGAAACCGCTTATCGGCCCGGCCTGCCCGCGACCTACGTTGGCCGCCGTTAATCCAGGGGATAACCCGACACAATATGTCGTGAATCATCTTTGACAGTGCAACGGCGGACGTGTAAGATGCGAGGGTGAGAGCGTCCACGTGGCTTTCGCTAACCTACAGACAAGGAGAACAAACCGATGAACACCTCGCGGGCTGCTTATGAGGTACTGGCAGAGGAACTGACCGCTCAAGGGGTAGATGTGCCAGCCGTCGAGGCTGCTTTGAAGCGCCAGCACATCGAGACACCCAGCTGGGGCTACGCCAACAGTGGCACGCGCTTCAAGGCCTTCGCATGGGAGGGTGCTGCCGTTACCACGCGGCAGAAACTGGATGATGCAGCGATGGTGCATCGCCTGACGGGCATCGCACCGACGGTGGCCATCCACATACCCTGGGACAAACCGGAGGACGGCGACTATCGAGCGATGCGTCAGTATGCCGAGGCCCAGGGGGTGCGCCTGGGCGCCGTCAATCCCAACCTGTTTCAGGACGATGCCTACCGCCTTGGGTCGCTTGGCAATCCGGACGCCGGTGTGCGTGAGCAGGCACTGGATCACATCCTTGAGTGCTGTGAGATCATGGCCGTGACCGGCAGCGACAGCCTGAGCCTCTGGTTTGCAGACGGTACCAATTTCGCTGGCCAGGACAGCCTGCGTGAGCGCAAGCGTCGCTACGAGGCGACCTTGCCGATTGTTTATCAGCACCTGCCTCCTGGCAGCCGGATGCTCCTCGAGTACAAGCTCTTTGAACCGTATTTCTACAGCACGGATATTCCTGATTGGGGCACTTCCTATGCGCTGTGCCTGAAGCTGGGCCCACAGGCTCAGGTATTGGTGGATCTGGGTCATCATGCCCAGGGGGTCAACATCGAGCAGATTGTCGCCTTCCTGCTCGATGAGGGGCGGCTGGGCGGCTTCCACTTCAACAACCGCAAATACGCCGATGACGATCTGATCGTGGGCTCCGTCAATCCGTATGAACTGTTTCTGATCTACAACGAGCTCGCCGGTGCGGAGTTGGGCGACGACGAGCCGGCGCGGTCAACGGCCCGGCAGGTCGCCTATATGATTGACCAGTCGCACAATATCGAAGGCAAGGTCGCCGCGATGATCTACTCGGTCCTGAACTGTCAGGAGGCGTATGCGCGAGCGCTGCTGGTGCCGCGTGCCCGTCTGGCCGAGGCTCAGGCGGCGGGTGAGGTGCTGGAAGCCCATCGCATTCTCACTGACACATTTCGGATTGATGTGCGTCCTTTGCTGGCCAAGGTGCGCGAGGAGCTGGGGGTGCCGGTGGATCCGCTGGCGGCCTACCGCGCCAGTGGGTATGAGGAGAAGATCCGCGCCGAGCGCGGCCTGGCTGTGGCGAGCGGCGGCTTTCAGTAAGACGGGGTGCCGAATGTGATTCGTAAGCAGCTGGTAAAGAGCAAGAAGGGCACGGTCGTGCGTGTGACGTTTGCGCTGCCCAACAGCATCTGGGCGGATCGCATTCACCTGGTCGGTGACTTCAACGACTGGAGTCGCGAGTCTCATCCCATGCAGCGCGACCGTGACGGCGGCTGGCACATCACGGTAGAGCTGGCTGCGGGACGCAGCTATCAGTTTCGCTATCTTTGCGATGGCGAACGCTGGATCAACGATACCCAGGCCGATGACTACGTGGCGAATGGTTATGGCAGCGAAAACTGTGTCATTCGCGCGGACCTGCCCGCTGCAGGAGTCGAGACCGAGCTAGATTCCCAATGAAGCGTCGTTGGATCCTGTGGGTGTTGATCATCGCGTTCGTCTGGCTGGTGATCACCCGCTTCACAGAGATTCAAAAGCTGGTTGATATCCTGTTGCAGGGACAGTGGCAATGGGTGCTGGCGGCTGTCCTGCTCCAGGTGTTGTTCTTCGTGCTGTATGCGGCGCTCTACCAGGCAGCTTTCGACACGGTTGAAGTGGAAAGCCGTGTCGGCGAGCTGATTCCCGTCCTACTGAGCTCCTGGTTCCTGAATGTGGTGGCGCCCAGCGGCGGCGCCAGCACGGCCGCCCTGTTCGCGGATGACGCTGCCCGACGGGGTCAATCGGCGGTGCGCGCGGCCGCCGGTGCGGTGCTGGTGTTGCTGGCCGATTTCAGCTCGTTCGTGGTTGTGCTGGTGATCGGCCTGCTGTATCTGTTCAGCCAGCATACCCTGCAGCTGTATCACATCATCGGTGCCGGAGCGCTGCTGCTGCTCATCGGTGCTCTCTCCGGCATGCTGCTCCTCGGTGTCTGGCAGCCGCTGCGACTGCGCGTCTTTCTGAGATGGGTGCAGCGCGTTGCCAACCGCGTGGCCGCCTGGTTTCGGCGCCGGCCCTGGCTGACGGAGCAGTGGGCCGACCGGATCGCCAATGAGGCGATTGAGGCGTCGCTGGCGATGGTCACCTACCCGCAGCGCGTGGTGCGCACGCTGGCGGTCGCGCTGGCCGCCCACCTGGTCAACATCGCCTGTCTGTACGCCCTCTTCCTGGCTTTCAACAATCCCATCCAGTTCGGGCCGCTGGTGGCCGGTTATGCGGTGGGCGAGCTGTTCCTGATCGTCTCGCCGACGCCGATGGGTATCGGGGTGGTCGAGGGCGTGATGGTGCTGGTCTACAACTCTCTCGGCGTGGCAACCGAGACAGCGGCTGTCGTCACACTGGCCTTTCGCGGACTGTCGTTGTGGCTGCCCCTGTTCATCGGCTTTTTCCTGTTGCGCCGTGTCAAATCGTTCGGGGCCGAGGAATACTCGCGCGCCGAAGTGAGCAGTGTCCGTGCCGTTGCCCTGTTGACGGCCCTGATGGGCCTCATTAACCTGTTCTCAGCCGTCACGCCGTCGGGGCCGGCCCGGCTGTCGCTGATTGAGCAACTGTCGCCCCTGGGTCTCACTCACGGTGGTCACCTGATTGTCGCGCTGGCCGGGTTTGCCCTGCTGCTGTTGGCGCGGGGACTGTGGCATCGCCGCAGACTGGCGTGGCTGCTCACCCTGATCGCGCTGGACGTCTCGATCGTCAGTCACCTGCTCAAGGGACTGGACTATGAAGAAGCGATCGTGGCCGGGGCACTGGCGGCGTGGCTCTTCGTCCTTTATCCCCACTTCCATGCGCGACTGGACCGGCCCCGATTACGCCAGGGCATCGAAGTCCTGGCTGTGGCGATCCTGTACACACTGGCCTATGGCACCCTTGGGTATTTCTACCTGGACTACCTGTTTGGCGTGGACCTGGGGCTGGAGACGGCATTGTTGCAGACTCTGTACACGCTGGGTTCCTACAGCGGCGCTGGCGGTCTGCTGCCGGCCACAGGTTTCGGCGAGTACTTTGCGGCATCAATTCGCATTGTCGGTGCGGTGACGCTCGTGTATGCCATTTTCGCCATGCTCCGGCCCTTCCTGGTCACGCCGCCGTCAACTGCCGCCGAACGCAAGCGAGCCGCCGAGGTAGTGCAACGTTATGCCGAGACTCCTTTGACACGTCTGGCTCTGCTGGAGGACAAGTCGTATTTCTTCGATTTTGACGGAACACTGGTGGCGCATTGTGTCAGGGGCCGTATAGCACTGGCACTGGGGGATCCCATCGGGCCGAGCGTCAATCTCAGTGACACCATTCGGGCGTTTCGGCGATGGTGCGCTTCCAATGGCTGGCAATCGGCTTTCTACCTGGTGCATCCGGAGAACCTGATGCACTATCACGCTGCCGAGCTCGCCACGGTGGGCATTGCGCAGGAAGCAATCGTTGATCTGGCCCACTTCCATCCCGGGCTGGATGCCGTCAACACGTTGCGGTTGCCCGTCAACCGCCTGACCGGTCTGGGTTATCGCTTCGAGGTAGTGTCGCCACCGTTGCCCGCCGGCCTGTTGCACAACCTGGCGTCTATCAGCGACGAATGGTTGATGACCGTGCGCAGCAGCGAGCGACGCTTCTCGATCGGCTGGTTCGACACGGTGTACCTGCGTGCCGGGGCGGTCGCGATCGTGAAGACGCGCGAGAATCTGATCGGTGCCTTTGCCAATATCATCACCAACTCTGATCACACGGAAATCGGTGTAGACCTGGTGCGCCATCGCCACGACGTGCCCAGCGGCCTCCTCGAGTTCCTGTACGTCAACCTGCTTGGTTGGGCCCGTGATGCTGGCTATCGTCGGTTTAGCCTGGGGCTGGCGGCGCCGGAGGCATCAGCGAACGGTGAGGACACCGAGAGCAGCGAAATCGGCTGGTCACTTCACTATCTGCGCGAACATATCACTGCCTTCTATCGGCATCATGGTTCGCGCGCGTTCAAGGAGAAGTTCGGCCCGCACTGGTCCCCCCTCTACCTAGCCTATCCCTCGGACGGGAGTCTGGCCTCGGTGACGATGGCGCTCATTCAGGCGAACGCCGGCGCCGGGCTGGGTTGGGGTTATTTCAAGGAGCGGCCGCGTCGGGAGAGGAGTATTGAGGGTGACTCGTCCTGAGCTCGAGGGCCGGCTGAAGAGCCTGCCGACCAAGCCGGGCGTCTATGTGTACAAGAACGCATCGGGCAAGGTGATCTACGTCGGCAAGGCGGTGAATCTGCGCGCACGGGTGCGATCGTATTTCCACGACTCGGCCCAGCACTCCCCCAAGGTGCGTCGGCTGGTCAGTGAGATCGCCGACGTCGAGTTCATCGTCTCCCGCAGCGAGCTGGAGGCGCTGCTGCTGGAGAACACGCTGATCAAGCAGCACCAGCCGCGCTATAACGTGCGCCTGAAAGACGACAAGCGCTACCCGTACATCAAGGTGCACTGGCAGGATCCCTTCCCCCGCGTCACGACCACCCGGCACCTCGTCGAAGATGGCGCGCGCTACTTCGGTCCCTACACCATGGCCGCGGCCGCGTATCAGACGCTGGATCTGGTGCGACGGATCTTTCCCTATCTGACGTGCACGCGCGTCATTACGGGGCGGGACGAACGAGCGTGTCTGTACTATCACATCGGTCGCTGTGCGGGGCCATGTATTGGTGCTGTCACCCAGGCGGAGTATCGTGCCATCATTCAGCAACTGTGCGATTTCCTGTCCGGCCGGGTGGACGCGGTGATGAATCACCTGCGCGAGCAGATGCAATCAGCCGCCGAGGCGCTCGATTTTGAGAAGGCGGCGGCGATCCGCGACCAGATTCGTGCCATTGAGCACATTACTGAAAAGCAAACGGTCGTGAGTCCCGACCTGGCCGACCACGATGTCGTCGCCTTCGCACGTGACACATCTCATTCGGGCGACGCCTGCGTGCAGGTATTCTTCATCCGCGGCGGACGACTGGTGGGGCGCGAATACTTCCTGCTGGATGGCACAGCCGAGGAAGAGGATCGTGCCGTTCTGGCCAGCTTCATGAAGCAGTTCTACGATGAGGTCAGTCAGGTGCCGCCGGAGATCCTGTTGCCGGGTCAGATTGACGAGGTTATGATTATCCGTGACTGGCTGCGCAGCAAACGGGGGGCCGAAGTGATCCTGAAGGTGCCGCGGCGCGGTCGCAAGCGGGAGCTGGTGCGCATGGCGGCCGAGAACGCTGCCGAAACGCTCAGCCATTTGCGCAGCCAGCGGGAAGCGGATGAGAGCAAGCAGACTGAGGCGCTTGCGGAGTTGCAGCATGCCCTCAACCTGGCGTCTCCGCCGTTGCGCATCGAGTGCTACGACGTCAGCACGTTGCAAGGCGCGCACACTGTCGCCAGTATGGTCGTGTTCGTCAAAGGCACTCCCCAGAAGAGCGACTACCGACGATTCAAGATCCAGGGCGTTGGCGGCCAGGATGATTACGCCAGTCTGCAGGAGGTACTGCGCCGGCGTTTCAGGCGGATGCGAGACGGCGCCTATGCGCCTCAGGCCGAGCCCGGTTCTCGCAGCGCGTCGGGATGGACTCTTGCGCCCGATCTGATCATTGTGGACGGCGGCAAGGGCCAGCTCAACGCAGCCCTGGCAGTGCTCGACGAATTCGACCTGCGCGATGCGGTGCCGACAGTGGGATTGGCGAAGCGAGAGGAGGAGATTTTCGTGCCCGGTCGGGCCGAGCCGGTTAACTTGCCGCGCAACTCGCCGGCACTCTTCCTGGTGCAGCGCATTCGCGATGAGGCGCACCGCTTCGCCATCTCGTATCACCAGCGCTTGCGCTCGCGTCAGGGGATTGCCTCGCAACTGGATCAGATTCACGGCATTGGCCCGCGCCGCCGCAAGTTGCTGTTGCAGCATTTCGGTTCGCTCGACGCCATCCGGGCGGCGGGCGTGGATGAACTGACCGCGTTACCGGGCATCACGCGCAGCCTGGCCGAGCTGATCAAGTCGCAGCTATGAAAGCGATGGGAGGAGCCTGATGGAGGCTGCAGTCAAGTCAAAGGTGCTGGTGGTGGAAGATGAGCCGGTACTGCTGGAGACCCTGGAGTACAATCTGGCTCGCCAGGGGCACACCGTCTACACTGCCAGTGATGGTCTCCAGGCGCTGCAGGTTGCACGCGCTCAACGCCCGGACGCCATTGTGCTCGACATTATGTTGCCGGGCATTGATGGGATTGAGGTGTGTCGAATCCTGCGCCGTGAGATGAATGTGCCTATCTTGATGTTGACCGCCCGGGCGGAAGAGGTTGACAAAATTGTTGGGCTTGAGGTTGGCGCGGATGACTATATGACCAAGCCATTCAGCATGCGGGAGCTGTTGGCCCGGGTGAAGGCTCTGTTGCGACGGGTGCGCTTGATCCGCGAGGACATTGCCGCCGAAGGCGTCGAAGCGCGGGCGGTGGAGTCGCCGCCCACCGAGGCACTGTCATTTGGTGAACTGACGATTGACCTGAGTCGACGGGAGGTAACGCGGGAGGGTCATCCCGTTCACCTCAAGCCGAAGGAGTTCGACCTGCTGGTCTTCCTGGCACGTCATCGGGGAATCGTTCTGTCGCGCGACCTGATCCTGGAGCGGGTGTGGGGCTGGGACTACGATGGCGGCACACGCACGGTGGATGTGCACGTGCGCTGGCTGCGCGAGAAGATCGAGGCCGATCCGGCGCACCCTGAACGCATCGTCACCGTGCGTGGCATCGGTTACCGCTTCGAGGGATGACCTGTCGTGCGTGATCCGATCAGCTGGCGCGCCAGCCTGCCTTTTGCCGTGATAGCCCTGGGAGTGATGGTGGGCCTGGCGCTGTACGTGCCTGCCGAGATTCGGCTCGCGGTGCTGGTGGTGGCGGTCGTCCAGGTATGTCTGATCGTTGCGGTTGGATTGGTTATGTCCCGCCGGACGCTCCGCGCAATGGCGCGCGTGGTCGAGGTGATGCGGCGGCTCTCTAACGGCGAGGCGACGGTGCGTCTTGCGCCGGGTCGTCGTGCCACACACGCCTTCGTCAACACATTTAACGAGATGGTTGCTCAATTCCAGGAGCGACTGATCCGTGCAGCCCGCGAGCGCGATGAGATGGCTGCTGTCCTCGAACATATGACCGACGGCGTGCTGATCGTGGACGACGCGGGTCGCGTCCAGCTGATGAACAACGCGGCCGCGCGGTTGTTGGGGGTGACCATCTCCGAGGCGATGGGCCAGTCGTTCGCCCAGGTGGTGCGCGACCACAACCTCATTGAAGCTCTGCAGGTG
>Ga0073932_1003946_pt1 | contig 18603 bp, 15 predicted proteins | sample DewCreD2012metaG_FD_76967 | JGI IMG/M metagenome (GOLD analysis project Ga0073932, IMG submission 76967) | Hot spring sediment bacterial and archeal communities from British Columbia, Canada, to study Microbial Dark Matter (Phase II) - Dewar... ... | reverse complement strand
CGGGCGTTGCTTTCCGCCGGGCTGGGAAGCCCGGCTCCACGTCAGCCAAGGATTGCCGACGCTACCACCGCACACATATGAAACGGACTTGCAAGAAAGGGAGATGCGCCCTGAACGAGCTGGGGCGCCCTTCCCGGCCACCGTTCGCACGAGCGGGCCGCGTGGTGCGGCCCGCTGCGCCGGGGGTTGACGCCCCCCCAGTCCCTCACCATCTTCCGCCCCAGTCAAACCGTCATGCAACTGCATCTCCGCCCCTGCGAACTGCGCCTCGTCAATCCCTGGAAAATCGCCAGCGCCGCCGGCTCCAGCGTCCACCGCGTGGTCATCTTTGAGCTGACCGACCGCGACGGCGTGACCGGGTTGGGCGAGGCCGCGCCCTCGAGCCTCTACAAGGAATCGGTCAGCGGCACGGTGGATTTCTGCGCCACGCTTGACCTGGCGCGGCTTTCGTTCGCGGAGGTGCCCGGCTCGATGGCGTATCTGGACGCCGTGCCTGGCATTCCGGCGGCGGCGCGGTGCGGGTTGAATCTGGCGCTGCTGGATGGCGCGGCCAAACGCGCCGGGCAGGCCGTCTATGATTTTCTCGGCCTCGGTTTCCGCGAAAACCAGCACGTCACCTCGTTCAGCATCGGCATTGATGCGCCCGACATCATCCGGCAAAAAGTGCAGGCGGCGGAAAACTATCCCGTCCTCAAGCTCAAGGTGGGCGACCCGCGCGACCGCGAGAATTTCGCCGCGCTTCGCGCCGTGGCTCCGACCAAGCCGGTCCGCGTGGACGCCAACGAGGGCTGGAAGACGAAGGAGCACGCGCTGGAAATGCTCGAACTGCTCGCCCGCGACGGCCACATCCAGTTCGTGGAACAGCCGATGCCACGCGGCACGCCGATGGCCGACCTGGTGTGGCTCAGGGAACGTTCGCCCCTGCCGCTTTACGCTGACGAATCGTGCCACACCGTCCGGGACATTCCGCACTGCGCGGAGGGTTACCACGGCGTCAACGTGAAGCTGGTGAAGACCGGCGGGATCAGCATGGCGTTCGACACGTTGCGCGCGGCACGGGCGGCCGGACTGAAGACGATGATCGGGTGCATGATCGAGACGAGCATCCTCATCAGCGCCGCCGCGCATCTCGCCGAACTGGCCGACCACCTGGACCTGGACGGGAATCTGCTCACGAACAACGACCCCTGCCGGGGCGCGACCGCCGAACGCGGCATCATTTCCTTCGCGAACGCGCCGGGGAAAACGGGCCTGCGGGTCGCGCTGCGGGCATAGGCCGGATATTTCACAAGCCGGGGGCCGGAGCGCCGGTGGGCAACCGGCTTGCCGCGGCAAAACATCCCGAGCCGGTCACCGACCGGCGCTCCGCTCGGTCGGCATTGCGTGCGGAGTGTGAGACATCCGGGATAGGCCGCGGCCCCGGGGAAAAACCGCGAAACGGTCTCGGCCGCACCTCAACCCGCCTTCAGCTTCACCAACAAGTCCTTCGCCTCGACCGCGTCGCCCGCTTTGACGGCAATTTCGGCGACCACCCCGTCCGCCGGCGCATAGACCGTCGTCTGCATCTTCATCGCCTCGAGCGAGAGAAGCTTTTCGCCCCGGGTCACGCGCGAGCCGACGTTCACCGGCAGGGCGGTGATGACGCCGGGGATCGGCGCGCCCACCTGCAAGGGATCGCCGGGATCGGCCTTCGGGCGCGACTTGACCTTCGGCTGGACGCTCTTGTCCACGACCGTGGTCTGGCGCGCCATGCCGTTGAGTTCAAAGGACACGACGCGCCTGCCTTCGGGGTCCACCGGGCTGATGTTCATCAGCCGGATGAAGAGCGTTTTGCCTTCTTCGAGGTCCACGGTGATTTCCTCGCCCGGCTTCATGCCGTAAAAAAACGCGGGCGTGGGCAGGACGGACAGGTCGCCGTAGGTGCTTTCGATCTTTGCGAAGGCCAGGAAGACGTCCGGATACATCAGGTAGCTGTAAACGTCGTCCTCGGTGGCCTCGCGCTTGAGCCTGGCGGTGAGTTCGGCGCGGGCCTTCCCGAGGTCCAGCGGCTTGAGGCGCGCGCCGGGGCGGATGGTGTAGGGCTTGCGGTCGCCAAGCACGATCTTCTGCAGTTTCCTGGGCCAGCCGCCCAGCGGCTGGCCGAGGCCGCCCTGGAGCATGTCAATGACCGACTCGGGGAAGGGCGCGCTGCCCGGCTCGAGCTTGAGGAGCGCCTCCGGCGTCAGGCCGCGCGTGATCATGAACATGGTCATGTCGCCCACCACCTTGCTGCTGGGGGTGACTTTTACGATGTCGCCGAAGAGCTGATTCACGTCGGCATACATCTTTTCGATCTCCGGCCACCGGGCGAGCAGGCCCATCGCGGCGGCCTGTTCCTTGAGATTGGTGTATTGGCCGCCGGGCATCTCGTGCAGATAGACGTTGGCGCTGCCGAACTTCGGGCTGGTGTCGAAGGGGGCGTAGAATTCGCGGACCAGTTCCCAGTAGTTGGAGAACTCGTTGAGGGCGTCGAGGTCCAGGCCGGTGTCGCGTGGCTGGCCGCGCAGCGCGGCGACGATCGAGTTGAGGCACGGCTGGCTGGTCGAGCCGGACATCGAGGCGATGGCGAGGTCCGCGATGTCCACGCCCGCTTCGCACGCCTGCAGGACGCTGGCGGCGGCGATCCCGCTGGTGTCGTGGGTGTGGAAATGCACCGGGATGCCGATCTCCTCCTTGAGCGCCTTCACCAAGGCGCGGGCGGCGTAGGGCTTGCACAGGCCGGCCATGTCCTTGATGCCGAGGATGTGCGCGCCCATCCGCTCCAGCTCCCGGGCGAGCTGGAGGTAATACTTGAGCGAGTATTTCGTGCGCCTCGGGTCGAGGATGTCGCCGGTGTAGCAGAGGGCGCCTTCGCAGACGGCGTGCGTTTCCCGCACGGCCTCCATCGCCACCTTGAGGTTCGGCAGGTAGTTCAGCGAGTCGAAGATGCGGAAGATGTCAATGCCGTTGGCGGCGGAGTGCTTGACGAAGCCGGCCACGACGTTGTCCGGGTAATTGGAATAGCCGACGGCGTTCGAGCCGCGGAAGAGCATCTGGAAGCAGATGTTCGGGATGCGGGCGCGCAATTTCCGAAGCCGGATCCACGGGTCCTCGTGCAGGAAGCGCATCGAGGTGTCGAACTTGGCCCCGCCCCAGATTTCGACGCTGAACAACTCCGGCGTGCGGCGCGCCAGGGCGGCGGCGACGTGCTCCATGTCGTAGGTGCGGACGCGGGTGGCGAGCAGCGATTGATGCGCGTCGCGGAAGGTGGTGTCGGTGATCAGCAGCTTCTTCTGCTTGAGGGTCCACTCGGCGAATTTCTTCGCCCCGAGCTGGAGCAGCAGTTGCCGCGTGCCGGCCGGCGGGGTCTGTTTGGGGTCGTAGGCGGGCACCACCGGCGCGGGCAGGGACTTGGGCATGTAGCCCTTGGCCTGCGGGTTGCCGTTGACGATGACCTCGCCGAGGAAGGAGAGCAGCTTCGTGGCGCGGTCCTTGCGGGGCTTGAACCGGAACAGCTCCGGCGTGGTGTCAATCAGGGTGGTGGTGGCCTGGCCGCAGCGGAACTGCTCGTGGTGGATGACGTTTTCCAGGAACGGGATGTTCGTCTTCACCCCGCGGATGCGGAACTCGCGCAGGGCGCGGTCCATGCGCTGCAGGGCGATGTCGAACGACCGGCCGAACGCCGTCACCTTGACCAGCATCGAGTCGTAAAACGGCGTGATGACCGCCCCGGCGAAGCCCATGCCGCCGTCCAGCCGCAGGCCGAAGCCCCCCGCCGAACGGTAGGTCAGGATGCGGCCATAGTCGGGCGCGAACTTGTTCTCGGGGTCCTCGGTGGTGACGCGGCACTGGATGGCATAGCCGTTGCGCGGGATTTGTTCCTGCGGCGGCAGGCCCACCTCGGGGCTGAACATGGAATGGCCCTGGGCGATGAGGATCTGCGAACGCACGAGGTCAATGTTCGTGATGACCTCGGTCACGGTGTGCTCGACCTGGATGCGCGGGTTCATCTCGATGAAGAACCACTCGCCCGTGTCGGCGTCCACGAGGAACTCGACCGTGCCCGCGTTGTTGTAACGGACCTCCTTCGCGATCTTCACGGCCGCGTCGCACAGCGCCAGGCGCACGGCATCGCTCAGCCCGACGGACGGCGCGATTTCGATGACCTTCTGGTGCCGGCGCTGCACCGAGCAATCGCGCTCGTGGAGATGGATGACGTTCCCGTGCTGGTCGCCCAGAATCTGCACCTCGATGTGCTTGGCATGCGGGATGTATTTTTCGAGGAAGACGGCCGGGTTGCCGAAGGCGCGGCCCGCCTCGGCCTGGGCTTCGTCGAGCAGAGCCGCGAGGTCGCCGGCCTTGTGGACGACGCGCATCCCGCGGCCGCCGCCGCCGAAGGCGGCCTTGATGATGAGGGGAAAGCCGATCTGCCGGGCGATCTTCAACGCCGCGTCGCGGTCCGCGACGGGGTCCTGGGTGCCGGGCAGCGTGGGCACGCCGACCTTTTCGGCCACGGCGCGCGCGGCGGTCTTGTCGCCCATGAGGCGGAGCAGCTTGGGGCTGGGGCCGACGAAGGTGATGCCCGCGTCGGCGCACGCCTGGGCGAACTCGGGATTCTCGGACAGAAAACCGTAACCGGGGTGGATCAGGTCCACGCCCTTCTCCTTCGCGAGCGCGACGATGCCCTCGATGTCGAGATACGCGCCGACCGGGCCTTTGCCGACGCCGACGAGATACCCTTCGTCCGCTTTGAAACGATGGATGCCGAAACGGTCCTCCTGCGCATAGATGGCCACGGTGCGCAGGCCCAGTTCGGTGGCGGCGCGGAAGATGCGGATGGCGATTTCGCTGCGGTTGGCGGCAAGCAGCTTCCTGGGGGCGGGCGGTGGCACGGTGGACGACATAAATGGCGCCGCTGTTATAGACGAGCGGGCGCCCGACGCAAAGGCTGTTCGGCGGACCAGCCGGGGCTTGCGGTGCGGCGGGCCGGGACTATTTTCGCCGCATGAAGACCTGCTTCACCTCCCGCGGATTCGCGGCGTTGCCCCTCCTCGTGGCGCTGGCCCTGCTGTTCCCCGGCTGCCGGACGAACAAAGTGGATTGGAACAGCCGGATTGGCAGTTACACCTTCACCCAGGCCGTCCTCGACATGGGGCCGCCCAACAAACAGGCCCGGCTGGACGACGGGACGGTGGTGGCGGAGTGGGAAACGCAGCGCGGCTACGCCGTCACCACCTATGCCGGGGGCTACTATGGCCGCCACGGTTACTGGGGCGGCTACGCCCCCGTGCCCGTCACCACCGTTTCCCCCTCCCAATTCCTGCGCCTCACCTTCGGCCCGGATGGACGGCTGGCCCAATGGCGGCGCGTGGCGCTGTAAAACGCCCCCCCATCAAGCGGCAAGCCCGTTCCAGGTTCGGGGCGGTGGCCTCCGGCAAGCCATCCGCCCGGGTTCAAACTGAATTCCGAAAACAGAATCCCCGAAAGCCGAAACTGATCCCGGCAGCCGGGTGGCAACAGGGCTTCGATTCAACCGGGTAAAAGCCAAACCGCCGATTGCGGGTTCAGCGCGGCTGCGGGGGCGCGACGGTGAGGGGCTTGTGCGCGGTCGGCTTCCCCGGCGCGGGGTCGTAAGTGCGCCCCTTCCAGCTTTGCGGCTGGCGGCGGAACGAGCGGAACAACGCGCGCCATTGGACGCCGAGAAAAATCAGCACCCCCAGCGGGTGCAGCAACGCGCCCGGCCACGACTGCTGAAACCGCCACGCGGCCAGCAGCCGGGGCAGCAGGGAAACCCCGGCCGCGACGGCCGCCAGCTTCACGGTGGTCAAGCTCAACCACGGCGCCAGCGCCAGCAGCAGCCACGGCAGCACGTGTCCGCCGAACAACAACACCGTCCACGGGCCGATTGGCGCGGGGGCGGCCAGCCCTTCGTGGGCGTTCTTCGTCAGCCCCGCCAGCGTTTCGCCGCCGCTGTGATACATGCGGCACGTCGCCAGATCGGTCGCGTCGAAGAGGTCCGTGCGGAAGCCGGCGCGGCGGAAGGCGCGGGGCAGTTTGACCCCGTCGTGCAGCGAATCGCGGATGGCGGCGTGCCCGCCGACGGCGTGATAGGCGTCGGCCCGGGCGAGGAACAACTGGCCGCACCCGGCCCCGTAGGCGGGCTTGGTGCAACGGCGCATCCGCCAGACCGGCAGGAAACCCAGCAGCACGAAGTGAATGAGCGGGATGAGGAGTTTTTCGAGCACGGTGCCGGTGATCTGGCGCGGCACACCGCTGGCCAGGGCGGGGGGATTTACGATTTGCGATTTACGATTTACACCCGCGTCGCCGGTCATGAGCGGGGCCAGGCGGCGCAATGCGTCGGGGGCGAGGCGCACGTCGGCGTCCACGAAGAGCAGCAAAGGGTGACGAGCGTGCTGGGCGAGGATGTGGCAGGCGTGTTGTTTGCCGCACCAGCCGGCGGGCAGCGGCGGCGCGGATTCCAGCCGCAACCGTGGGTCCTGCGCCATGAACTCGCGCACGATGGCGGCGGTGGCGTCCTCGGAATGATCGTCGAGCACGACCACCTCGAACTCCGCGTCGCGGTTGGCGAGCACGGCGGTCAGGGCGTCACGGATGTTGGCCGCCTCGTTGCGGGCGGGGATGAGGACGGAGATGGCTTCCGCCGGAGGGCCATCGCCGGGCAGCGGCTTCCGCAGGCGGCGCAGTTGCGGCAGGTTCCAGAGGAACATCAGCGCCGGAATGGCGGCGAGCGCGAGGGCGGTGATGGCGAGCGGTTCGAGGTTCATAGGCCGCCGTGTTCGCGGTGGAACCGCTCGCCGCGCAGTCGCGCGCGCAGGCCCCGCCAGAGGTCGTAGCAGAATCCGACGCCGGAGCGCGACCGCAGCACGCACCGAAATTGCGCCGGGTTGCGCGCCTGAGCTTCCGCCGCCAGCGCGTTTTGCGTCGCCTCGAGCCGCAGCTCGAAATGGCGCGTCCAGCCTTCCGCGAGGGGCGGCAGGCCGGCTTCACGCCCCAGAATTTCCGCCCCGCCGAACCGCGCGAGGATTTCCGGTTTGCGTTCCTCCCAGAAGGCATATTCCAGCGCCACGGGAACGAACACGGCGCGGCGCACGCGGTCGGGCAGATGGCCGAGGCCGGGCTTGAAGCGGGCGGGGCGTTCGCGCACATCGGCAAAGCGGCCCTGTGGCGTGAGCCACAACGCGGTGCCGGGGTGTTCGAGGATGCGGGTCGCGTGGCGGAGGAAATTCACGGCCCCGCGAGGGGAATCCTGTTCCACACCGAAGAAACCAAGTTTGGCGAAGAAGCGGTATTGCTGGAGCGCCCGGGCGTCAATCGGCGCGAAGGCGCGGCGGGCGCGGAAGAACTCGTCCTGCAACAGCAGGCACGCGAGCGGGTCCCACCAGGCGGCGTGGTTCACATAGAGAACCATCGGCAGGCCGCTGGCCTGCGGCGGCAGGCCGGACTGGCTCACGCGCAGGGAGTGGAAATGCCGACCCACATACCAGCGCGAGTAGGCGGTGAAAACACGCAGCCGCCCGGGGGAAATGGGGGGAAGTTCGCCCTGGTCCGAACGCAATCGGGGTTCGCTCGTGATGCGTGACGCCTGAGCAGGGCTGGCCGTGCCAGGCCGCGCGCCCGTCGTCGTCCGCCGGGGAGGGGCGGTGACGGGCGGCGTGGACGCGGCGAGGTTCATGACGGAGTCACGCGGCGGCGGCGAGTTCGTTGGCCGTTTCGGGCGCGGTGTGATTCGGGGCCTTGCCGCCCGGCTCCGTCACGCCGTCCCGGTCGAGGCGGTCGGCGGCGATCCAGCCGGACATCATCACCATCGGCATGCCGGGTCCGGGATGGGCGGAGCCGCCGGCGAGGTAAAGCCCGCGCACATCGGGGCTGTGGTTGGCCGGCTTGAACGCGCCCAGCAGTTTGCCGTGGCTGGCGAGGCCATAAATGGCCCCGTTCAGCACGCGGTAACGGTCATTGATGTCCTGCGGCGTGAGCACGTCCTCGCAGACGATGCGCGATTCAATGTCCTTCATGCCGCCGGTGGTCTTGAGCTTCTCGAGGATGGTCTTGCGATACGCCGGAAGCATCTGCCGCCAGTCGTGATGCGGACGCAGATACGGGGTGTGGACGAGCACATAGAGCGCGTCGCCGCCCGCGGGCGCCACGCCGGCCTCGGTCTGCGCCGGGGCGGCGAGATAGCACGTCGGGTCGGGCGCCGGCTCGCCGCGGTTGTAGATGAAGTCGAATTCCTCATGCGGGTCGCGGCTGAACACGAAGTTGTGGTGCGCGAGGTGCTCGTAACGGCGGTCGAGGCCGAGGTAAAGCACCACGCCGGAGCAGGCGGCCTCGTATTTCCGGCGGTTCAGGAAGGCGCGTTCCGCCGGTTCGCCGCCCAGCAGTTCCTTGTGGGTGCGGACGGAATCGCTGTTGGACACGAGCGCGGCGAGCGGCACGGTTTCGCCCTTGCCGGTGACGACCCCGCGCACCTGGCCGCCGTCGGCGAGAATGCGTTCGATGCTGGTGTTGAGCCGGAACTCGACGCCGAGTTCGCGGGCGAGGCGCGCGAGCGCGAGCGGCACGGCCCGGGTGCCACCCAGCGGATACCACACGCCTTCGTTGGTCTGCATGTGGGCAATGCCGCAGAGCACGGCGGGCGAGGCGTAGGGCGAGGAGCCGACGTATTGCGTGAAATGGTCGAGCATCTGCGAGACGCGCGCATCGGGCACAAACGAACGGATCGTGCTGGCGACGGTGCGGTGCATCCGCATGGCGAGCACGTCGCTGAGCGTCGCCACGCTGAAGGAGTTGGACAGGTTGAACATGTCGCCCAGGCCGCCGACGGATTTGTAGAAGAAGAATTTGTTCGAGATGCGGTCGAGGCGTTCGCTCAGTTCGATGAACCGGGCGTAGCCTTCGGCGGTGCCGGGCTGCGCGGAGAACTTCTTCAACTCGTCGCTCATGGCGCTGACGTTCTGCCAGAGGTCGAGCACGGAGCCGTCCTGGAAGAAGCTGCGCCATTGCGGGTCGAGGCGGACCAGTTCGAGGTAATCCTCGAGGCGGCGGTCGGCCTCCGCGAAGATTCGCCGCAACACTGACGGCAACGTCAGGATCGTCGGCCCCATGTCGAAACGGAAGCCCGCGCGGTCCAGTTGCGCGGCCTTGCCGCCGAGCCACGGGTTTTTCTCGAAGACGATGACGCGATGGCCGCGGGCCGCGAGCGTGCAGGCGGCAGCCAGGCCGCCGAGGCCGGAGCCGATGATGCCGATGGGATGCGTTTTCATGGTGATGGGTTCAGTCGCTGCTGGTTAAAGTTTGGGAATGGCGCCGTCGTGCCCGGGCCAGGCGGCAGAGGGTTTTCAACGCCTGCCAGCGAGCGCGGAGGCCGGCGCCGTGCTGGAGCAGGAGAAATTGTTTGAACAACTCGGCGTCGTTCGCGCCGGGGGCGTCGAGGTGCGGCAGGAAACGCGAGCGGCGGACGGTGACGACTTTGGGGGCGGTCATCTCCAGCAATCCTTCGGCCCCGCGCGTGACGCCGAAACCGCTGCGACCCCGTCCGCCAAACGGCACCCGGGGGTCGGCGCTGGGCACGATGAGGTCGTTGATGATGACCAGGCCGGCGTTCAGGCGGGCGGCCAGCTCGCGGGCGTCCGTTTCGCTGGCGCTGAAGATGGTCGCCCCGAGCGCGTAGGGACAGTCGTTCGCCATGGCGATGGCTTCGTGGTCGTCCTCCACCGTCACGAGCGACATAACGGGCGCGAAAATGTCCTCGTGCAGCAGGCGCATGGAAGTCGAGGCGCCCGCGACCACGAGCGGCGGCAGGCAGGCATGGTCGGAAAGCAGACGGCCTTGAATGAGATGCGCGCCCTGAGCCAGGGCCTCGTCAATGTGCTGGCGGACGTGCGGGACCAGCTCGAGCGGCGGGTTCGCGCCGGGCAGGGCGGCGAGCCGGCCCTCGAGCTGCGAGGCGACGGACCGATGCACGAACACCCGGCGCGGGGCGATGCAGGTGGCGCCGTTGTTGAGTTCGAGGCCGAAGCGCAACGCGCGCGCGGCCAGGTCCAGGTCGGCATCGGCGCGGACGATGACGGCGTCGCAGCCGGAGAGTTCCATCGTTGCCGGGGTGAGGTGGGGAGCCAGGCGGGCGAGGACGGCGGCCCCCGTGTTCGCCGAGCCGGTGAGGAAGACCTTGGCGACGCCGGCCTGGATGGCGCACTGCGCGGCGGCGGGCGCCTCGGGAAGCACCTGCGCGAGGCGGTGGTCCAGCCCGGCGTGATGGAGCAGGTTGACGAGGGTTTGCGCGGCGGCGGTGCCCTGGGCGCCGGGCTTGAGGAGCACGGCGTTGCCGGCGGCAAGGGCTTGCAGCAGTTGCACGCCCGGCAGAAACAGCGGGTAGTTCGACGGCGCGATGATGAGCACGACGCCGAGCGGCTCGCGGTGGATTTCCGTGGCGGCACCGTTGAGCCAGAGCGGACGGCCCGCGCGGCCCAGGCGGTTGGGCGCGAGCAGGCGCCCGGCATTGCGCTCCAGGAAGCGGCAGGCCTCGGCCAGGGGGATGACCTCGGCGGTCAGAGATTCCAGCACGGGCCGGCGGCGCGCGGCGGCGGAAGCCAAAGCAAGCTGCTCCGCATGGCTGGCGATGAGGCGCCGGGCACGCCGGAGAACGGCCAGCCGGTCACGCACCGGTGTCGTGGCCCAGCCAGGCTGCGCCAGCACCGCCGCCTGCCGCGCCGACACCACCCACGGCTCCACGTTCTCCGCGGACGGCGCGGCGGGCGGATTCAGGGTGGGGGCGGGGGCGGACATGGTTCAGGCGACGGCGGCGGGTTGGAGGAGGCGGCGCGGCTCGAAGCGTTCGCGGTCGTGCTCGACGCCGAGGTCCGCGAGCAGCAGGCGCGAAGTGATGCGGGCGGATTCAAAGATGACGGGCAGGCCGCTGCCGGGATGTGTGCCGCCACCGACGAGGTAAACGGAATCGAGGTCCTCGAAGCGGTTCTGCGGGCGGAGGTGGAGGAGCTGATCCAGGCTGTGGGCGAGGTTGAAGGTCGCCCCGCGATAAATTTCGTAACGCGTGTCCCAATCGGCAGGCGTGATGATGCGTTCGTAGCGGACGCGGCCTTCGAGGTTGTCGTAGCCGGCCTTGGCGATCTGGCGGTAGAGAAGTTCGCGGAACGGCCCGCGCTCCCGGTTCCAGTCAATATTCGGATGCTGATGCGAGACCGGCGCGAGGACGTAGAGGGCGCTGTGGCCCTTGGGCGCGAGCGACGGGTCGGTCACACCGGCGTTCTGGACGTAGAAACTCGGGTCTTCGCTGAGGACGTGCTGGTTCTCGATGTCATCGAGGTTCTTCACATAGTCGGCGGCGATGTGAATGGTGTGATGCGGCAGGTCGAAGGTGCCCTCGACGCCGAGATACATCATGAAGGTGGAGCACGAGTATTTCTTTTTCGCGAGCTTCCGGTTCGTCCAGCGACGGCGCAAACGGTCGGGCACCATGCGTTCCATGGCGCGGGCAAAGTCGGCGTTGACAACGACGGAATCGGCATGGCGGATGCCGGTCGAGGTGCGAACGCCAACGGCCTTTTTGCCGGCGAACAAAATCTCCTCAACGGATTCGCCGAGGCAGATTTCGACGCCCATTTCGCGGCAGACGCGGGCCATCGCCTGCGAGACCGCGCCGCACCCGCCGAGCGGATGCCACACGCCGTATTCGTATTCGAGGAAGCTCAGGATGGAGAAGAGGCTCGGGCAGCGGAACGGCGACATGCCGAGGTATTTGGACTGGAAACAAAACGCCAGGCGGACGCGGTCGTCCTTGAAGAAGCGCTTCAGGTAGGTGTCCACCGACTCGGTGGGGTGCAGCATCGGCAGCATCTTGAGCAGGCGGGCGTTCAACACGTCCTGCCAGCCGAGGAAGGGCTGTTCGAGGCACGGTTCGAACAGCGCGAGTTTGGTGCGGTTTTCGGTGAGGAATTTGCGGAAGCCGGGGGCGTCTTCCGGCGACAGCGCGGCGATTTCACGTTCCATCCGGACCGGGTCCGGAGTGGCGTCAATTTTCCCGCCCGCGCCGAACTGGATGCGGTATTGCGGGTCGAGCCGGACCATTTCGACCTCCTGCCGCAGGTCACGCCCGGCGGCGGCGAAGATTTCGCTCAACACCCGCGGGTAGAGGAAGAACGTGGGACCGAGGTCGAACTTGTAGCCGTTGGCTTCGATGGTGGAAGTCCGGCCACCGACGTGCGGGAGGCGTTCGACGACGGTGACGCGCACGCCGGCGGCGGCGAGCAACATGGCCGAGGCGAGTCCGCCGGGACCGGCGCCGATGATGATGACGTGTTTGGACATGGCAGGCATGGAAATCAGAGCGGAGCGCGCGGGTTGTTAATGCGCGGGGTGAAACTGGTTTCAGTGAATTGAACCGGAATGGACTGGCCGACGGTCGGCGATTTCCGGGGGGCGGGCAAGGTGAACGCGCGGATCACAAGTTGCCCCGCGCAGGCATCCTGCCGCCGCAAGGTCAGCAAAGTTTCCATCGGCGAGCCAGCCAGGCGATTCGGGGATTCGGTTTTGGCCATCATGTTCAGGCTCCCAGGGAAAGGGACGGTTGCACCGCCACGAGGCCGCCGTCCACGCCCAGCACCTGGCCGGTGAGCCACGACTGTTCCGGCTGCATCAGCCACGCGATGGCCGACGCCACGTCGGCCGGTTCGCCGATCCGGCCCAGCGGATGCAGGGCCGTCGAGTATTTGAGCGCAGTCTCACTGCGCAAAATGGGCGCGGCCAGCGGGGTGCGGGTCAGTCCCGGCGCAACGCAGTTGACCCGGATTTGATGGCGGGCATAAGACGCGGCGGCAGCCAGCGTCAGCCCGACGACGCCCGCCTTGGCGGCGGCAATGGCCTCATGGTTGGCCAGCCCGCGCCGGGCCGCCACCGAAGAGACCAGCACGATGGCCCCGCCCCGCCCGCGCAGCAATGGGACGGCAGCGCGAACCACGTTGAACGCGGAAGTCAGATTCTGGGAAAGCGTTTCCTGCCATTCGCGGTCCGTCGTGGCGTGGGCTGGTTTGAGCAACAAGGAACCAACACAATGGGCCACCGCATCCACCCGCCCGAACCGTTCGTTGGCTGCGGTCAGGGCCGCCTCGACTGCCGTCGGCTCGGTGGCATCCACGGCCTTGCTGGCGGCGGAAAGCTCACCAGCCAGGGTGGCCAGAGGCGCTTCCGTCCGTGCGTGCAACGAAAGCTTCCATCCCGCCCGAAACAGCCGACGGGCCAGTTCCGAACCAATGCCGCCGGTCGCGCCGAATACGACGGCGACGGGTTGTTCTGCGGGTGATTGGGATGGGGCGTGCATCGGTTTTAGATTTAATTGTTGAGCGGAATGTATAGAAGTTGTCTATTTATGTCAATCTTTTGTTTAATTTTTTTGGTTTGATGCGTTCTGAGGACTTTTTGTTCAATGTCTGGAGCCTGTCTGAAACGGGGGTGTCGGCCATCTTGGCTGACGGAGAGCCGGGGCTTAAAGCCTGGCGGGATCGGTGCGGTTACCTAGGAAATCTCAAAAGACACAAGGCGCATTGCCCGGCGAGGCCTTTTGCGGGCGGCAGGCAAGGATGCCTGCCGCTAAATTTCCAGACAGGCAATTTGGAATCATCTTGTGGAAAATCTGAAATAATGTTCAACCGCAGTTGATTTTGTCTATTTTGTGTCTATTGTTTGGCCGACTTTTATGAAACACGGAATAAAAGCGGTATCCAAGCGGACGGGACTCAGTCCGCATGTCATCCGGATTTGGGAGAAACGCTACGGAGCGGTTCAGCCCAGCCGGACGGACACGAACCGGCGGCTTTACTCGGACGAGGAGGTTGAGCGGCTTGATTTGCTGCACCAGGCCACGCAGGCCGGACACAACATCAGTCAGGCCGTGCAGCTTACGACGGACAAGTTGCGGGAATTGCTGCTTGGGGCTGCCTTTGCCGCCCCCGAAATGGTCCACCGATCTGACGGGACAAAGCGCGCGCCGGTGCCTGCGACCCAAGCGGTCGGGGAATGTCTGAACCGGGTGCGGGCGCTGGATGCAAACGGGCTGGACGAGTCACTGCACCGGTTTGTGGTGCAATTTGGGCATTTGGGCTTCCTGAACCGGGTGGTCGCGCCGTTGAGCCAGGAGGTGGGTGAACTGTGGCGCCGGGGGGAGATCACGGCCGCGCATGAACATTTTCTCAGCGCCGCTTTGCGGACGTTCCTCGGTCGGACGGCGCGGCAATTTGCCCTGACGGAGAACGCCCCCACCCTGCTGGTGGCCACGCCGACGGGCCAGTTGCATGAATTGGGGGCGGTGATGGTGCAGGCGGCGGCGGCGAATCTCGGATGGCGCGTGACCTATTTGGGGGTGAACCTCCCCGCCGCCGAAATTGCCGGAGCCGCCATCCAAAACCGCGCCCGCGCGGTGGCCTTGAGCCTGGTTTATCCGGAGGACGACCCCAACCTGGCCGGCGAATTGAACAGCCTGCGCCGTTACCTGCCCTCGGAAGTCCGCATCCTGGCGGGGGGCCGGGCGTGTGAAGCTTACCGCGAAGTGCTCGCCCGGATTGGCGCCCACCGCATTGCGGACTTGAACGAATTGGGCGGCGTCCTGGACGAGCTGCGCGTGGCTGCCTGAACCGGCTCCCTCCTACCAGCGGGTGCGCAGCCCGCACGCGCGGAACAGGCACCAGCCCCGGGCGGCCTCAAACAACACAAAGCCCCCGGAAACCAGCAGAATCAAGCCCAGCCACCACAGAAAAAACAACGCCACCAGACCGCCGAGGAGGAGCGCCGCGCCGCTGACCGCCCGGAGAATGCGCCCGGTGCGCTGCAAATTGGGCGAAAAGAATTTTGACATGCCGGACGGGTAACACATCCCGCCGCGTCCGCAAACCCCGCCGTGAAAATTTTCACCTTTGAATGCGAGCAATGGCTGGCCCGGCCCGTCGAGGAGGTGTTCCCGTTTTTCGCCGACGCGCGCAACCTCCAGGCCATCACGCCCCCGTGGCTGGACTTTCAGGTGCTGACGCCGGACCCGATTGAGATGCGGGCCGGCACGCTGATTGATTATCGGCTGCGCGTGCATGGCCTGCCGCTGCGCTGGCGGACGCTCATCAAGGTGTGGGAGCCGCCGCACCGCTTCGTGGACGAGCAGTTGCGCGGCCCTTACCGGCAGTGGATTCACGAGCACACGTTCACCGCGCGGGACGGCGGGACGCTGGCTCGCGACGGGGTGCATTACGCCGTGCCGGGCGGGGCGTGGGTGAACCGGTGGTTCGTGCGGCGCGACGTGGAACGCATTTTCGCCTTCCGCCGCGCGGAACTGACGCGGCGCTTTGGGGGCCATTCCAGCCCGCAATGAGGCCCATAATCAGCACTTGCCTTCCCCGGCCAACCTGCCATTGTCGCGCCCGTCAGGTAGATAGCTGGTCGCTTACCCGGCATGGTGAATCTTCAAGTGAACTTCGTTCAGTGATGATTTGAAACCCGGCGGTCGGGAACAGTCAGGAGCAAGCCACGGTTAGTCGCCGACAGTTAGAGCATGAGCACCAAGTTGTTTGTGGGAAATCTTTCCTTCAAAACCACTGAAAACGACCTCCAGGACGCGTTCGCCGCGCACGGCACCGTCCTCGAGGCCAACGTCATGATGGATCGCGTCACCGGCCGCCCGCGCGGTTTCGCGTTCGTCACCATGAGCACCCCCGAGGAGGCCCAGAAGGCGATTGACGCCATGCATGGCGCCCAACTGGATGGCCGCCCGCTGACCGTCAACATCGCCCGTCCGCGCGAGGAACGCCCGCCCGGCGGCGGTGGCGGCGGTGGTGGCTATCGGGGCGATCGCGGACCGCGGCGCGAATACCGCGACGAAGGCCGCCGCGACCGTTACTGAGCATCCCCAACGATTTTGCCGTTCCCACGGAGCCGGGTTCGCCCGGCTCCGTTTTTTGTTGGCCCGGGGATCGGGACCCGGACTTTGTCCGTCAACAGAACCGCCACCCCTGTTGCACTGCTGCACGCACCACCCGCAGCAGCCCAAAATCATAGCGTCCCTCCAATTCGTCATGCGCGGGCGTGAGCGATGGCCCCGCGTGGGACCGCAACACCCCGCTGAGGCACTCCCAATCCTCCTCGTTCAGCAGCGCGCGCAGAGAAATTTTCTCGCCCGCCTCGATGGCCGTGGCCAGGTGGCCGAGGATGGTGCCCGTCGTGAGGCCGCGTTGCCGGGCGATTTCCAGGACCGTCTCCCCCGCGCGGAAACGCCGCAGTGATTCCTCCACCGTCTTCGTGATCGCGGGTTTCGGCGGCGGCTCCGTTTTGAACGAATCGTCCGCGAAAATCTGGCGCGCATTCGTCGCCAGATGGTTTGCGATTTCCGCCAGAAACACCGCGCTGAACTCCCGCAGCTTCTGCGCACCGACCCCGCTGATGCGGGAAAACGCCGCCTCGTTCGCGGGATACCCCCGTGCCATCTGCCGCAGGGCGACGTCCGAAAAGATGATGTAAGGCGGCACGCCGCGTTCGTCCGCCAACTGCTTGCGCAGCCCGCGCAAACGCTCGAACAGCACTTCGTCGCAGGCGATTTCGCCCGCCTGAGGCGCGGCCACCACCGGTGCCTGCATGGGCCGGGTGAGCCGGACGGGGCGGCGCTCCTTCAGGACGGCCAGGCCTTCGCCGGTCAGTTCCAGCGTGCCGAACTTGTCGTTCGTTTGCGCGAGGAATCCCAGCCGGATGAGTTCCCGACCCATCGCCTGCCATTCCTTCCGGCCATGTTCGTGGCCGATGCCATAGGTCGTGAGCTGCTTGTGCCCCCACTGGCGCACCTTCTCCGTGTCCGCCCCCGTCAACACCTCGACCACGTGGTTCAACCCCACGCTGAATCCGCCGTGCTGCCGGATGCGATACACGCACGACAGAAGTTTCTGCGCCGCCAGCGTCCCGTCGAACGTCTCGCGCGGCGACAGGCAGTTGTCACAGCCGCCGCAGTTCGTCTGCGGAAACGGCTCGCCAAAGTAACCCAGCAATTCGCCGCGCCGGCATTCCGCCGTCTCCGCGTAATGCACCATCTGCTGCAACTGCTGGCGCGCAATCTCCCGTTCGCGCGGGTCCGGCTTCTCATCAATGAACCGCGTCTGCTTCACCACGTCGCCCGCGTTGAACAGGAGCAGACATTCGCCCGGCAACCCGTCACGCCCCGCGCGCCCCGTCTCCTGGTAGTAGCTCTCGATGTTCTTGGGCAGGTCGAAGTGGACCACGAAGCGCACGTTTGGCTTGTTGATGCCCATGCCGAACGCGATGGTCGCGCAAATCACGCGCACCTCGTCACGCAGGAACAATTCCTGGTTGCCGCTGCGTTCACCCGCCGTCAGCCCCGCGTGATAGGGCCGCGCCCGCACCCCGTCGCGGTTCAACCGTTCCGCCAGCTTCTCTGCGCCCGCGCGTGAGGCGCAATAGACGATGCCCGCCTCGCGGGGGCGGCCCCGGACGAACGCCAGCAACTGCTCGTAACCCTTGGCCTTCGGCTGCACGCGGTAGGTGAGGCTGGGCCGGTTGAAGCTCGCCACATGCACCTGCGGCTCGCGCAGCCGGAGTTGCTGGATGATGTCCGCGCGCACCCGCTCCGTCGCCGTCGCCGTGAGCGCCATGATGGGCACGCCGGGAAACAGCGGGCGCAGTTGCGCGATCTGCCGATACTCGGGCCGGAAGTCATGGCCCCATTCGCTGATGCAATGCGCCTCGTCCACCGCGATGAGGCGCACATTCCAGCGCCGCAACGCGTCGAGCGTGCCGTCGAGCATGAGCCGTTCGGGCGCGAGGTAAAGCAGACGGAACTCGCCATTGTGCAGCCGACGGAACCGCTCGCGCCCCTCGGTCTGGTTGAGCGAGGAATTCAGAAACGTCGCCGGGGCGCCCGCCGCGCGCAGCGCGTCCACCTGGTCCTTCATCAGCGCGATCAACGGCGAAATGACCACCGTCAATCCTTCCCGCGCGAGGGCCGGAAGCTGGAAGCAGAGCGACTTGCCGCCGCCCGTGGGCAGCAGGGCGAACACATCCTTGCCCGCCAACGCGTCGCGGATGATCTCCGCCTGATAGGGGCGGAACGAACTGAAGCCGAAGTATTGCTTCAGCAGCGGCAGCAGCGGCGGGGCGGAATGCATCGGGCGCAGAGCGTAGCGGCGCAGTTGTGGCGGAGAAACAAATTCCGATTCTTCGGCCCTAAACTTGATGCCTTTCGGGAATTCCAAAGGAGACCTCTGCAATAGCCTCGCTGTAGCGGGACAGGCGTCCCGCCTGTCCAGAAAAGCGTGCTGTTTTTCGAGGGTTTCCGAAGAATGTGATCCCCACCGGACAGGCGAGACGCCTGTCCCACTACCTTTTGCAGAGGTCTCCGAAGGGATTGGGTCAACAGGCCGGAAGCCATTCGCACGCTCAGTGATGCTCCTGCACCGTCTTCACCGCGTAGCCGTTCTTGCGCAGCGCGGCGATGCCGAGCGCGGCGGCCCTGGCCCCGCTCAATGTCGTCATGATGGGCGTGTCGGTATAGACCGCCGTGGTGCGGAT
>Ga0073932_1003945_pt1 | contig 18610 bp, 17 predicted proteins | sample DewCreD2012metaG_FD_76967 | JGI IMG/M metagenome (GOLD analysis project Ga0073932, IMG submission 76967) | Hot spring sediment bacterial and archeal communities from British Columbia, Canada, to study Microbial Dark Matter (Phase II) - Dewar... ... | reverse complement strand
TCAGGAAGCAAAGGGTTTCACATTGCAGTGCCGTTCGAGGCATTTCCTAAAAAGAGGTATTATCTTGACGGAAAGTATTTTGATGTTAAAGATTTATTTCCTGAAGGGCCAAGAAGGATTGCAGCATACGTTGTTGAGTATGTAAACAAGAATCTAATAATTGTTGATGATGAAAAAATAGTTTTTGGAAAGGTCTCTGTTCCGATAAAAAAACTTGAATCGGAAACCGGTTCTAAAAAAGAAGAAATGATAGTATTGAAATGCAACAAATGTGATTCTTTAATAAGAGAAATTCCTAAAGAGACGACACAATACATATGTCCATACTGTGAATATTCTTTAGAAGATACAGAAAAACCCTTTATGCAATGTCCCAAATGCAAGAAACTCATGGAGAAGCATCATATTAAAAAAAATATCTGCAGGTGCGGTTCTGATTCTGCAAGAAAAGAATTTGATTTGTCAAAAATAGTTGCTATAGATACCATATTAATAAGTTCAAGACATCTTTATAGAATGCCGTATTCTCTTCATGAGAAAACGGGTTTAGTCTCCATCCCGTTTGATACAAAAAGAATATTAAAATTTGAGAAGTCAGAAGCAGATCCATCAAAAATCAAGTCTTATGCGTTCTTAGAAAGAGAATCGTGCAAGTCTAATGAGGCAGAACTATTATTTCAGAAAGCATTCGATTTTAACACAGAAAAGCAGAAGAAAGATTCATTGAAGAAAGAATATCTCAAAGAGTATAGAGGAAAAGAGCAAATGCTTGAGAATGCACAAGCTATTTCTGAAGAATATTTTCCGCCATGTATAAAACACATTTCTGCAGGGTTGGAGGATGGAAAAAAGCGAGCATTATTAATATTAATAAATTTTCTTTCATCATGTAATTGGCCTCATGAAAGAATAGAAGAATATGTAATGAAGTGGAATGAACGGAATTATCCTGAAAAACTAAGAGAAACATATATAAAAGGACAATTACGTTATCACAAATCCCAAAAAGAAAAACTTTCTCCCCCGAATTGTGACAATAAGGGATATATGATAGATACACAATTCTGTCATCCTGACGAATTCTGCAAAAAAATAAAAAATCCTGCTCAATATTCAAAAAACAAGGCATGGTTTGCAAATCGGAATTCAGAAAAGAGAGAGAAGGCAGTGAAGAAGACAGAAAAAGCCACTAACTGACACTAACTAACTGACGCTAATAGAACGTTCTTTTTAAAATCGTTTCCAGCTAAGAGATAAACGAAAGCGTAAAGATTTTTGCGAAGCTATTGTAAGTATTATATAAAGAGCAAAAATCATCACACCAAGGATGTTAATCTCAATTTTCCACAAATTATGAGTTAGGAAGTTAAGTAAAAATATTGTTATCCCTAGCACATAATATGATCCCTTTTTTTGTAAGTCATTTCATATTATTATTTCATATTATTATTTAAACTTCCAAATTTAATAAATGTTTTTTTCAAATTTGTAAAGTTCTTTCCTTAAAGTTTCATTTATGATAGGGGCTTTCTTACCATTCTCGTTCGTTAGTCCTGATTGTTGAATAGTGCACTCAATTGTTGAATAGTATATCTTATATGTGAAAAAGAGCTGCTTCACGGGTTTTAAAATGAATTATTTGATTGTTTGATGTGGAAAAAGTGTTTCAACTGATAGGTGTTTGTTTTTGTCTAATAGTAGTAGAATTGTCTTTGAAAAATATGCATATATTAAGAGTGAATACCTTTTCTAATCATAATTTTATTTTCATAAAATCATATGCAACTTCCACGTTTTCAAATACGTCTTTGGCATCTTCTAAAACTTCTTGAGGTGTTTTATATCTTTGAGAAATATGTGTTAGAATTAATTTTTTTACATTGGCGTTCGATGCAAGTAACGCTGCCTGTTTTGCTGTTAAGTGCTTATTGTTTTCTGCTTTCTCTTCTATTGCTGAAGAATAAGATGCCTCGCATATCAACAAGTCTGTATCTTCTGCAATTAATGATGCTCCCCGGCATAATCCCGTATCTAAAACAATGCCTATTTTTTTACCTTTCTTAATTGTGGATAACATTTCTGGAGTGATTGTCTTGTTGTTTATTGTTACATCTACTCCTCGCTGTATTTTTCCTATTAGTGGGCCTTCTTTAAGTCCTAATGATGCAGCTTTTTTCATATCGATTTTTCTCACATCCTTTTCGATGAATCGGTATCCTAAGCAAGGTATACCATGATCTAGTGCTGCAGCAGATATGTAGAATTCTTCCTTATCTACTATATTCAGCAATTCTCCTTTTTTAGGATCTATTTCATGTACTTCCATCAATAATTTATTATCAAATATACATGTCTGTAAAAGATGTTCTATTCGTTTTTCTGTTTCACGTGGCCCAAATATTATTAATTTTTTCCGTTCTTCATTCTGTGCGTTTTGATTTCCAAGAGTTTGAATCAATCCTATTAGTCCAGAAACATGATCTCCGTGCCAGTGTGAAATAAAAACGTGCGTCACTTTATTTCTGTTTATTCCGGCAATATTCATTTGTCTTTGTGTTCCTTCGCCACAATCAAACAATAATCCATAAGTTTCATAACTAAGAAAAATGCCTGTAACGTTTCTATCTTTTGTAGGCACCATGCAGGATGTGCCGAGAAATGTAAACTCCATGTTTTCACATGTTTTTGTAATGACAAACGGTTTATAAATTTTTATGATAAAAATGTTTGTAATATGTTTGCAATTAATGTTTTTTTAATATTAAACTCTTTAGACTATGTGTTTCAAGAAAATGATACGTATCTTGTATGCTTTTCTTATAATGTATAGGTATATGCAATAATAATCCTTCATTTAATACTGCATATTTTGGAGAATTAGAATATGATGTGTACTTCTTTTTAAATAGGTCTAAAAAACTTGACTCAGTTACAGGTATGAATATTCTGCTGTCTATCAAAAATATTTCTATTCCTGAAGTCTTTTTTATTAATCCATATTCTGTTTTTGCAATATTCATTAGCATGTCCTTCTCAAAAACTTCCCACACGCCTTTTTCTTTAGATATGTAATGTGTTATTAATTTATTTTTTAAAGAATTTGAGAATTCTGCCATATATTCTGGTATCTTGCTCGGATATATGTCGTGCATCCTTGTTGTTTCAATTATTTTATCTAATTCCTGATGTGTCTTCATACTTTCACCGGCAGGGGAAACACTATGTATTATATAAAATTTATCGTGTTTTTTATATAATAATTACAAAGATTTAAAAATAAATCAGCGATATATTTTATGATGGTTGATGAGATTATAGATGCAGACTTAACAAAGCTTAAAGTAAAAGATATAATAATAGATAGCAAACCAAGAAAAGAGAAGGTTAAAGCCGTTTTTGCTAATGAGAGAGTGATTGCTGAATCCTCTGATGAGGCAAGAGAATTATATAATCAATCCAGATATGGTACGATGCTTGAGTCAGGAAAACTCCAATTATCCCTGCTAGAGGCATTATACTTGCTTGAGAAAAATAAATTGGATTTGAAGGATTCACACAGCAAATCATTAAATTTTGAATCGTTGCTCAAGAAAGCAACTAAACTTGAGTCAAATTTTTGGATAAGATACTGTGTATTTAAGGATATGCGTAATAGGGGATATATTATTAAGACCGCATTAAAATTCGGCGCAGACTTTAGAGTATATGATAGGGGTGTAAAGCCTGGAGAGGATCATGCGCGATGGATAATTTATCCTGTGCATGAAGGTTCTACTCTTACATGGTATGAATTTGCTGCAAAGAATCGTGTAGCACATTCAACAAAGAAGCGATTAATGATGGGAATAGTTGACGATGAAGGCGATGTAACGTATTATGAAATAAAATGGCTGAAACCTTAAAAACAATTAATGAACGCAGAAGTATAAGAAAATATACTTCTGAACTTGTTCCCGATGATTTGATTGAGAAAATTTTAAGGGCAGGAATGATGGCCCCTAGTGCAGGTAATCAACAACCTTGGCAATTCATAATTGTTAGGGATAAAGAGAAATTGAAAGAAATATCTGAGAGGCATCCTTATGCGTCTTTTGTTAAGGATGCACAAGCAGGAATAATTGTTTGCGGTGATATGTCTTTGTCTTTAAAGCATAAAGAGTTTTGGGTTCAGGATTGTTCTGCATGTACACAAAATATGTTGTTAGCAGCACACGATTTGGGTTTGGGTGCAGTATGGGTTAGCAGTTATCCTGATGTTGAACGTATGAAACTTTTTTCAGAAATATGTAATTTGCCAGAATATGTTATTCCATTGTCTTTTATTTCTTTAGGTTTTCCCGCACAAAAAATATCTGCTATTGATAGGTTTAAAAAAGAGCGGATACATTATGATACGTGGTAGTTCTTATTAGTGTTATTTTTATTTTTTAAATATTCCTTAAAAATATTCTTTAATTTTAAATCTAAGATTATTTTTTTAGTGTCTTTCTTAATATTTCTATTTTGTCTGTTTTTTCCCATGTAAATTCAGGTTCGTTTCTTCCAAAATGACCATATGCTGCTGTTTTCATGTAAATAGGTCTTTTTAACTTCAAGTGTGAAATTATTTCTGCAGGTTTTAATGGAAAATTTTTTCTTATTAACTCAACAATTTCTTCTTCAGGGATTTTTCCAGTTCTGAATGTATCTACATATATTCCGAGAGGATCTGCAACGCCTATTGCGTAACTTAGTTGGACTTCACATCTATCAGCAAGTCCTGCTGCAACAATGTTCTTTGCAATATACCTGCAAGCATATGCTGCAGACCTGTCTACTTTACTAGGATCTTTTCCGCTAAACGCTCCACCACCGTGTCTTCCCATGCCGCCATATGTGTCCACAATTATTTTTCTTCCGGTCAATCCTGAATCTCCTTCAGGGCCACCTATTACGAATCTTCCTGTAGCATTTATATGAAATTTTGTATTAGCATCAACATATTTCCCGCAAACAGGCATAATTACTTTTTCAATAATCTCTTTTTTCAAAGCGTCTTCAGATTTATCATCAGTATGTTGTTGTGCAATAACTATTGCAGATATTCTTGTAGGTTTTCCATTTCTATACTGGACAGTTACTTGTGATTTACCATCTGGTCCTAATCCACTGATAATCTTTTTTTTTCTGACTTCGGCTAATTTTTTGGTTAGTTTGTGTGCCATCATTATTGGCAACGGCATAAGCTCTTCTGTTTCGTCGCATGCATATCCGAACATCATGCCTTGGTCTCCTGCACCCTGTTCTTTGTTTTTTGAAGAATCCACTCCTTGTGATATGTCTGGGCTTTGTGAATGTATTGCTACCCAAACTCCTGCATCTTCATAATCTATTCCGTATCTTGGGTCAGTGTATCCTATTTCTTTAAGAACTGTTCTTGCTATTTTTTGAACATCGGCATATCCTTTTGTTGTAACTTCTCCTGCTATGTGTATTGTTCCTGTGGTAGTAAGGCATTCTACTGCTACTCTCGATTCCGGATCCTGTCGTAGTAGTTCATCCAGAATGGCGTCGCTTATTTGATCGCATATCTTGTCAGGATGTCCCTCTGTAACGCTTTCTGATGTGAATTCATAATCCTTCATTTTTATCACCGGTTATTGTTTTGTTTTTTATTTTTCTTTTATTTTTTAGTTCTATATCTTTTCATTGTTTTTTTGACAAGTATTATTTAAAGGTTATGAATCTAAATTCTGAATATATTATTTATATTTTTACTTACATTGTAAGTCTTAATAGAATAATAAGATATACTTACATTGTAGGTATACTGTTTTATTGTCATTTTTATAATTGTTTTCAACAAATTATTTAAACCATTGCGTTTCCTTAATATCATGTTGCAAAATATTCCTAAAGAAAAGATTCTTGAAGTAGTGCGACAAGGTCCAACGATACCTGGAAAAATAGTCAAAGTAGTTGGCGGAGATACAATGCTTATAGGTGCAATACTCTCGGGAATGATAAGCACTGGAGAAATAAAATATTCTTCTTTAAAAATTGGTGGCAGTCCAGTATATTATGTTCCTGGCCAAGAATCAAGACTTGAAGAATTTGTGCAATACTTAAGTGATAAAGACCAGAAAACAGTAAGCATGCTTAAAGAAAAAAAAGTAGTGGAAGAATCAGGACTCGACCCTCTCACAAGAGTTTCAATAAAGATAATTAAGGATTTTGCTAAGCCGTTCGAATTAGACAATAAGGTATTCTATAGGTATTTTCTTGTAGAAAAATCTGAAGCAGAAAAAATTGCATCCGAAATACTCAAAAAAAACGAGAACGAAAAAAAGGATGCTAAAGAGTATAACAAAGATGTTTTAACAAACGAAAGTGCAATATATTTATCTCAGACGCAAGTTCTGGAAACTTCAAACAATCCGGAAACTTCAAACAATGTGGCTCCTGCGATAGTTTCTTCAGAAGCACATTATAAAGAATCAACTCAAGATTCAGGAAAAGGCAATATTTCAGAAGAACCGATACCTGAGTCTGATGAATTTTCATCAATTAAGAGAGATAAAAAAGAAAAAAAACAAAAACACGACCTGCGTACAGAAGAAGAATCTGGAAAAATAAAAAAGGATTTCTTTGAGATGATAAAAGAATATGTTCATAAAAAAGGTCTAGATATAATAAGCAAAGAGAAAATAAAGAAAAATGAATACGCTTTAGTATTAAAAAATCATGGTTCAAACGAATATATCTATTGTGTTGCAAAAGACAAAAAGACAATAAACGAAGGAGACTTATCTACAGCGTTCGTCTTTTCTCACCAGAAGAACATGCCATGTATATTTTTGATGACTGGCCGTCTTACAAAGAAAGCTGAAATGATGGCGCAGAAAGAGTTTAAAGATATAACAATAGAAACTATATAAATTTTATATGAATAATATACGGATCAAATGTGAATCAATATGAATAAAATTCCGTCATTATTTGTGAGATGATATTAAATGAATGTTTTTAATCCTTGGGAAGTCAAAGGAGACATAGATTACGGAAAGTTAATAAAAACTTTTGGTGTGGAAGAGTTACCAAACATAGATGATCTTCCAATTCAATTCAGGAACAATCTGCTTTTCAGGAGAAAGATAATATTTGCCCACAGGGGATTCGGTCAAATAATTAATTCAGTGAAGAATAAAAATTCTTTTGTAATGATGACCGGATTAATGCCAACCGGTAAATTTCATATAGGTCACATGCTTGTTGCTCAACAAATGATATTTTATCAGAGTTTGGGGGCAAAACTCTATATTGCTGTAGCAGATATAGAGGCATATAATGCACGTAATCAATCACTCACAGATTCAAGAAATATTGCTGTTGAGCAATACATAAAAAATTATATTGCATTAGGTTTAAAGCCAGAAAATATAGAGATATACTTTCAGAGTGATAGGAGCAAGCACAAGGAAAAATCTAATACATATTATCGTCTCCAAAACATTTTAGCAAGACATGTTACATTCAATGAATTTCGCGCTGTCTATGGAGGAATATCTCCTGGAAAGATGCTTTCTGCATTATTACAAGCAGCAGATATGCTACATCCAATGCTTAAAGAATTTGAAGGAATGGTGCCTGTTGTTGTTCCTGTAGGAATAGATCAGGATCCGCATATAAGATTGGCAAGGGACATTGCTTCCAGATGCAAAGAATTCCAGTTCAAGGAGCTATGTTCCACTTATCATCTGTTTATGCCGGGGCTTTCTGGTGGAAAAATGTCCAGTTCTGATCCAAACTCGTTCATTGCATTAACAGATACTCCGCAGGAAGCAGAAAAGAAGATAAAAAAATATGCATTCTCTGGAGGAAAAGATACGATTGAAGAACATCGCAAGTACGGAGGTAATCCGAATATTGATGTATCTTTTCAATACTTAAAATATTTTTTTGAGCCCGACGATAAAAGGCTTGCGGAGATATATGAAAATTATAAATCAGGAAAATTATTGAGTGGCGAGTTGAAACAAATACTCATAGAAAAGATGTCGATGTTTTTAGAACATCATCATAAAGAACTGGCTAAAGCAGAAAGATACTTAGATAGATACATTTAAACGTCTAAAATTTGTGTAAAACTATTTACACGCCCATTATAACGTTTTTATAGCACGTTTTTATAGTATTTACATCATCGTATGGATGAACGTATATCTGTTAAAGAAGAAATTAAAAAATCTTCTAAAAATAAACCTATTAAGAAAAATTTTTCAGACAAAGCAGAAAAAAGAAAGGTGAGTGTTATTGTGATTGTTAATCAAAAAATATTTTTAGCTATAAATATTTTTAAAAAACGAAACCTGTGTTTTTCCTAAAATTTAAAAATACTTTTTCTTTTTTAGTATTATGGGAACTAAAATCACTGAATTATTGGAAAGCAAGGAGATTTCTATTGATGATTTGAAAGGGAAAACTATCGTTGTAGATGCATTCAATCAGCTTTATATGTTTCTTTCTTCAATAAGACAACCAGATGGTTCTTTACTTATGGACAGCCATGGAAATGTAACGAGTCATCTGAATGGATTATTTTATAGATTTACTAAATTAATGCAGTACGACATAAAATTTATTTTTGTTTTTGATGGGAAACCTCCGGATCTTAAACTAAAAGAAAGAGCCAGGCGTGTAGAATTAAAAAATCAAGCAGAAAAAAAATATGAAGAGGCACGAGATAGAGAAGATATAGAAGAAATGAAAAAATATGCATCACGAACGTCAAAATTGACAAAAGAAATGATATGCGATGCAAAAGAATTAATAGACGCATTAGGTATGTGCATAGTTCAGGCACCGTCAGAAGGAGAGGCGCAAGCTGCATTAATTGTAAAAAACAGGCACGCATATGCATCATTAAGTCAAGATGCAGATTCATTAATATTCGGGTGTCCGTTAGTTGTCAAAAATCTTACACTTTCAGGGAGAAGAAAACAGGCAGGAAGATTAAACTATGACTCAATAACTCCAGAAATCATAAGCCTTAATGATACTTTAAGAAGTCTTGAAATAACTCTCGACCAGTTGATTGTCATTGCCATGCTCACCGGAACAGATTATAATATTGGGGGGATAAAAGGGATAGGTCACAAGACGGCGCTGAAACTCGTCAAGGAATATGGTGATGGAGAGAAAAATTTTGATAAATTATTTAATGATAAAGGATGGAATAAATATTTTGATTATGATTGGAGGACTGTATTTAATATAATAAAAAATGCGGAAACGACAAATGATTACAATATAACATTTAAAGAAGTGAATGATGATAAAGTCATAGATGTTTTGTGTAAGAAACACGATTTCTCTGAAGAACGTGTTAGAAAAATACTTGAACCACTTCATACGATTTCTAAATCACAAAAAGGATTAAGCGAATGGTTTAACTGAGTCTTTCTAATTAATTTCTAGTTATTAAGTTTTGTTGTGTACTTGTTTTAAATTTATAAATACAGGAAATTTTCTAAAGTTATGTTAGCATTAAAGGTTCCTTTAAAGGATGCTGAGAAGTGGAAAAAATATTTGTTGGATACTAAGGGATTTGATACTAGTTATAGGTTTAAGAAAGATAAAGAATTTATTTATTTCCCAGTCAAGAAAGAATTCAAAGTATTGAATGGAAATGTTTGTTTTATCGATGTGGTTTTGGAAAAGACTAACGTTTCAAGGACTTTGAAGGACAATCTTTCTGGAAAACTTACAAAGGAAGAAATGGATTTTGTGAAAACAGCACATGATATAATAGGAAATATTGCAATACTTGAGATTCCTAAGGATTTAATGCATCATGAAAAATTAATTGCTGAAACTCTTCTGAAAATCAACAAGAATATTAAGACAGTTCTTAAGAAAGCAACAGTTCATGAGGGTACTTTCAGAACGCAGAAGATGGAATATCTCGCAGGCATAAACACTAAAGAGACTCTTTATAAAGAGAATGGGGTAATAATGAAGCTTGATGTGGAAAAAGTGTATTTCTCGATACGATTGGGAAATGAGCGTAAGCGCATAATGGAACAAGTTAATCCGGGAGAGGAAATACTTGTAATGTTTTCAGGTGCAGCACCGTATCCTGTTGTTCTATCGAAAAATACTAAAGCCAAGCATATTTTGGGTATAGAAATAAATCCTGAAGGACACAAGTATGGTCTTGAGAATGTTAGATTGAATAAGTGTAAGAATGTAGAATTAATATGCGGAGATGTTCATGATATTGCTCCTAAACTTGCAGAAAAGAAAAAAAAATTTGATAGAATAATCATGCCTCTTCCTAAGACTGCAGATGAGTTTCTTGATGATGCATTGTCATTATCTAAAAAAGGAACGATTATACATTTTTATGATTTCTTAGATGAAAAGAATTTTGATGAAGCAAATAAGAGAATAATTCAGGCATGCAAAAGGAATAATATTGATTGTAAAATTATTCGTTTGGTTAAATGCGGTCAACATGCACCCCACGTTTTTAGGATATGCGTAGATTTCGAGATATTAAATTAATTTGTATTTTGGAGTTATTTTAAAGGTTATTTTTCATAGGCAAGCTGTGGCATGCCGTATGTTATAATTTTACATATGTTATAATTTTGTAGACTGTTTTTTTAATGATTCGTCTTTTAAGAATTCGATGTTTTCTTATTGTTCAAGTTATTGTTTATTTTTTGTGTTGTAGACATCGCAAGGCCTATCGTGTATGCAGGCCAGGACAAGGGAACAAGTATCATTGCATGGTTTGTTCTATATTCTCCGGTTTTTTCATAGTGTATATGGTCTATTAGTGTATGCATGTATTTTGTTAAATAGGTAACTGTTGTTATGAGCAAATTATTTTTTATTGATAATCCTTCATTTGTAAAAAGCGCATATGTGCCGTTTATAAATACGACGGTGCTTAATGCTATTTGTCCTCCAGAAAATATATTATTAATATATTCCATCCAATAAGTTCCTCTTTCTATTTTTTCTAGTGGTATGCCTGAATATTTACTTATCATTTTTTCTATTGGTTCGTGCATTCTGCCGACTATTAATCCTAGTGTTCCTGAAAAGAAATCTTGACCATAAGTGTCTTCTACTGGTAAAGGCGTTAGTTTTGAAACATATTTTGATGTTCTATTGGAATAACCTTTTTTTCTCAATTCTTTATATAATTTTATTGTGTGTTCTTTCCTCTTTTTTTGCATTTCTTTGCTTAAAAAATAGTTCTTTATGAAGTGTGTGGTGTTTATTGTCCTGTTTTTTATGTTTTGAACTATATTATTATATATTTCTGGTGTGTATTGATAATATTTTGCCCAGTCTAAGGTATTATTTTTTATTGAGTCTTTGACATCACGTACTATTGATTCTAGATTATTTTGTATCATAGTTTATATCCTCTGTTTATAGAAAAATAGCGTATTTAAAAAAGTTTCTATTTATAATTACTGTAAAGGAACAACATTTATTTTGTGTTTAATATGAAATGTTTATTATTATTATTATTATTATTATTATTATTAAAATGTTTATTATTAATAATATGAAAGAGTGTGCGCTCAGCAGTTACTTCCGTCAATCATCGCAAAAAGCTCATCGGGTGTTCACAACCTCATCGCGCACAACAAACAGAATATAAAGATGTTTATAAAATTTTATGAATTATAGAATTTTAAATTAAAAAAATTTCAAGTAGTATAGTATTTCAATTAGTGTTCTCTTCAATTGGAATAAAACCTATCATAAGATATTTATATATGTCCGTTATACCTCTATAGGTGAAAAAATGAACAAGAAAATCATGTCCTCGTCTTTGCTGTTTGCATTATTATCATCTATGCTTATAATCGTTGGATGTGTTGAAGAAAAAAAACAGATTCCCCAAGGGGCAATATTGCAGTTTGAAACGTATGGCGGATTTGTTTCAGACGAGCATGCAAGGCAGGCAATAATTATTGGACCTGAAAAGATAACGTATATAGTATATTCGAATAATAATCAAGTGACGGAATCCTATCAGAAAAAAATAAAGAAAGAAGAATATACTGCGTTATTAGACTTATTAAATGAAAAAAGGTTTCTTGACATGCAAGATAAGTATTCTCCTCCAAAAATTACTGTCGCAGATACCGGAGATGCCAAACTGACAGTCAATTTTGACAACACTTCGAAAATAGTGATTTTGGAACCATACTTCTTAGAGTATTATCCGGATAATGTTCGAATAGTATTTGAAGCAATGCAATCTTACACCAATAAAATATATGACTTATCCGAAGAAGAATTAAAAAACATTGCAGAAGAATGGATAAGGAATGCACCCACTTACTCTTATGATGGTCAGAACTTAAATTTTGTGAAGATGGATGTTCTCGAAACATACCCTATTACATATGCCCTCACATACTCATTTACATCTGGAGGATATGGTAACAGGAGCAAAATTGCTGGACCTCAAGTAGTGTCAAAACATAATATAATAATAGGCATACAGAAAGGAAAAATAATCGGTGCAGTAATAGATGGAACATGGGATGAGCTAACTCAAGATTATTACAAGACAACAATAAAATTTCAGCCATTACAATGCGCAAAGACTCCTTGGAGAAAATGGTATGATTCAGGAAATATAAAATTCATTAAAGAACCTTCTGAAGAAGAACTAATTACGGCATACTATGATCAAGTATACGGAATAACTATAACAAATTTCAAAATGGTGTCATCAGATAATCTTGTTGCGGCGGTTTGTGGTAATCCTGAACCATATTATTTCACAGCAAAAGTACGTGCGGTCGATAGAAAAAAAATGTTTGAATTATCATGGAAAGCATCAGAATAATTTCATCAGAATACTTTTTATAATTTTTTTGTTTAATTTTAAACATAATTTTACAGCATAGTAATATTTTTGATAACTATCCAAACATCTCTAGATAATCTTTTCCATACTTATCTTCATCCTTGCGAACCTTGTTTATTGCATTCACAAAATCTTCTTCCCTAACAATATCTCTGTTTTCCCTTATAGCAAAATATCCTGCTTCTGTAACAACAGCTTTTATCTCTGCACCAGAAATATCTTTAGACAATTCATAGATTTTTGAAAAATTTATCTTTTTATCAAGAGGCATACTTTTCATATGAATTTTATATATTTGTTTTATTCCCTCTAAATCAGGATTAGGAACTTCAATAAGTCTATCAAGCCTTCCAGGTCTTAGTATAGCAGGATCCAGTATATCTTTTCTATTTGTGCACCCAATTATTTTAACATTATCTAATGGTTTAAAACCATCAAGTTCTGCAAGCAGTTGCATGAATGTTCTCTGAACTTCTCTTTCTCCAGAAGTGCCCAATTCTATTCTTTTTGCACATAATGCATCAAGCTCATCTATAAAAACTATGGATGGTGCCTTAGATTTTGCAAGAAGAAAAATCTCCTTTATTAGTTTCGCACCATCTCCAATGAATTTTTGTACTACTTCTGAACCCACAATCTCTATGAATGTAGCATTTGTAGAGTTAGCTATGGCTTTGGCAAGTAAAGTTTTTCCTGTACCTGGAGGACCATATAATAATATCCCTTTAGGAGGTTGTATGCCTATCTTTCTGAAAAGTTCTGGATGTGTCAACGGCAATTCTATCACTTCTTTTATATCTTCTATCTGTTCTTTTAAACCACCTATTTCTTCCCAACTTACCTTTGGCTTTTCTATTATTACAAACCTTTCAACATCGAAATTCTTTGATACGTATATTTTATCTACTATATTCAGATTCTTCTGTTCTACAAGTACCGAATCGCCAGGCTCTATTTTGATATTCTTTGATATGCTCACATAGAATTTGTTTCCATTAGGTATTTTTATTAATGCATGATCATTGATTAATTCAGATACTTCTGCGACCATGAGGCTTGGCGCCTTAAATCTCTCAACCTCTTCCCTTAGTGAATTTACTGCTTCCCTAAGTATTCTGTTTTCATCTTCTAAAACACTGTTTATCTGCTCCGTGTAACCGAAGCTGGCATTATCTTTTACAATATGTTCTTCATTCCTATTTTTTTCCTTGATTCCAGAATTATTACTCATTTTCAGAAGGAAACAAACAGATATTTATAATTTTTGTGTTTGATTTTTATTTTTTTATTTATTTTTTATATTTATACGGCGGTACTATATTTTGCAGATTTATATTCTTTTATTGAATCTTTCAGCTTCTCATATGCGTCATTCATGTTCTCTATAACTCTATTTATTAAAAGGTATTTTTCCTGATCTTTGAGAATTAAATCAACTATTCCCTTATATGCGGCAACTTGCTCTATTATTTTAATGAATAATGTTTTTTGATTTCCTTTTATTTTGCTCAAGCGTATCCTGCAAACTTTTTCTATTTCTATCAATGCTGGCTGTTGTTTTGTTCTCATATATTCAAATATCTTTTCCTTGTCCCTAAAATTTGCAAGTATGTGTTCATGACCATTTATTATTATGTTTTCAATAAGACGAATCAATATTGTATCTATAGTTTCAGTCATTTTTTTACTCCTTACCTATCAAGTCTGCGGTGCATGCACCAACAACTGCGGCCAACAATACTCCCGCAATCATTTTGTATGATTCTGCAAATTCATGCCCAAACGCAGGATAGAATATATATAATACAAATATCGACATTAATATGGATGCAACATATAGTATGAATAATCTTACCGGCATAAATATAAGTATTTTTGGATCTTTTATTTTCCTGAATCCTGTTGCATAAATAAACATCAATCCTACGAAAAATGAAAGAACAAATAAAAATGTTGCTCTGTTCATGTCAAGATTTTCTGATATTTCTACTCCGTATGTGAACGTGTAATGTACGGCCAAGCCTATGAATGCTCCGACGAGACCTTTTATTATATCTTTCAGTCCGATTTTTCTTAGAGGATGTTCTCCAACTTCCTTTTTTATCTCTTCTTCCAATTTTTTTAGTTTAAGTAGTTCTTCTTCTTCCTTACTTTCTTTCGTATACAATTCTTTCTCAATATTCTTTATTTCATTAGTTTCTATATGCTCTTCTTTTTCAGTTTTTTTCTCTTCCTTTTCCAATAGAACTTCTTCAGTTTCTATATTTTTTTCTTCTTTAAGAATTTTTTTTTGCATAGCAATTATGAAATCTAGTTTAGAATTTATGTCTTGTTTGATTTTTGGTTTCGCATTTTTTTTCTTATTTGAAAGTTTTTTTCTTGTCATTTTACTACCAATATCTGCATCCCGATTGTTTTATATTTAAATCTTTTTATTGAATATATACTCTTCTATATTATATGTTCCCATTATCGGTGCATCGATGAATCCTTGCATAGCTGCATCTGCAAATCTGCCGTCTTCTAGCCAGTAGAATAACCATTCGTTGACATATTCAGGTTCTTTCTGTACAAATCCAGACCCTATATGTTCGAGCCATTCCTTATTACTTATTTCATGTGCGCCTATAGGCGGGGCAATTATTATTGGTATTCCTAATGCAGTATAAAAAGACATTTCGCTCGGTTTGGTCCATAATATGTCTGTATTGCGTAATGCTTTATTGAAGTTTTCAAAATACGTTTTTTTATCCATTGCAAAGACTATTTCAAACATTTCATTTGATTCTAGGTTTTTTGCTTTCCTCTCAAAATGCATTTTGAGATCTAGTTTTGTTCCAACAGCTATTATGAGTCGAATTTTCTTGTTATTCATCTTGTTTTTCAAAGATTCAAATATTCTATCAGCTATATCTGATTGTGCACCTGCTCCACCTATGGTAAACATTAATGTCAGCGTATGTTTCTCATATTTTTTTATTTTTTTTATGTCAAAACTTTTGTCTAAATGTTCTTTTATTAATGGCGCATATTTCTGGAAAAATATCTTGTTTGGATCAAGATTTATCAATCTAGAAAGCAGGTCTTTTTTTGCAATCCCTTTGTTTTTTCCAATATTCTCTTTTGGAAGTGGGAATCCTGTTTCCACTATTTTTTCTTGATTTATGCCGTATTGAAGTAATCTCTGAGTGACATGTCTGCATGGACTGAAATATGTTATTGTAGAATCTTTCGGATTGTCGGGAACCCATATTCTGTTTATGTCCGTATCTGTAGCAATACAATAAACTTTTCTTTTATAATAATTGAATGCCATGGCAGGAATAAAATGTGTAGTAATTACTGGGATGTCTTCTTTAGATGTATACTCAACAATGCTTTTGCATAATCCTTTTTTTATCAAGGCCTTTAATCTCAATACGCTGAAATTTGGTTTGCTCAAATCTCTAAACGGAAAGAACGGACTTATTTTTTGAAACTTGTCATAAATGCCAAACGTAATTTTTCCTATCACGGGAATATTTTTAAGTCTTGAAACGAATTCATAGAATTCCCTCGACTGCTCCCACAATCTATGATCTTTCAAAGATACTGTTTTATCGCTGTTTGCAGTTATTATTCTTTCATTTGCGATATCTCTCAAAGGATAAGCTGCTCTCTGATGCCCATATCCCATATCGACGGAGATTATCCATGCTTTATTTTTCATCGTGGTTTTTCTTAAAGGTTTTTTTATCATTGTATCACTTGGAATATATGGCTTTCTCCTGGCTCTAAAATTATTGATATTTCTTTTCCTTCACGCACGTATTTTTTATTATTTAATAAATCGTTTAAAACATATTTTTTTGAAAAATCTATGCCAGAATCCTCATTAAGATATATTTGTACCATGTTTGCTTTGTTATATATATCCATGTTAACACACACAAGAATTATTTCTCTTTTTTTCCCTTCCTCTTCAAGAATTCTTAAAAATGTAAACAATTGTGAAGTACTAGTTATTCCTTGATTTGTATTTACATATACATATTTTCCTTTTTGCAATGCCTTGTGTTTGTTTCTTATTGTATTTACTTTTATTATATATTTTTTCAGATCCCTGTCGGATTCCCAGTCTATGCTGCTGTATGAGAATAGATTTATTGGTTGCCATTCCAGTTTTTCGAATCCGTTGAATATCATCGGTATTCCTGGAACTGTAGCAGTTATTACCCATCTGCTCTTATTTGCTCTCTCAGATAATACTTGATCATGACTTAATTGTCCTAATAATTTTTTTGTATTTCTTATGAAATCATGACATTCTGGAAATATGAAAAATCTAGAATTTTCCGGGAAAAATTTTCCAGAAATATTATACATATAATCTAGATATCCTTTTAATGTTTCAACAGTGTATAGTTTGTTAGAGAAGTCTCCATATACTGCAGTGAATCCTGCCTCAAGAAGTTCTCGAATATCGTCTACATATGATTCTGCTATAAAGACAACATCTCCTGTTATAGAGCCGTTTTTCGGATGCTCTTTTTTTGCAAATTCTCTTGACTCATAGATGCATTCCCTCCAGAAATCAAGAGGTACGCGATATGCAACATCACACCTAAATCCATCTATACCCATATGTTTTATCCAATATTTTGGTATAGATTTAAAATATGTGTACATCTCTTTTATTGTCGGGTTTTTAGGTGCAGCGTTTTCTCCATCAGGTATTCTGTAGTTCCAATTGAGTTGTGCAGCATCTTCCCACCAATATCCGTGGTCGAATGGACACATTGTGAATCTGGCATCACCCCATGGTTTTCCTTTCTTTAAGTCTTCAGGATAAATGTATGGTGCTTTAAGGCTTTTTATATCTTCCTTGTAAAGAAACCATTCAGGATGAAGCCTCTGCAATACAAAATCATGGCTTGTATGATTAAAAACAAGGTCCATATATACTTTAATGCCCCTTTTATGAGCTTCCTTAATTAATTCCTTGAACTCCTTCATAGGATCAGATAGAGATGCATGTGGTCCTTGAGAATGATCTCTATCTATTGCTGATTCAGGATCTATTGCTTTATAATCTCTAATACTATAAGGGGATCCAGGCTGCATATATGCAGGAAATTGATCATGAGGATTGTAGTTCCTGTATAGCTCTCCTATAGGGTGTATGGGATTTAAGTAGAGTATTTTTACACCCATTTTCTTTAAGTTGTCCAAACGGTATTTTAAGTCATCGAATGTTCCTGAATGTCCAAATTTCGGCTTCCCGCTTTTTCCTATTTTTCTTTGTCCAAAAAATCGTATAAATGCATTATAAACTATGCTTTCGTCTATATATGCCGGATCCACATGTATTTCTGCAAAATCTTTTTCATCAGGACCATACAACCAGTGCCAATAGTTATGTTCATTGTGTCTCCATCTAAATGTTGCTTTAAAGAATCCTGTGTTATTGCATTTTATTTCATATTGATAAACTCCATCTTTTAGATGCATCTCGTGTCCATGATACCTTCCGGTAATATCTGTCCATACTTCAACTATTAATTTATCGTGTTCTAATTCATCTGCTAATTTGCACTGAAAAATTACTTTATCCCCAGAAACGTGTTTTATTACTTCTCTTTCAGGATAAGTCCATAGAAATGTTGATTTCTCAACAAGCTTTGCTTCCATATTATCCATAGACCCACCTCAGCATATTTTATGGCTTTGCACTTTAAATATGTT
>Ga0073932_1003940_pt1 | contig 18620 bp, 16 predicted proteins | sample DewCreD2012metaG_FD_76967 | JGI IMG/M metagenome (GOLD analysis project Ga0073932, IMG submission 76967) | Hot spring sediment bacterial and archeal communities from British Columbia, Canada, to study Microbial Dark Matter (Phase II) - Dewar... ... | reverse complement strand
TTTACCATTTTAGTGCCACTTTTTAATCCTAATAACCGGGGATTTGCGTAAGCCACGCATACTTATGACAAAAAATGCAATGATTGAATTTAAGTAAAACCGTTTTTTACGAAAAATAAAGCGGTATACCTGCTTCTTAATAATTATGGGTAATGGTGAGTTTCTAAAGGGAGATTAAGAGGGATTTTCAATTTTTATTATCACCTGCCATAACTGAGGTATTGCATGAAATATATAATTTTTATTGATTTATATTTTGAAAAATGTTATATTTTTCTATCTTTTTTATATGGAGGAAATAAAAATGGCGAGAAAATGTATAATATGTGAAAAACAAGTAACATCAGGAAATAATGTATCACATGCAAACAACAGGACAAGGAAAAAAATATACCCTAATCTTCAAAGAGTAAGAATAATTTTAAACGGGAAAAAAATAAGAACTTATGTCTGCACAAGATGTTTAAAAGCAGGCAAAGTTAAAAAAGCAGTATAATTAATCATTCTTTTAAACAAAAATTAAACATATTTTTTATTGTAAATTTCAATAAAAATTTTATTAATTATATATTTTCCCTTTCAACTTCTTTTACGCCATTTATTTTTTTAATTAACATTATAACTTCTGTGAGATGTTGTTGATTTTTTATTTTAACAAAAATCTCAATAATCAACTGGTCATTCTTTTTTTCGGTTGTATTCAAAAAATTCAGATATGCTTTTGCATCTATGATAGCTCGTGTGATATCTGACGTAATATCGCTTCTGTTTTCTGCAATTATTTTAATTTTCGTTAAATAATAATTTTGAATTTCTCCACCCCAGTTAACTTTAACAAAAGGAGTCAAAATTTTATTTAATTTGATGTTTTCGCATTCTGTCCTGTGTATTGAAATTCCTTTTTTTGTATAAATACCTATTATTTCATCCCCGGGAACCGGATTACAACATTTTGCTATTTTGTAATCAATATCAGAATAATTATCATCAATTACTATTTCGTTTTTCTTTAATTCTTCTGTTGACTTAAATTTTACTATTTCTTTTCTTTCAACCAATTCCCTGTAAAAGCTATTTGCAATTCTCTGTGCAGAAAATTCACCATAGCCAATACCTGCAAGTATATCTTCTTTTGAATTTACATTATAATATTGAGTCGTTTTATTCCATAAATCATCGCTAATATTATCAATCTTCAGTTTATAGCCATCAAGTGCTTCATTTAAAAGCTGCTCGCCTTTTTTTATATTTTCCTTTATATCCTGATTGGTTCTCAGCCAGTGCCTTATTCTGTTTTTTGCTTTTACTGTTTTTACAATTTTTAACCAGTCAACTGTTGGATGTTGCGTTGAACTTTTTAAAATCTCTACAATATCACCGTTTTTAAGTTCGTATTTTATAGTTACCCATTTACCATTTACTTTTGCCCCTATACAATGGTCTCCCAATTCCGAATGAACGCTGTAGGCAAAATCAAGAACAGTAGAACCCTTGACCAGTTCTTTTACCTCGCCTTTTGGGGTAAAAACAAAAACCGCTTCCTGAAAAAGGTCTATTTTCAATTCTTTTAAAAATTGTTCATTCTCCTTTAAATTTGACTGCCACTCAAGCAACTGCCGCAACCAGATAAAAGTACTATCTGTCTTTTTATCAAAAGGTTTTTCTTCTTTATAATTCCAATGCGCCGCAATACCTTCTTCTGCGATATCATCCATTTTTTTTGTTCTTATCTGAATTTCAACTGGTCTGCCATCATTATCAATTATTGTGGTGTGAAGCGATTGATACATATTTGATTTTGGCATGGCTATATAATCTTTTATCCTGTTTGGTATCGGTTTCCACATATTATGAATTATGCCAAGGGCTGCATAACAATCTTTTATGTTTTGAGTTATTATTCTTAAAGCAATTAAATCATATATATCTTCTATTTGTTTATTTTCTTTTATCATTTTTAAATAAATTGAATAAAAATGCTTAGGTCTGCCTGTGATTTCCGCCTCTATGTTATTTTTTAATAATTCTTTATGTATTTTATCTTTTAAGTCCAAAATTTTCTGTTGTCTTTCACCCTTTTTTTCATTTATATAATCAGCAATAAACCTGTACTGTTCAGGATATAAAACACTAAAAGATATATCTTCCAGTTCTGATTTTATTCTCTCCATCCCAAGACGATGCGCAAGTGGGGCATATATATCTATAGTTTCCTGAGCAATTATTTTTTGTTTTTCAGCCGGTAAATATTTAATTGTTCTCATATTATGTAATCTATCTGCAAGTTTTATAATAACAACTCTTATATCATTCGCCATAGCAAGAAACATCTTTTTTAATGATTCGCCAAAAATCTTGCCACTCTTTTTAAATACTTTGGCTGTTACATTACTTACACCTTCAACTAAAAATGCAACATTTTCTCCGGATATTTTTTTTATATCATCAACTTTGAATTGTGTATCTTCAAGGACATCATGCAGTAATCCCGCAGATATTGTTTGAGCATCCATTTTCATTTCTTTTAAAATTTTTGCAACTTCTATACTGTGTGAAATATATGGCTCCCCTGACATCCTTTTCTGTCCTGAATGCGCTCTGCTTGCAAGTTCCAGAGAATTTAAAATTATTTTTTTTCTTTCGTCATCAAATCCGTCTATGATACTTTTTATATCATCCTTTTTTAACTCAATATATTCATCCATAGTTAATTATTTATTTTCTCCTCTGCTTCGGTATTTATTCTTATAAGTTCCTTCTGGATTTTTTCTTTATAAATATTTATTTCTTCGTCCTTTAAATCTTCCGGAATTTTTATTGGTTCTCCAAAATTAAATACGCCTTTTGAAAATGGCAGTGGTATTAAAAATCTATCCCAGGACCTTAATCTTATTTTTTTATCACATGCAAAACAACACGGAATAATTTCCTTTCCTGTAAGTTTGGCAAGATATATTATACCATTATTTACAGTACCAGCAGGTCCACGCGGTCCATCCACAGTCAAAGCTGCATCATAACCATCATTTATATGTTTCCTTAATCCCAATAAAGCATTTGCACCACCGCGTGTTGATGATCCCCTTACAATCGTAATTCCGAATCTTTGAGCAACAATTGCCGCTATTTCTCCATCTTTATGGAGAGAAGCCAGAGAAACCATTTTTGTATTTCTGTAAAAATAAATATGTGCAAGTAACTGAGAATGAAAAAAACCATAAATATAATTTTTGTCTTTACCCTGAAAAGGCGTTTTCTTAAACGCATTGATTTCTTTAATTTTATAAGTCATAGCTATTATTTTGAAAATAAAAACAGCCACAGGAATAAGTATTTTTTTTAATATCATTTCATTTATTTTTTTCATTTAAACCCCTAAAAAAAATGGGTGCAACATTATTATGTTGCACCCATTTTCTAAATCTCGGTATTACTCAAGAATATTTGTCTTGGTTCCACCTTCTTTATCTTCCTCTTCTTCCTCTTCCTTTTTCTGCCGTGAAAACACAAAGAATATTATCAAAAGAACAACACCAAGGACTATCAATAATAATGGAATTATGTTCATATTTCCTCTTTTCTTTGGTTTTGTTGGTTCGGGAATTGGTGTTGGTTCCTCTTCTGTCCCGGTTTCTTCCTCATTATATTGTGGTTGCTCTTTTTGTTTTTTTTCTGAAATCCCTACTATTTTTTTATTCTGCTCATCCTCATAGGATGTTTTTTCCCTTGAAGATGCAACCTGTATTTTTTCACCAGTGTCAGGTATTCCGAGTTCTTTTGCTCTTTCTTTTGCTGCCTCTATTTCGACTGCACTTACATTACGCGGTATTATTAATTTTTGTCCTTCTTGTAATTTTGAATTATAACTATCTAATATGTCTCTATTTGCATCATAAATTAATGGCCATTGATATTTATTACCGTATATTTCGGGCTTTTCAGCAATAGACCATAATGTATCTCCTTCTTCTACTATATAAGTTGTAGGTAGTGTCTCTTTTTTAGCTGTCTCGGCTTCTTCCATTACTTGTGATTCTTCGTCAGCAGCACTGCTTATCTTCTGACTCTTTGCTCCACAACCAGAAGTAAATAAAACACCTGCTAAAAACAAAAAAACTATAAATATTACAGATAATCTCTTCATTAAAATATGCCTCCTTTATCTATTAATATTTTAATAAATTATAACACTAAATCCTTGCTTGTCAATAATTATTCATAAAAAATTATTTGAATGCAAATTGCAAGTTTTATTGCACCACAGACAAAATTTTCTATGTTTTTTTTGTAACTTTCTGTCTTATCATGTCGTTATCTGTTTGGCATTTAAATATCCCTCTGGGATAATTATTCATCCATTTCTGAATCTTTTTTATTGTTTTTTCCGTCACCTTGCCAATATCTGATCCTTTGGGTATAAAACGCATTATTATCCTATATATCCGGCCCATGTTCTGTCAGTATTTATTTATATCTGCCCTGAAACAGATGCCCGAATCTTTTGTATTTACGGTTAAAATATACACCGCAGCTCGTGTTTATCAGCTGCATTATCTGTGGAAGGTTTGTGTTTTCACACTTGAAGAGAAAATGATAATGATTGCTCATAAGAATATAAGCAAATACTTTAAATCCGAATTTCTGTCTTGCTTCCCCTACGAGATTTAGAAGCATCCTGAGGTACATGTCGTCCCCGAATATGTTTTTTATTTCATTTCCTTTTGCAATAAATATTATAGGAATGTGCTGACAAAAAAATCCGTAATTGTCTTCCCATTTTTGTTATATCTAAAATCAAACGCCGACAGTTTTTTTCTCTAGTATATATAATATTTTTCCAGCTTCTCTTTTCTTTCCTTCCAATCCGGAGTCACCTTTTCCAAAAGTTCGTAAAACTTCTTATCATGATTTCTGTGAATAAAATGTAAAAGTTCATGGTCAATAATATACTCTATGCATTCCTTCGGCGTTTTTATAAGTTCCAGATTCAAATTAATCCGTCCCCTTTTCGGGCTGCAGCTGCCCCATCTTGTTTTCATTCTTTTTATATAAAACTGCGGTAGTTTAATCCCGTATTTGCCAAGCCGCATAACCCTGTCGTTTAGTATTGAAGCGAATATCTTCTCCGCCTGCCATTTATACCAGTCATAAAGCATACGCTTTCTGTATTTTAAATCCCCATTCCTATTTGTATAAAGATAAATAAATCCACCAGACTTTTTAATCCGTTCAAAAATACTTTTTCTTACTCTCAATCTATACTTCCTGCCCATAAAACTGTGGGTTTCACCACTCACATATTCTTTTTTTACATCATATTTAGCATTAGCTTTAAAATAATCCAACTGCTTTGCAATCCATTTTGCTTTCTTTGATACTCTTTTCATAACTCTATCTTTATCAACGCCTTTTGGCATATATATTTCTACTGTCATATCAGGTTTTACAGTTATGGCAAGTGTCCTGCGCTCCCTTTCAATAAGCGTGACAAGTATATCCCTTTTTCCATATCTTAAAACACTCTTCATCTTGTAAATCTCCTTGCCGCGATTTTCATAACCTCGCCGATGATTGCGTCCGCGCTGTCATAATCCACACTTGCCTCATCTATAAGGTAATCTTCCATCTCTCCTATCATCCTTTTCTTTGCGTCTTCATTGAATTGCCAATCCACTATGGCATTCTTATAGGCGATTTGTTCAAGAGCTATTGCCGTATCAGCAGCATTAACACCATTTATTCCTGCCTTTTTAACAACTTCATTAACCACCCTAAAAATCGCAGCGGCAGTGCTGTTACCTTTCAATTTATCCGGAAGATTTTCACTGTCTTTTTTTACAATTCTCTCAGCTATTTCCCTGACCTTTTCCAGATACTGTGCATCGTTTAACCGCTGTTCTCTGAAATCGCTTATCGCGGCTTCAAGCATTTCGGAAAATTTCCTGAAAGAAACTGGATCCTCATCAAATTTATCATGTATGGTCCTGCGGGTATTATATGCTATCGTATCCGCCTTGGCAGCGTTACCTTCTACTTTTTCCAGGACATTTTCAAATTTAACCTTGTCAAATATATCAACCTGTCCTGTTATCTCAACCATGTCTCCGGATGTCACATAAGTATCTAGTATTCTTTTTATTTTCGGCTCATACTCAGCCATATCTAACAACTCCGCATATCTATTCTTTGCCATACGTCGCAAGTTCTGAAAAAATTTAAGTTGCTTTTTGTATTCCTCAATCTGCTTTTCATCAACCTCTTCATAAAATATATTGCTGGAAAGTGCTATGCCAAGCCGTAGTGAAAATTTTGAAAGTTTTTCATAAAATTTATCGCGTTTTTCTTCATCACTAAGCATTTGTAAGTATTCTTCTGTATCAAGCTTATTTTTAATTCCTGAAAATATGGCTTTCAGATTTGTATAATCCTCTGCCACCTGCCTTACCTCGTCTTTCATCCTTACAAATGTGCCATTTAAATCTTTTTCCTCAAAACCCTCAAGCGCCCTATAAAATGTAAGTGCCTTGTCCAGCTCGCCGAGTATGCCGACATAATCCACGATAAACCCGTACTCCTTTCCCTCACATACCCTGTTCACCCTGGCTATGGCTTGCAGGAGAGTATGGTCGTGCATTTCTTTCGCGAGGTATAATACTGTATTTTTCGGGGCGTCAAAACCTGTAAGTAATTTTGAGACAACAATTATTATTTCCGGTTCATCGTCATTTTTAAACTTATTGATTATCTGTTCTTCATATTTTTCAGCGTCGCCGAAACGCTCCATCATTTTATGCCAAAAAACATTGACTTCATAAGAGGATTTTTCATCTACTTCCTCATAACCCTCTCTATCGTCAGGTGCGGATATCAGAACTTCAGAGGTCACCTTGCCAAAACTATCCAGGTATTTCTTGTATTTCAAGGCGTCTGCCTTTAACCCTGCTACAATCTGGGCTTTAAAACCCGTGCCTTTCCAGTTTTTGGCGAAATGTTCGCTTATATCGTATGCTATAGCTTTTATATTTTCCTCAACGGACATTAAGCGTCGCTTGCTGGAAAACTCCCGCTTTAAATCAGCTTTCTGATAATCAGATAGTCCCTCTGATTCCCTCGCAAACCATTTGTCGGTTTCCTCCTCATTTACCTTTAGTATATTCATCCTGCCTTCATATATTAACCGGAGCACAGATTTATCCTCTGTTGCCTCTTCTATTGTATATGTTGGCTCAATGAATCCGCCGAATTTCTCAATGGTGCTGCGCTTTTCACTCTTCATAAGTGGCGTGCCGGTAAATCCTATATAGCACGCACCTGGCAGCATTCTTTCCATTGTTCCACGGGCTGAGCCATAATGGCTCCTGTGGCTTTCATCCGCTAGGACAAAAACATTTTCAGTGTCTATTTTTTCACTGCTTTGCCTAACAGCTGAACGAAACTTAAAAAGGACTGTTGTCATAACTGTATTTCTCTCGTCCTTTAAAAGTGCAAGCAGGTCTGAGCCAGATTCTGCTCTTTTTGCGTCCAAACCGCAATGCCTGAAAGTATCGCGTATCTGCTTATCCAGATTTATCCTGTCCGTTACAACAATTACGCGAGGATTTGGGATAGACGGCTCCATGGCAAGGGCTTTTGAAAGCATTACCATAGTAAGCGACTTACCACTGCCCTGTGTGTGCCATATAACGCCACCTCTTCTTTTTTTCCCTTTTTCGTATTGTTTTACTCTTTCTATAGCACTTTTAACCACGAAATACTGCTGATGCCGCGCTATTTTTTTCTCCCCCGCATCATATAAAATAAAATAGCGCATAAAATCTATGAGACGTTCTTTCCTGCAAAGTCTGTATAAAGTTTTATCCTGTTCACTCGGCTTTCTACCTTCCCTCATCATTTCTTCAAAATATTGCTTAACATATCCATCTCTGCCCCTGAAAATTTTCTCTTTTATATCATCTTTTACTGGTTTATTAACCAATGCCTGAATTTCAGCGTCATCATTTGTTCTTTCCTTCCACTTTGACCAAAATTTATTTTTTGTTCCTGTTGTCGCGTATTTTGCGTCATTTACATTTACAGCTATCAGCAGTTGGGAAAATATAAACAGATATGGTATCTCTTCCCATGCCTGATTACGAATCTGCTGTGAAATCGCTTGTTCCAGCGAATTCTTTATATCAGGTCTTTTGCACTCAATCACACATACAGGTATGCCGTTTACAAATAATACCAGATCAGGTCTGCGGTGATGTTTGCCGTCAGATGATTCAACGCTGAATTCCTCAGCCACATGAAAAAAATTGTTGGATATGTTTTCCCAATCAATATATTTCATATCAAAACTTTTTTTACCTGAAGGAAGTGTTTCTTCAAAACTTTTGCCAAGGGAAAGCAGGTCATATATTTTCTCGTTTGTTCGGATAAGACCGTCAAAAGGCATTTTCTTTAAGGCATTTATCGCTTCGCTTATACTTGAGTTGGAAAATTTATATTTTTGCCCTCCTGATGTAAATTCATTGCATGGCATATTGCGCAATCGCTCCTCAAGTACTGTCTCAAGAATAACATTACTAAACTTACCTCCGCGCATCTTTAACGCCTCTTCCGGTGTTATGTATTCATAGCCGAGGTTTATCAAAACCTGAAGAGCAGGTATCTGTGATATGTAATCTTCCTGAAACAAAGGGGTTTCATTTATCATTTTTTTCACCTTTCATCCGCCAAAGTAGATTTCTGAGAAGACGGAATTTTTACTCGTATTTTCCCTGTTAATAACTGCTGCATAAGTCCTTTTTTTTGAGTTTGTAATAATGCTAATTTTTGCTTTAATAATCTTAGTTCTTCTTCGAATTGAGTTAATACTTCAGCAATATCATTTTGCTCATCTAAATCAGGTATTTTTAAGAAAACTTTTTTAAGTGATTCTAATTTAACAGATACTCTCGTGCCACCTTGAATATCTTTCAACAACTCCCTATAAAAAATATCTGAATTTAATAAATATTTTGCATAAATAGAATTCATATTCTTAAAATAAAATACTTCATATGCAGGACTTACCATTCCAACTTTTGGTAAAACATAGTGATTAAAATAGAATTTTCTATCATCACTCATACTTCTATAAGTAAAATCGCCATTTTTAATTATTTTATATCCTATGTTATTACTGCTCGCAACCTGTCGGTCAAAATAATCTTGCTGTAAATGAATTCCACTTCTTGCAGATGTTATAATATTAAACTGATTATTTATTGTGGTTCTTTCATTTCTTTCTACGATAAAGTCACCTATTACCTGTTTTTTCCATTTTTTTAAACAGTGATTTTGCATCCTCATTTTTCCCTCTAACAAAGTGCGAATAATCCCCTTTTTATACTCTTCCTTTAGCCTGATAAGTTGCTCGGTTTTTTCAATGGCAGAGTCAAGGGTGGAAAGAATTTCAGAAATTGCCTTTTGTTCAGGTAATGGGGGAAAAACTAATTTGATTTTTTTAATTTCTTCCGGATAAATATGAACCACCGAATATCCTTCACCCATTCTACTTTTTTGGTATATCCCCATCTCAGAATTTAAAAAAATTGAAACATAATAACTATCAACATCATCTTTAGGAGTTAATATTATTATATCCCCTCCCGCATAAGCCTTTTCATCTCCTAAATATACGACTGTTTTTCCTATTTCTTCCGCTGTTTCTCCAGACCCAGCAAATAAAATGTCATTTTTCTTTATTTTTTTCGCTTCATTACAAATTGATTTGTCAATAAATGAATTTAATATTTTTGTAGAAATATTGTACTTCGTATATATATCTCCGTATGTTATACATGGAATTCCGTTTTTTCTTATTTGTTCATTCTTTATGCCACTTCCTTTTGAAATAGTACCTATTTGCCCTAATTCAACAACATCCCAGCCTTTAGGAAGTGATTTCAATTCTGTAAATTTACTGCTTAATTGCATTTAGTTCCTCACCATGTTTTTATCTCGCGCGTAAAATTCTAGCCAGAATTTTGTAATACGATTTCTCATAAAAAATTTGTTAATATACTTATCTGAGAATTTAAGATATTTCATAAAGCAAGCAATTGAAAGAACTTTTAACTTAATTGTATGTTTGAATAAATCCAACCCTTTCAACCTTATATTCCTCTTTGAGTAATCATTATGCGTGTAATAGTGCCTGGTTATCTCTATTTTATTTCCAAAACCCGTTTTCATAAAATTAAATTGATTTATATAATCGATTTTATTTAAATAAGTTGAAATTAGGTCATTGATTCTTTTCCCTATATTATTTCCCTTAATTTGAGTTGGTTTCTTGATTTCATATGAATATGATTCAACAGTCCTTACCATGTTCATAAATTCTTCCTCAAGATATGGTGATGATGAATAAACACTTCTAAAATACGGCGTCCTCACAGAATCAAATTCCCCGTGGTTTGAAATCCACAGATTTAGAACTTTTTCCATTTTTGATTTAGTTAAATCATTGAAATTAAAAATAAAATCGTTGGGATGCATTGCTTTATCAACATATTCAAGCGAATTATTATCCAGCTGGAAATAAATGTTTACTGGTAATATTGTTAACAAATCTTCTTTGAGGAACTGCTTGTTCCCGTTAACAACAGCTTGTAAAGATATGTATGTTGCCGGGTACAAACTTACGAATGACAACAAATCCTGGAAAGAATTTGTAAGTTTTAACATTTCATCAATATGCCTCTCCGAATCTGATTTACAGACGAAAAATTCGTTCTGATTAATCGTTATTTTTTTTTCTGGAGCGTTAGTTACGTTCTTACTTCCTTTAATTTCAAACGTAACATTAAAACCCGCCACTTTAAATTTCAACGGTGATACTTCCTGAAATTCAATTTTTATTGTATTTTTTTTATGAATGACTTGCTTGAACCCATGTAGCCCGAGCCATTGTCCCATAAATGAGTATCTGGCATAAATTTCTTTTGTTTTGAAATCATCGTATTTACTAAAATGAATATTTTCAAAAATAATACCTATAGAAAGTTTTGAACTCGAGGGGCCTTTATCAATTGTTCTTGTTAATATATTTTCTATACATTTATACAAAGTTAATCTAGTACCATTATTTGCTATGCCATGAATTATCTCAAATTCTTGAAATTGCCTAGATATTCCGATGTCATTTAATATTCCAAACAATTTCAATTCGGTACCAGCACGTGGCATATATTTTAGTATCCCTTTTATTTTTTTTTCTTCCTTTCCAGGAATCCACCATTCTCCATAATATTCAAGACCGTCGAGCATTGTTTTACCTAAATCCCATATATGTTTACGCATATTAACTCCTCCTAAGCAACCTAAAGAGTAAAATTATATATTAACTCTATCAGCATATTTATCATAAGATATTTTTTCTCCCTGTGGTGTAAGAATCCACCCATCAAATTCATTATGCGTTTTCTCAGAAAGTTCGGTTGGAGTTTTATCTTTTAATTTATTTATTATTGCATCAATAAACTTAATTTCTTCCTCGCTAAAAAAATTATGCACAGGATGTGAAATCAAAGTATATTTTCTTCCGGTGTGATTTTTCGTATTTACATGTTGCTGTTTTAAATATACTTCTTGAACCATATAGTTAAGTATTTTTTCATAATTGTTAACCAACGGTCCGTGTTTGTCTCTTATATATTCTAATCCTATAAATGGTTTTTTTAATTTCTTATATGTTATAAAATCTAAATAAAACAAATATTTAACAATTTGTGTTGTCCATGCGTCCATAGTATTTTCTAAAATTAAAAGAATAGTATTTATGGTTCGATCAATATCAAATTTTTTGTACCCATTAAATTCATTGGGTTCATAGTTGAAATATTCTTTTATTTCTTTCATTGCCTTTGAATAATCTTCAATATTTTGTTTTATGCATTTCTCAATAACTGTTTGTTCATCTGTGGAAATTCGACTTTTATTTTCTACAAACATTTTCATCATGTTGTCTGGAATTTTTGATAGTTTCATTATTACATCATGAGATTTGTCCTGCAAACTACCATTTTCATATCTGTGAATAGTTATTTCGCCAAATCCTAATAATAAACTGTATTGTTTTTGAGTCATACCATATTTTTCTCTAATGCCTTTGATTTGTTCCGGCAACAAATAGTTGTTTTTGATTTTATATTTTTGATATGCCAATGCATAACCATCATCAATGCCTTTTACTAAAAATTCCTCTTTACAATTCGTGCATACTGCTCTTTCTGCTTCTACCTCTATATTATCTTTGTTTATTTCGAAGATTATTTTTTTAACTTCAATGTCTGGAATCATAATTGAAAGACAATTCGGACACATTTCTTTTTTATTATATGTATTTAACATTAAATTAGCCTCCACTCATGAAAAGAAATACAAGTTACGTAAATATTATTGCCTTCTATTTTATATGCAACTTTAATATATACTTCATCATCATCAATGTTTTTTCGGAATACATAAATATCATCTTTTTTCCCGGTATTACTGGGTTCAGGTCCAGAATAATAATCATCTTCTTTCAATTCCAATATTGTTTGCCTAACAAAATTGTAAGGGTTTTCTATACCTTTTTTTATTAAATATAACCTATTTTTAAGCCGAGAATCACAAAAAGTAAAATTACCATTTGAGATTCCTCTTTTTATCATTTTAAGAAACTCTTTATTAAATTGGCTTCTAAGATCTTGCATAATTTATCCACCTTTATTATAACTATTATTTTTCAATAGTCAATTAAAATTATCATATGATAATTTTTTAAAACTATCTTTATTCTATTGCTAAAACTTGCTTCTTCCTAACTCTGCCTTTCCAGCAGGATGCGGAAATCATAATTAAACACTATATTTCTACTTCTTCCGATTCCATATTCGCTGTTTATTTTCACTTATTCATCCTCTATCTCAAGGTTATATTTTCATAGGCATTTCTAAGTTTTAGAGATTTTTTTATTTAGCCTTAAAATATACACCCTTTCCCTATCTTACTATTTTCTCAGACACAGACATAGGACAAACTTGGGACAGACTTGATACAAATTTTTTAAGATTCCGGCAATTTCCATTACAGATTATATTCCAGTCTGTCATACTCTACAATCAGACCTTTAAATAATTCTTCAATCCTTATTGGCAATAGCATTTTTCCTATCTTTTAATTTTTATTCCCTCAACTCCTTCATCATCTTCTTTATTTTCCCTGTCACCTCAGCAAGTTCTGCTTCAACTTTTTCTATCTCCTTTTCCGTCTTCTTTAAATCAATTTCCTTCTCCCTCTCAAATGTATCCACATACCTCGGTATATTCAAATTAAACTCATTTTCCTTTATCTCGTCAAAAGTAGCCACATAAGAATACTTATCTATGGTTTCATAGTTCTTATATGTCTTGACAATTTTATCTATGTGCTCATCCAAAAGGATATTCTTTGTCTTTTGTTTTTCAAATTCCCTGCTTGCGTCTATGAAAAGCACGTCTTTTTTCTTTCTTGCCTGCTTAAAAATAAGTATGGCAACAGGTATGCCTACACCGTAAAACAGGTTTGCAGGTAGTCCTATGACAGCGTCAAGTTTATTTTCTTCTATCAATGCCTGGCGTATTTTGCCTTCACTACCGCCACGAAATAAGACGCCGTGAGGCACAATCACGCCTACCTTGCCTTTATCTTCTACCATTGAAGCTATCATATGCAATATAAAAGCATAATCACCTTTACTTTTGGGCGGAATTCCACGAGTAAACCTGTGATACTTATCAGAAACAGCATTTTCCGCTCCCCATTTATCCAATGAAAATGGTGGATTTGCCACAACAACATCAAATCTCATAAGGTCATCATCCTTTATATGCAAAGGATTATTTAATGTATCGCCCCATAAAATTTTCGCACCATCTATGCCATGTAGGAACATATTCATTTTACAAAGTGCCCATGTGGAACCATTGTTTTCCTGACCATAAACCGAGTAATCATTACTGCCCACCTCTTTTGCCATTTTTATGAGAAGTGAGCCAGAGCCGCAGGCAGGGTCATAAATACGCTCGCCTGGTTTAGGGCTAAGAAGTTTTGCCAGCAGTTTTGATACTTCTGCCGGGGTATAAAATTCTCCACCTTTTTTGCCTGCATCGCTTGCAAAACGATATATTAAATATTCGTATGCATCACCGATTATGTCGTTATTACCTATACGCGAAGGCCTAAAATCTAATTTTTCATTGGAAAAATCTTCTATCAAATTTTTTAACCGTCTGTTTCTTTCTTTTACCTGTCCAAGGTTTGCCTCTGAGTTAAAATCAATATTGCGGAACACACCGTCCAGTTTTTGCTTGTTGCGTTCTTCTATCTCTTCCAGCGCCTTGTTTATTATCTCCCCTATATTATTCTGGTCTCGCTTTTCGTATATGTAATCATAGGTGCAATGCTCCGGAAGGTAAAATCGTTCTCTTTCCAGTTTGCGTTTTATCCTCTCCTTATCACCTTTGTATTCTACTTCATACTTTTCTTTAGCATCTTTCCATAAGTCGCTTAAATATTTAAGGAACAAAAACACAAGTATATAGTCCTTATATTGCGTCGGATCTATCGTCCCCCTAAATGTATCACATGCTTTCCATAAAATTTCATTAATTTCTTTCTGATTGATTTTTTCAGTCATTTGCTATCCTCCTTTTTTTAATAATTTAAAATCCTTATTTAAATCCAAACCATTCCACCTGCCTGACTTATTGGCATTTTTAATTTTTAATTGAATTGAATAGTTTTTTAATGTGTCGTTATAATGAAAAATTTCTCCAAAATCTTCTGCAAATTTTTCTGCTGTTTTTTCGTCAGGACCAATGAAAACAATCTTGGTTTTAGGATTATTAATTTTTTTTAGTATGACTTGATTATACAAGTAAGGATCTATATATAATTTGGTTCCGACCAGCCATATTTCTCCATCTTCGTATAAGGAATGTATTGACTTAACTGCACCGTTAACTTGGTCGGATATTAAATCTTCAAAAATTGAATACTGTTCGCTATTTTTAGTATCTTTAACTCCCAACAGTTTACAAATCATGGAAGGTCCTAAATATCCTTTTAATCCAATTGGTGGGATTATCGCAGTTATTAGTTTATTTGAAATCAATTCCTTATAATCCAAATAATCATTTGAAAAATATACAATAATTTTGCTATTTTCGTTGTCTTTGAGTGTTTTTAATTTTGAATCACCTACAAAATTTATTACCCCGGTCCCTTTATTTATTAGCATCTGTCCTTTTTCGCCTATCAACCAATTTGCTGAACCATGCGGTTTATAAAACGGATATAAAGAGGCATCGCCATATATAGAATCAATATTACCGCTTGCTATATCACAAACATTGGTGCCACAACTAATTCTCATAGTATCAGGATTCACTTGATGATTTAATGACTTGATTAAAAATCTTTCAAAAAGCCAGTCATAATTTAAACTTATTACAGCATCTTTGTCTAAATAAACTTCTGCAGAAACAAAATCAGGAATATACTCCATTGACATACGGCCAGCCCACCTATGGCATGCAGTATATAAGTACCAGTAAAGCAAAATCATTGTATCTTTGTCAACACCGTCGCTTAATGCGGATAAATCATTTTTTAAATATGCGCCACCAATATTTTTCCCTTTTGAAAAATCATATACAATATTCAAATACTCTTCAAAATTCGGATATTTATCTTCTTTTAATAGATTTGGAAAGATAATAGCAAGCCTATTTTTAACATTTTTTATGATCTGTAAAAATTCTTTTTCTGTAGTCTGCTCACTTTCTGCAGTCTTTATAACCTCATGCAATAGCACATCTCCAAGTGCCATTCCAGCATCAGCGCTAGCACCAGCACCAATAATAAAAACTCTTCTGTAGTCATTCATAACTATTTAACTCCTTTAAACATTTTTATCAGTTATTTTAGGCAATATTTCAAATATTTGCTGCATTCCAGAACTGCTTTCAGGTTCTTTTGGCAAATATCCTGTTATCTCGTGTGAGAATATACAGTCAGTAGTTTTGTTTAAAATTGTATTCTGAATCGCAGGGTCATCTTTTACCGCATCTACAAATGTCTTAAACGTTGATAACGCATTTTGCCTATGCTTATTCACAATATAGTTATGACGGTTTGACCTGTAATTCCTCGCCACCCAAACAAGAGTAAAATACATAATGGAAAAAATAACCAGTTTGGTTATTGCAAATTGTATGGCATATCCTGTGACTTTAAGTTGCTCAAAATCTTTCATAAACCACGATATACTCCATACAGCCATACCAAGCGTAGCAAGCCCTGTTAATATAGTGGCCACCATCCAAATACGAGAAGCTATTAAGTGTTCTTTCGCCTGTTCGGCAAAGACTTTCGAGTGTTCAGAAACACCTAATTTACCAGCAGCGATTTTTGAATCCTCAAGTATCTTATTTAATTCCTTGCTTTTACTTATCATTTCTTTTTTTATGTTATCTAATTCTACAATTTTTGCTGAATAATCTTCATCTTTTCTATCAATTAAAAACGTCATAAACTTAGACATACCTTCCATAAAGGTATTATAATTATTTTTCAATGTACTTTTGTAATTTAGCATTACTTGCTTGGGATTATCGTGTTTATCCCAATCAAAATCATATATTTGTTTTAGCGAATTTCCAACTTGATTTAAACAATTTGTCAATAAAGACAGTTGATTTTCTGAGAATTCTTCTAACCTGGAGTTATTATTAATTATTTCACAATATTTTCTGATACATTTAAAATAATCTTCCATGTCAGCAAACGATAGTTGTCCCAGTTTTTCTTTTTTTAACTTATCTATTTCATATCCAAGCAATTCGTTTATTATTTTATTAATACTTTCAATCTGTCTTACCCTTGGGTCATTTTGATTCATAAAAAACCTCCTTTTTTAGATTTTGGCGTCCTCCGCGCTATATCTCCTATTAAATAGCCGTATTATTGGTATTAGGTACTTTTTATACCGGAGCCATAGTTCCACTATCGTGGCCACCAACATAAAAATTATTGCCTTTATCATATTTATTGCCACCATTATTTTACTAAATTCTATCTTTACAACTACAAAAATGGCGGCTATGATTTCCGGCAAAAATCCAAATCCAATAGCTACGTCTGAATAAGAGCAAAATAACAAAAAATAATCTCTACAATAAAATACTTTTATATAACTATCTTTTTGCCTATCTAAAACCACTATCCACATACTGCCAACGACATCATTATAATGATTCATATATTATAATATATGTTTTCACCAAAACTTTTATAGGCAAAAAACCTATAATTACAAAGAACTTTTTCCTTAATACTTAACAAATTTCAGATATCTATTTTCTTTAATACTTCCCTCTTTGCCTTCTTATCCGGGCCTGTTTTCTTTAAAAATCCTTGGGCTGTCAGCCTGGCAAGATGTTTTTCCACAGCTCTTGTAGTCAATCCAATTCTTTCAGCTAATTCATTTACAGTTATATAATTATTCTCTTCTATAAGTTCCAATATTTTTACACTTGAACTTTTATCCCGAACTTTTACCCCGAACTTTTTACCCCGAACTTTCTTCATTTCCTCTTTCAAAGCAAAAGGATTACTTGGTAATGTTACCATAAAATAACTTCTGTCTTTATCCGTAGAAAAAAACGGTTTGGGCGAACCATTGGCTTTCATAGAATCAAATATCTTTGGTATTCCTATGCATCTTCCCTCGGTAAAACGAAGTTCCTTAAAAAATTCTCCTATTCTTCTGTTCCTGTATCTTCTTGCAACCAGTTTTCCTTTATTAATATCAGCAAGGCTTATTGACCTGTCGGGTCCGGGATAACTTATAATTTCAATCTTTTCAGGTGTTACTCTGACTTCTATGGGTTCGCGTATTTCATAATTCCTGTGATAAAAAGTATCAAACTCAACTATATTTTCATTTAATAAATCCTCTATATTTTTCAGTAATGCCATTTTATTTAACCGCCCTTATCATCTGTTCCACGCTATTTCTGTAATACACTTTTTTCAGTTCACTAAGTTGCTTTTCCAATTCCAATTCTCTGCCAATTAATTCTCCCAGAGCTGCCATAATTTTTTGCTTTTCAATAGAAGGCAATTCAATTTCCAATTCCTTAAGCGCTGCTGCTGATATAAAAGGTATTTGTGAACCAGATGCGCATTTATCAAAATATTCCATAGCTGGCTTCTGCCGCAAATAAAAAGCAAGATAATCAGGTAATACCATGTTTTTAAAATCATCCTTTATTCTTATAATAAGGAAATGATTTGAAACCGTTGTATTTTTTAATTGCCTTTCAATTACACCTGCGCTTCTCTTACTCCCCTTTGCAGCAAATATCACATCGCCAGGTAATAATTGCGGGTATCTTTCTTTGCTATTTATTTCCTCCTGTTCTAAATCATCATAATTTACAGCAATTCCGCAACTTAATTTTTAGATATAAAAATTAATCAATAAAAACAATCAATTTTCGGAATTTCCAGGGAAAAAGCAAATTCGCATAAAAAAAGACTTGACAAATCGTCTAAAATTA
>Ga0073932_1003934_pt1 | contig 18646 bp, 10 predicted proteins | sample DewCreD2012metaG_FD_76967 | JGI IMG/M metagenome (GOLD analysis project Ga0073932, IMG submission 76967) | Hot spring sediment bacterial and archeal communities from British Columbia, Canada, to study Microbial Dark Matter (Phase II) - Dewar... ... | reverse complement strand
TGCACGGCAGCACGGTGGTCGTGCTCGACGACGGCGGCGACGACGACTACACGATCGACGCCGGCACCGACGGCGACATCACGATCACCGATCAAGGCGGCAGCGACTCGTACTTCGAGACCGGCGGGGCCAGCATCACGCTGATCGATTTGGGGAACACCGACGACTATTACAACCTCGAAGGCAGCACGATCCGGCTTCTTGACAGCGGCGGCACCAACACGCTGGATCTGTCTACCGCCGGGGGCCTGACGATCACGCTGACGCAGGTCGCTGGAGCGACGATGCATGCCTTTGGCGTGGTCCAGATCAAGGATGCCCAGGGGAACGTCACCGGCCAGATTTTCCTGGGCGATCCAAACGATCCGACCAAGACGACCCAGGTCAGCACGCTCGTCGTGCCCGACACGGTCCCCGTGGTGCTGACCATCCAGCAGATCGACCAGCGGAGCGACGCGAGCCAGCCGGCGCCGACGTTCAGCGGCCTGGAAATCGAAGGTGCGGGAAGCAACCTGAACCTGTCACTCCAGACGCTCGACCAGCGGACCGGCAGCGGAACGCAAGCTCCTCCACCCCAGTACACCCCGCCGATCGTCAACGAGACGCCGCTGCCCATCCTGCGCGTGACCGGTCCGGGACGTGTGACGGAGACCCACAGCAGCTTTTTCGACGTGTTTTATACCATCGAGTGGACCAACCCGCTCCCGGGAGGCTCCATCCCCATCGAGCTGGTGGCCCTGTCGCTGACCGCCTCGCTGGGTAGCGATTTCGAGCTGGTCGACGGCACGCCCACGCAGTTCGATCTGACCGACGCGCAGCCCAGCCGCCAGATCGGCGTCCGCATCTTTGGCGACAAGCTGTTCGAGCCGGACGAGACGTTCGCCATCCAGGCTCGCACCATGCAGCAAGGAGCGTCCATTCTCGCCGAGCAGATTACCACGATCGTCAACGACGACTCGCCGCAGCTTGCCCCCAGCTCTGCCAAGGACGACGGCGACTGGGGCTTTTCGCTCCGCGGAATCTGGACGGTCGATAACAGCGGTGCCGGCTGGAAAGGAGACTATCGCACCCAAAGTTCGACCAGCACCAGCGTCTATGCTGCCTGGACACTGGGAGTGACGCCCGGGATGTACCAGGTGTATGCCACCTGGGTGCCGGCCGCCAACCGGACCGACGTGGCTCAGTACACGATCACTAGCGGAGCGACCCTGCTAGGTACAACCTCCAAAGACCAGAAGCTCGCCCCCGACGACGGGTTGTACGACGGCAGGAACTGGGAGCTTTTGGGCACCTATACCGTCAGCGGCTCCGCAATCACCGTCCGGCTCACCAACGCCGGCAGCGGCCTGATGGTCGCGGATGGGATCATCGCCGTGCCCGTCTCGCCGTTGCATCTGTCGGCGGCAGGCGGTGGATGGGCGGTCGGCGTGGAGCTTACCGATCACGCTTTGCAAACGATGGCCGGCGAGGCGATCGCCCGCTGGGCGGCGGCCGGTGCGAGCGCCGAGCAGCTTGTGCAGCTTCAGAATACCGTCCTGGTGGTGGCCGATCTGCCGCCGGGACTGTTGGGACTTGCGTCGTCGCAGGTGATTTGGATCGACCGGGACGCCGCCGGCAGCGGCTGGTATGTGGATCCAGCGCCTGACGACGACGCAGATTTTGCCCGTGTGGCCACGGCCGTGGAGCGATGGGCCGACCCAAGCAGCCCCGCAGCCGGTCGGATCGACCTGCTCACGGCCGTGGTCCACGAGCTAGGACATATCCTGGGTCTGGACGACCACGAGGGCTCCGATGCCATGCACTGGCAGCTTCCCGTCGGCGTCCGCCGGCTGCCGACGCTCGACGCGAGCGTGCCGCGGATGGCCGGGGCGGCCGGCCATCGGCCCTTGCACAGGTCGTCGCCGCAAGGTGAGATGCTGCAAGAGGTTGTGGCGATGGCGGCGCTCGACCTGGCCCCGCCGGGCCACGTAGCCAGCGCCCGAATGGGGCTGTCGCGTGTGGGGTCGGAAGGCGCCGTGGCGGGGATCGCCCGGCCGGGCCTTCATCGGCATTCCTCTTCGGTACTCAGTGCCGACGCGGTGCCGAGCCGCGCGGCGCAGGTAGTGGCCAGCGATGCGGTACACAGTGCGGCCGGTGGCTGGCAGCCTGATCGACAAAGGCCGCTCGACGCTTTGGAACTTCTGTTGGACGCGCTGGCTCGGGAGCAAGCCGAGCAAGGGACCGCGTCGGCCGACCTGGGGATGAATCACTGAAAAATCAGGAGAAAAAAGCAGTTCAGGGTCGATTTTGCGTGGTGCCGCAATTAGGCTGGATGTACCATCGGCTTTGCGCAGCGGTGTGGCGCAGGCACGGGTCTGCGAGGCGCAAGGCGGTGGTCTTTGCAAGCAGGCCAGCGGGGCGGCCCAGCGATGCAATCGGTCCGTCGTTTGTTGCGAGGTGATCGGTATGGGCCGCAGTGTATTGTTCGGTCTTCGCGCCGCTGGTCTGGCACTGGCGGTCGCTTTGGGGGTAGTCGGTTCGTTGCCAGCCGCGATCAGCGTGACGCTTTCCGACCCGCAGAATGATACCTTTGGCACGGGGAGCCCGCAGCTTGACATCAAAGAGCTGCGCGTGGATGCGGTCAGTAATACCCACCTCAAGTTCACATTGAGTTTCTACACGCCGATCAGCCCGCCCTCTTTGGCGGGTGCAAATGCTCTCTACGGCATGATCCTGATCGACATCGACAATGATGCCGATATGGCCTCTGTGCTCGAACAGCTCATTACGGACCCGTCTCTCGATCTGGCGTTGAACGGGGTAGAGTATTTCATTGATTTAAGCTCCGAATCATCGACTCTAGGTCTCGTTGATGTCGTTGACACATCAACGAATGCACCCGTTGCAACGCCCAGCATCACCTATTCACCCGGTCCGACATTTTTCGATGTATTCGTGACCCTGAGTCGGACGAACATCGGTATTCCTAACAATACCGATGTCGACATCCGCTTCGGAGCGATCGTGGGCACTGCGAACGAGTCGACCGATGTGGTGCCCAACATTCCCGAACCGGCCAGCGCTCTATTAACCGGTGCTTTGTTAGGGCTGGCGGGGCTGGCTAGATGGCGAGGCCGGCGGCAAGGCCGGTCCTAGGCGAAGTGTCACCGTGGCGACACTGTCGTTGTGCCTGATCGTGCGCGACGCCGAGCGGCCGCTCGATGCCGCATTGGCCAGCGCTGCGCCGTTTGTCGACGAGATGGTGGTCGTGGACACCGGCTCGCGCGATGGCTCACGCGAGGTCGCTTCTCGCCACGGAGCCAAGGTCGTCGAGTTTCCCTGGTGCGACGACTTCTCGGCCGCCCGCAACCATTCGCTGGATCATGCGAGCGGCGACTGGATTTTCTGGATGGACGCCGACGATGTGCTGCCGCCGGAAAGCGGTGGGCTGCTGCAACAGGCGATTGCCGGTTGTCCTCAGCGCGATGCCGCCTTCTGGGTCACCGTGGAAGAGGCCGTCCCCGCCCGCCGCGGCCGATCTGGCCGAGTGATGGGGCATGCCCATGTCAAGCTTTTTCCCAATCTTCCGCAGCTCCGCTTCCGTTATCGCATCCACGAGCAGCTCACGCCGGCCCTCAAGCAGCTCGGAATGCCCATCCGCCCAAGCGGAGCGGTCGTCCGCCATGCCCACGCCGACCGCAGCCCCGCCGGCGAGCAAGCACGGGCCGAGCGGAACCTTCGCCTGGCACTTTTAGACCTGGCCGAGCGGCCAGACGACCCGTTCGTGTGGCTCAGCGTAGGTATGTCGTATCTCTATGTCCCTCAAGGACTTGTGCAAGCCGAAGCGTACTTGCGCCGCGCGGCGGATGGTTTGGCCGACCGCTCGCCGACGCAGCTCAATGCCTACCTCTACCTTGGTCAGGTGCTAGGTCTGGCCGGCCGACCAGACGAAGAAGAGGCCGTCTATCGCGAAGCGCTGGTCAAATTCCCAGACGATGGGTCGCTGTTGTTGCGGCTGGGGAGCATGTGCGAGCGGTCTGGCCGGCTGGAGGAGGCGGTCGAGCTATATCGTCGGCTGTTGCGGCAAGGGAGAGGACGGCTGACGGTCGTGCATCCGCGCGACCTGGCGGTGCAGGCCGCGCTGCGGCTAGGGGAGGTCTATATGCGGCAAGGGCTGGTGCGTCAGGCGGAACGGCTGTGGATGGAGGCAGCCAGGAAGCATCCGCAGGCGGTGGTCCTTCGCCGAGCCTTGCTGGGACTGCACAGCCGCTTTCCCAGCCTGGTCGTTCAGCCGCGGCCACCGCAAACGCCATGAGAGGTAAGCTGCGGCGGGGGGTGCACAAGGGCGTACGCATCGCCGTAGGTGGCATTAAGCACTTTACGGCGCCGGTGCCGGAGCGATTGGAGCAAGCAGCTCGGCAAAGCTGGGATGTCCGCGAACGGCGGCCAGGTCGGGATCGACTTTCAAGAAATTCAGGTTCTCCAGCCCCCGCTTTTTCGCTTCGTGGAGGACCTTCATCGCCTGCTCGACGTACTGCTGGTGCAGGGTCTGCGCCGATGGATCATCGCTGGGGCTACTAGGGGCTACAGCCTCCGCGCAAAGGCTGTAGCAGCAGGCGACGTTGTAGAGATTGCGGGGGTACTCGGGTGAGAGCTGCATGAGCTGGCGGGCCTTGGCGGCGGCCTCGACGTGGCGGCCTGCACGGGCGAGCGTGAGGGCCAGTTCCCCCTGGATATGCAGCATTTCTGGGTCTTCTTCGGCCGCGAGTTGTTCCCACAGGGCCAGGGCCTGCGCGAAATGATCGGTGGCGGCGGGATCGCGTTGCCGCTGTGCACACAGGCCCAGACGCGAGAGGGCATAGGCCAGGTTCTGCCGGCCACGCGTGCCGCGGTCGTCGGCCGGGACCAGCGCGCGGGCCAGGTCGCACGCTTGCTGGAAGAAGCCGCGGGCCCTGGCCGGGTCGTCCTTCCACAAAAGGTACAGCTCGCCGAGGCGGTCGCTAGTGATCCGCAGGTCCTCCTGGTAGCGTGCGCGGTTGGCGTCGCTGGATCGCCCCAGCAGCCGCTCCTGAAGCTGATGGGCTTGCGTGAGCTCGCCTGCGGCGTCGTCGATCCGCCCCAAGTCGCGGAGGACTTCCCCCATCTGCCGGTGGGCCTGGGCCAGGTTGCGGACCGCCACTTCCGAACGCGGGTTGCGACGGGCTAGCGCGGTCCGCACGGCCAGAGCTTCGCGGGTGTGGTCGTGTGCGGCGGCCAGGTCGCCCAGCAGCATGCAGATGCCGCCCAGGGCCATCGCCGAGCGGGAAACGGCTGCCTGGGCGCTGGCATTGGCGGCGTCGCTGGCAGCCAGTTGCTGGAAAATCCGGTGCGCTGTCAGATACTCCCGGCGGGCGGAGTCCGGATGGCCGAGCTGCACGAACAGCCTCCCCATCCTCAGATGTGCCTCCGCCCGTGTCTGGTCGGCATCGCCGCTGCCGGGGTCGCTGTTGGCCGCCACCTGATTGAGGCCCTCGAAGGCCGTCTCGAGCAGTTCCCGCTTGAGGCGGAACGTGCGGGCCGTGTCGCCAAGCTGGTTCTGGACCTTGGTCACCAGCGTGTCCAGCGCCCCGATCGCCAGTTCGCGCTGCTTTTCGGCCCGCTGGCGCGCCAGCTCGGCCTGGCTTTGGGCTTTGCGGGCCAGTTCGGCAGCGTGCTCGGCTTGCTGCTGGGCATCGCGAGCCTTCCGTTCGCTGTCGCGGGCCTGATCGCGGGCCGCCTCGGCCACAGCCTTCTGTTGCCGAAGCTGCTCGGCCTGGCGGCTGACCACGACGGAGAACGCAGTGGAGCCGGCAGCCAGCGACACCAGCAAGAGGAGCACGGCCGCGCTGAGGATCGCCACACGCTTGTTCCGCCGGCACCACCGCCACAGCCGCTCGGGAGCCGACACCGGCCGCGCCTGGATCGGCTCGCCGGCCAGAAACCGGTCCAGATCGTCTGCCAGCGCGCTGGCCGAGGCGTAGCGCTTGCCCGGTTCTTTTTCCAGGCACTTGAGGCAGATCGTCTCCAGGTCGCGCGGGACCTTGGGCTGCAAACGGCTGGGCGGCACCGGCTCCTGGGTGCGCACCAGGTGCAGCGTGTCGAGGATCGAAGCGCCGAGGAAGGGCGTGCGGCCGGTGAGCATCTCGTACAGGATCACGCCCAGCGCGTAGACATCGGCCAGCGGCCCGACCTCGCGGACCTCCCCCCGGGCTTGCTCGGGCGCCATGTAGTTGGGCGTGCCCATCAAGGTACCGCTGCGGGTCTGGCTGGCGTCGCTTTCCAGCCGCTTGGCCAGCCCGAAGTCGGTGATCTTCGGCTCGCCTTCGGCGGTGAGCAGCACGTTGGCGGGCTTGAGGTCGCGATGGATGATCCCGTGCTGATGGGCATAGGCCATCGCCCGAGCCAGCCGCTGGCTCATCCGGGCCGCCAGCTCCACCGGTTGAGGCTGCCCGCTGATCCGTTCTGCCAGCGACTGGCCATCCACATACTCCAGCGAGAAGAACGGCAGCCCTTCGTGCTCGCCCACTTCGTAGATCTGCACGATATGCGGGTGCTGCAAGTGGGCCACCGCCTCCGCTTCGGTATGGAAGCGGGCGAGCTGGTCGGCTCCGGCATGGGCTCCGGCCAGCACCATTTTCAGGGCCACGACGCGGTTGAGCTTCACCTGCCTGGCTTTGTACACCACACCCATGCCGCCCCGCCCCAGTTCCCGCAGGATTTCGTAGCCGGTTACGCGAGGGGCTGCGGCCGGGCCGCGCGAACCGCGGGACGGGGCCGGAGTCGCCGTGCCAGGCACCGGCGTGGGAGGCACGGTTTCGAGGAGGCCCGCCGACGCGGGCCCCGCGCCTGGTGCGACGGTGGGGGAAAGGGCGGGAGCACCTGCCGGCGCGGGGTCCTCCAGACCACTACCGGGCGCCAGGTCGATCGTGGCGTCGGTGGCGGGAGCTGAGGGGGGCGGCGGGGCCTCGGCTTTCGAGTTGGGGGGAGCCGTCGGAGCCAGGTCGACCGTGGCCTCGATCCGTTTTTCGTCGCCAGGCATAGCGTGGTTCCACGCAAGCAGCACAGCCGCAGATAAAACGCGGCGGCGCTGGGCGGCGGGGCGAATGCGGCTTTCTGGGAAAGCGCGTCCAACCGCCAGCAACAGGGGGCAGGAACGATCTTGTGGCGACGCCAGCCGGCAGCGCTTTCATCGTAGCCTTCGCGGCCCGCCGATGCGAGTCGAATTTCGGCTTTTTCGCATTCGGCAATCGATCGAGCGGCAAGCACAGGCTTCAGGCGGGGTAGGCCGCGAGGCCTTCGGCACACGGGACCGCAAACGGATCGATGGTTGGCGTATACTGGCGGCTGCCTGGCGTGTTCCAGACACAAGCGGTGGAGTGGGCATCGTCCGCGGGCAGCCGCCGAGCGGTGCGAAGCCCAAGTTCTCCCGCCAAAAGACGTTACGCACCCCGGCGAGTAAAGAATATCCTCGCCGGCCGCGGTGCCCCAGCCTCGGCAAGCCTCGGAGTCCCATGCGCATGATCATCGTCTTAGCCACCATCGAGCTCCAGCCCGGAACGCGGGATCCGTTCCTGAAGGAATTCTGGCAGATCGTGCCCAAGGTGCATGCTGAGGCTGGATGTCTGGAGTATTTCCCGGCCGTGGACGTGGCCAGCGGCCTGCCGGTTCAGGGGCCTGTCCGTCCGGATGTGGTGGTGGTCGTCGAGAAATGGGAAAGCGTGGAGGCCTTGCGGGCACACCTCGAGGCACCGCATATGATGGAGTATCGCCCGAAAGTCAAAGACTTCGTCAAGAAAGTGTCCTTGCAAATCCTCTCGCCAGCCGAATCCACTCATGCGTGAACTGCTTCGCGAACTCTTGGCGGCGCTGGCGGCGGGGCGCCGTGCCGCGTGGTGTCGTCTGGTCGAGACGCGGGGAAGCACGCCGCAGAAGGCCGGCGCGGCGATGCTCGTGTACGAAGACGGTTCGCAGGCCGGCACGCTGGGAGGCGGCTGCGTCGAAGCGGAGGTCAAGCGGCGGGCCTTGGGTCTGGTCGCGGAAGGGCGAGCCGAGGTCTGCACCTTCCAGCTCGACAGCGACTATGGCTGGGATGACGGCCTGATCTGCGGGGGGCGGATGAAGATCCTCGTGCAGCCGCTTTCGGGCGGGGCGGAGCATTATTTCCGTGTCTTGGCGGGGCGTGCGGAGCGCGGGGAGGGGTGCACGGAAGCGCTGGTGTACGACGCCGGCAGCGGCTTGCCTCTGGCGGCCAGCTACCTTCTGGACGAGAACGGGCAGGTGCTGGCCACGCTGGGCGATGGGGAAAAAGTCCCGTGGCCAGCCGACCTTTCCCGCGAGCTGAAGCCGCTGAGCGGCCGGCCGCGGCCGTACGTGCTACGAGGAGTCGCGATGTTGCCGTTGCTCCCCCGTTGCCGGCTGGTGATCGTCGGCGGTGGGCATGTGGGCAAGGCGGTCGCGGACCTGGCCGCGGAGCTGGAGTTCAACGTGTGGGTCGTCGACGACCGGCCGCAGTTCGTGGATGAGGCCCGCTTCCCGCAAGCCCAGCGTCGCATCAGCGGGCCGATCGACCAGGTGCTGCGGGAGTTGGAGATCACCCCTCAAACCTATTGCCTGATCGTCACGCGCGGGCACAACCACGATCAGGAAGCGCTATTGCATCTGGCGGATCGCGGGGCGGCCTATGTCGGGCTGATCGGCAGCCGACGGAAAATCAAGCTGATTTTCCAGAACTTGTTAGCCGCAGGGGTCCCCCGCGAGGCGCTGAAGAAGGTCTATGCTCCACTGGGCATCGACATCGGCTCGCAGACGGTACCGGAAATCGCGGTGAGCATCTGCGCGGAACTGATCGCGCACCGCAACCTGGGGCATGTACCTGGCCGGCCGCCGCCGATCGAACCGTGACACGTCCAAACTGCTGCGGGATGCACGCTTCGCCAGCGGCCTGCAGTCCGCCTGTTTGCCCTGTTGAACGCAGCGACGGCCGCGCCAGCCTGGTTGGGGGAGCACGAAGGTGCGCAGCTTCCACAGTTTCGCGATCGTTCCCGCCGCGGGCCACAGCACCCGGATGGGACGGCCCAAGCTGCTGTTGCCCTGGCGTGGCCAGCCGCTGATCGTCCCTACACTGGGGGCATGGCGGGCCAGCCGTGTGGAGCAGGTCGTGGTGGTCGTTCGCCCCGGCGACGAGGCACTCGCTCAGGTCGTGCGCTCGTGCGGTGCTGTCGCGCTCGTCCCCGCAGCTCCTCCTTTGGACATGAAAGCTTCGGTGCAGGCGGGCTTAGAGTGGCTGAGGGAGGCGTGCCGACCCGCCCCGGACGATGCATTCCTTGTGGCTCCCGCGGACATGCCGCGACTTTCCACCGCGGTGATCGACCGCCTGCTGGCGACGTACGCCACTCTCCAGCGGCCGCAGATCGTCGTGCCGACGCTGCAAGGTCGGCAAGGCCACCCGGTGCTCTTTCCGTGGTCTCTGGCAGCCGAGGTCGCAACGCTCCCCGCCGGCGAAGGGCTGCGGATGCTCGTGGAGCGGCACAGCCCGCAGCGCGTGGCGTGCGACGACGTCGTGGCCGCCGGCGACGATCCGTTTCTGGACCTCGACACGCCGCAAGACTACGCCCGCTGGCTCGCGGAATCCGGCGGGAAATGACGCCCCGCGGGGCGTTGCCGACCTAGGCACGATTGCCGGGCCGCTGGGTCGCGGTCGGGCCGCTTGCTTCCTCCTTGTCCGAGCGGCTTGTACACTGAACGAAGCGATGGACGCGGATGCCCGGCCGGTGCCTTCCGATCGGGGCGTCTTGGTCCCTTGTCGAACGCGTCACGAGTTCTCTGCGGGCCATGGTAGGTGTGGCAGGCAATCGGCCTTTGGCATGCGAGCAGCCGGTCTGCAGCCGGTTGCGGTGCGGCAGGCATCTGGCGGGCCTGATCCTGCTGCTTGTCGTCGTAGCCAGTAGCGGCGGCTGCTGGCGCAGCCCGGAAGACTCACCGGCCGCACCGTCCGAGCAGGTCAAAGATGCCAAGAAAAAGGCCAAGGCCAAGCCGAAAGAGGATTTCGAGCGATTGCGAGCCGCCCCCCTGCCCGACAACGAGCCTTCCTCGGCGCGCGAGCGTCCGCTGCTGCTGGTGAAGCCGGGGCACTGGATGGCGCTGAGCGAAACGTGGGTGGCCCATCACACCGACCTGGCCGGCGAACTGAGCTCGTTCGTGGAGGAGAGGGGCAGCACCCGGCCGCAGCCCCTGGAGTTCTTCCCCGCCCGCATCTGGCCCCGGTTTCCCGCCGTCCTGCCCAAGGGACAGGCGAAGCGGATCGAAACGCTGCTGTACGTGCCGCCGCCGTGGACGGAAGACGCGGTCACGTGGGCATCGCCGCGGCAGCAAGACCCGGCACAGCGCCTGCAGATGCCATCGTTTGCGCAAAGCGCGGCCCGTCGCGCCTCGATCCGCACGGAGCTGAGCCGGCGCGGCGACCGGGCACCGCTGGCAGCCAGCTCGACGCTGGTGCAGCTCATGCACGAGCATGAATACCTGGTGGTGGTCCTGGTCGGCGACAGTGGCGATCCCTCCGCCTATGCCCACCTGGATCAGCTTCCCAGCGTCTATCTGCCCCAGGTCGAAGGGCCCGGCGGGGCCACCCTGCGGCACTACTACGTGGTGCGTCCCAGAATCCGTCGCAGCGTGCCGCTCCCGGTCCACAGCCTGGCATGGACGACAATCTCCCATGTGATCTGGGACGGCCTGGACCCGGCCCTGTTTTCGACGCCCCAGCAAGAGGCGCTGCTCGACTGGCTCCACTGGGGCGGCCAGCTTGTGATCAGTGGGCCCCAGAGCCTGGAAAAGCTGCGCGGCTCGTTCCTCGCCCCGTACCTCCCGGGCGAGGCCGTCGGCACAGCTTCGCTGGATGACGCAGCCTTTGAGGAACTGAACGGCCACTTCTCCATGCCGTCTCCAACCCGCCGCGGTGCGTCGAGGAAAGGGGAAGCGGTGCAGCGGATTCGCATCCTGCCCGCGCAGCCGATGGTGGGCGTCGAGCTGCGCCCGCACCCGCAGGCCCAGGCGGTGGAAGGCACGGGAGGGCTGGTCTGGGAGCGGCGGGTCGGCGGCGGGCGCACCGCCGTGGTGCGCTTTCCGCTTACCGATCCGCGGATCAAAACTTGGAAAAACCTCGACAATTTTGTCAACAGCGTGCTGCTCCGGCGACCAGGACGCGAATTCCAGTTGTTGCCAGACGGTACTGTCCACGTTGCCTGGCACCCCAGTTACTTCTGGCGATTGTTGCAACAGGACACCTGGGGAGCGCGGTCCCACATCACCTCCCCGGAAAAACTGGCGACAGCGCTGGCGCAGGACCCGCGGTTGAACTCCACCGTGCGGTTCCTGTCGCGCGATCTGGTGGCCTCCTCGTGGAATGACATGCCCTGGCCGGCCGATCGCCAAGACGGCCCCCCATGGCCCCGGGAAACTGTGCCGCCGGGCGTCTTCAGCACCCCGCCATGGGGTGCGAAAGGGGCGAACCTCAGTTCCGATGTGCTACTCGCGGCTGAGCGGCTGGCCGACTGGCATTTCGCCGGCTATGGCAGCCGGCCTGCCAGCAGCCTCCACACGCGGCCGGGCGGGGTCGCCTCGTGGACCGAAGGTTCTGCGCTCGGCCATGCCGCCGATGCGGTGCTGGTCCAGGCCGCGGGCATCAAGATTCCCACCGCCGATTTCGTGTGGAAAGTCATGGCCGTTTATCTGGTCGTTCTGGTGCCGGTCAATGCGCTGGTCTTCTGGCTGTTGGGCCGGCTGGAGTGGGCCTGGGTTGCCGTTCCCCTGCTGGCCGCGGCGGCGGCGCTGGTGGTGGTGCGGCTGGCTCAGCTCGACATTGGCTTTTCCCGCAGCCGTACGGAAGTGGCCGTGCTGGAGGTCCAGGGGGGCTATCCGCGAGGGCACCTGACGCGCTTCACCGCGCTATATAGCTCGCTGTCCACCCATTACACCCTTTCGTTCGAGCCGGCCCACGCCGTGGCTTTGCCGCACGCGGTGCGTTCCCGCCACGTCCGCTCGGAGCTGTTGCCGCAGATCACCGACCTGACGTTGGAACGCGACCGGGCGGTGACGCTGCGGGATGTGCCCGTGGCCTCCAACTCCACCGCCATCCTGCGCAGCGAGCAGTTTTTGCCTTTGAAAGCGGACGATTCCCAGTCGGGCACGCTCGAACTGCGCCAAGACGCTGCCGGCACCTGGAGCGTCTCCAACGGCACGTTGCTCGATCTGCACGAAGCGGCCCTGTTCCGGCTGCCTGCGCCTGCCGAACATGCCATGGCCCTGTGGAGGGGTGAGGAGGCGGTCGAGGTCGCGTATCTTGCGCGTCTGGAACCGGGGGGTCAGAAGGAACTCGCTTGGGTTCCGCTCCGCGCCCAGGCGCGCGAGCCTGCGGAAGCGGAGGTGCGGGAAACGCTCCCCCCTGCGTTCGAGCGGCCCGCGCTGTGGCCTGCGCCGTGGAACGCCAGTCGCGTGTTGGGCCTGCCTGCCGCGGAGGACGGGTCGTCGCGCCGCGGCAGTGCTGCGCGGGGCCGGCTGACCGAGCTGGCGGTGGTGGTGCTCCGCGATCTGAAACTCCTGCCCGGCGAAGTGCGGCTGATCGCTTGGACCGACCAGAACTTGCCGGGGCTGACGATCCGACCGCAGGCGTCGCAGAATCAGGCGCTGACGCTGGTGGTCGCGCATCTGGCGCGAGGCCGCTTGCCGCCGCCGCTGCCCGACAAGAACCGGCTGGAAGACGTGGCGCCGCCGCCCGAGGAACCGCTGGACTTCGAGCCGCCGGCGACGCCGCTGCCGGGGAGCGGTTTGCGCTGAGCCGGGGGCGGTCGCCGAGGCATGGCGGCACCTGAGCGTATGGACAGCATGAACGTCGAGCGACGCGGGCGATGATCGAACTGATCGAATTCGGGAAGGACTACGGCGACTTCTGCGCCGTACAGTCGCTGAGCCTGCGGATCGACGCGGGCGAAATGTTCGGCTTCATCGGCCCCAACGGTGCGGGCAAGAGCACCACGATCCGTTTTCTGGCCACGCTGCTGAAGGCCAGCCGGGGCGAAGGGATCGTCAACGGCTACAGCGTGACCCGCCAGCCGATGGAGGTGCGGCGGAGCGTGGGCTATATGCCGGACAACTTCGGCGTGTACGACGGCATGAAAGTCTGGGAGTTCCTCGACTTTTTCGCCGTGGCCTACCAGATCGGCAAGTCGAAGCGGCGGCAGGTGATCAATGACGTCCTGGAACTGTTGGACCTGACGCACAAGCGGGACGATTACGTCAATGGCCTCTCCCGCGGCATGAAGCAGCGGCTGTGCCTGGCCAAGACCCTGGTGCATGACCCGCCCGTGCTGATCCTCGACGAACCGACCAGCGGCCTGGACCCGCGCGCCCGGATCGAGGTCAAAGCGCTGTTCAAAGAACTGAAGCGGATGGGCAAGACGATCCTCATCTCCAGCCACATCCTCTCGGAATTGGCCGACTGCTGCACCTCGATCGGCATCATCGAACGGGGCCAGCTTTTGATGCACGGCCCGATCGACGAGGTGTACCGGCGGATCCGCGGCAATCGCACGGTGCAGGTCCGGTTCCTCAACGGCATGGATGTCGGGCTGTCGGTGCTGCGTTCCAGTCCCTGGGTGCGGCAAGTCATCGTGGATGGCAACACCTGCACGGTCGAACTGGAAGCCACCGACCAGCAGGTCCATCAGCTTCTGGAGCAGCTCGTCCTGCAGAAGTGCGGCGTGTGCAGCTTCGCCGAGAAGGAACCGTCCTTGGAGGACGTGTTCATGATGGTCACCAAGGGCCTGGTGAGTTGAGCGGTTGCAAGCCTCACCGCGCGCCGGCACAATGACAAGCCCGTCGGGGCTGCCTGCCATGCGGCGGTCGCCCTGGCGCGGTGCACGATCGTCAGCATCCGATCCATGATCCCGCTTATCCTGACGAGGAACGCTCCATGCCACGCCCGGTGACACTGTTCACAGGCCAATGGGCCGATCTGCCGCTGGAGCAGATGGCCCGCAAGACGAAGGAATTCGGCTACGACGGCATCGAACTGGCTTGCTGGGGAGATCATTTCGAGGTCTCCCAGGCCCTGGCCGACGACGGCTATTGCCGTCGCAAACGCGACCTTCTGGCCAGCCTCGACCTGCAATGCCACGCCATCAGCGCCCATCTGGTCGGCCAGGCGGTGTGCGATCGCATCGACGAACGACACAAGGCGATTTTACCCCCTCACGTGTGGGGTGACGGCAAGCCAGAAGGCATCAACCAGCGCGCCGCAGAAGAGCTGAAAAACACGGCTCGGGCTGCCCAGCGGCTGGGGGTCAGCGTGGTGAACGGGTTCACCGGCAGCTCGATCTGGCACCTTTTGTACAGCTTCCCGCCGGTGCCCGGGAAGATGATCGACGAGGGGTTCAAGCTGTTTGCGGAGCGGTTCCACCCGATCCTGGATGTGTTCGCGGAGTGCGGCGTCCGTTTCGCTCTCGAGGTGCATCCCACGGAGATCGCGTTCGACCTGTACACGGCCGAGCGGGCACTCGACGCCATTGGTCGTCGGCCAGAGTTCGGGTTCAATTTCGATCCCAGCCACCTCCATTGGCAGGGGGTTGATCCAGTCGAATTCCTGCGGGCCTTCCCCGACCGGATCTACCACGTGCACGTCAAGGATGCGATCGTCACGCTCAACGGGCGCAGCGGCATCCTGGCGAGTCATCTCAACTTCGGCGACCATCGCCGCGGGTGGGATTTCCGCAGCCCGGGACGGGGCACGATCAATTTCGAGGAGATCATCCGCGAGCTGAATCGAATCGGCTACGAGGGACCGCTGTCGGTGGAGTGGGAAGACAGCGGGATGGATCGCGAGTTTGGCGCCCGCGAGGCGTGCGAGTTCGTGCGGAAGAAGGATTTCGCCGCCAGCGGCCGGGCGTTCGACGCAGCGTTCGAGCGCAAGTAACACGAATAACGTCAAAAAACGACAGTAAAATCAAATAACGCAAGTAGAGTCGATGACCGCTTAGGGCAAGCGCGAGAAACCTAAAGCGCAAGTCGCATGCTGGCAAGGCTTTGAGAAATCAGCCGCCGGGGACGCATCGACCCCGGCGGCCCCTCTCACCGCTTCGCATCAAAGCCGGTAAGTCGAATCGCAGAATATACGAAGCAGCACGTCAACACGTGCTCGACAACCGCCTCGGCAGGTCGCCTTTCTAACCTGCTCTCTACGCTGCCTTCTCTCGCCTGCCCGTTCTAACGTGCTCCCCCTCTCTGGTGCCCTTTCTAGCCTGCTCTACGCCCAACTGTCCCGCGCTCAACTTTCTACGCTGCTTATCTTTCCCAAAATTCTTATCTTTCTCGTGCCTCCTGTCTTTCCCATGCTCCTTTTTCCGGCTTTGTCGATGAACGGACAGGCTTGCCCAGCGCACAGCCACTAAAAGTGGAGCGGAGGGGAGTCGAACCCCCGACCTTCGCATTGCGAACGCGACGCTCTCCCAACTGAGCTACCGCCCCAAAAGCTGTCTTCAATGATGCCACAAATCCTATTTCAAATCTAGCGTTGGCTCCGATCGAACGAACGGCCGCCCGACCAAACCACAGCAATCTCCAACGCTCTTATCTAAGGACTTGTGGTCGTTTTCCAAAGAAGGCCCAGCATTTCCTCGGGAATTGTGAACGACAACCCTCATCCCTCGACGCACAAAACATTCCCTGGAAAACGATAGTCAAGTCGCCTGAGGCACTTCAAGCGTGCATTTTATCTGGAAAGCCTGGAATAAAACAAAAAAAATTTTATTAACCCCAATTGTTCACCTAGCGACGGCGGCCCTTGATCCGGTGACCGACAGCCGCCTGGCCGCAAGACCTTCGTAACTATAGCGGCCAACAACCAAGAAGATCAAGCCGGCAGCGACGGCAGGTTTGTGATGGGTGCACGTCGGCCTTCGCCTATGGAAGTTGGCGGCGGGAAACGTCCATCGGAGGGTTTCCGGCAGTGGCGGGTACGATGGGAGCGATCTGGGGAGCTGCCAAGTCGGCTCCTACCTCTTCTGGAAAAGGTTGTGGATAGCCGCGTCGAGCCTCTCAAGATGGAATCTCAGCCGGCGAGGCAGCGGACGGGGAGCTGACGGTGGAGATCCCGGGCTGGGCTACTTGTTCCACACCGCCTGCACTGTGCAGGCCCAGCCCCAAGACCTGTGGGACCCCTGCATCGTCTGGATGCGCGGTTGCTGCGGGGAGAGGTTTTCCGGTGCTCGCTGAGCTGCGCCTATGAAAGCTCCACCTCGGCGATCCGCCGCCCGAGGCGTCTGACAACGCCCCGTGGAAGCGTGGTGCCAGGCGATCCACGGCCTGCGGCATAACCAGTCGCCGATGCATCCCCCAAGTGCCGCCGCCAAGGGCTGCCGATCACCACTGCCTGAGTGGCAGTCGCTGGTCCAGAGGCTGAACTACCAGGTGAAGGGAACCGAGATGTTCTGGCACGAGCTGCACGCAGCCGCAGCTATCCTGCAGGTGCGCGCGATGGTCCTTTGCGACATCGATGCCTCGCAACCCACCTCCACACCCGCCCCCTGGCTATGCCTTCACCAGACGCCCCAAGCCCGCCAACCCTGGCTAGAACAAACAAAACTCGACGTGCACCCGTTCGTGATTCGCGTTGCACCCCTCGGCTTGCGGCCCGGACGCTCCGTGCCCCTCTTCGGCGAACCTCGTCACCCACGGCAGCCGCCTGATCACGACAACCCTCGGTCGACGATCCCAACGTGATGCGTCATCCATGCGCTAGGGCGACCGCCTTCTCCAAAGCGACGTCGAGCTCCTGCCAGATGATCGCCAGCGTGACCTGGTCCAGCCCAAGCTGCCGATAGACCTCGTCCGGCGGCGGCGGCACATTGCTCACGCCCAAGGCCGTCAGCCCCAGCCGAGCGCACAGGTAGTTGGCGACCGCCACGACATGCACTAGGTCGGCATGCGGTCCTTGGTAACACCACGGCTGATGGTGGTAGGTGATCGCATCCGCGACCGATTCGGGGAAGTTCCATTTCCGAGCTACGAAACCTCCTAGCATCGCGTGGTCGAAGGTCAGGATTCGGTTCTCGACCGCAAATGTGGGCGTCTGCTCATCGAGGGCGTCCAGCACCTTGCAGAAATGACGGTGGAGCGTCTGATCGAGCAGGATCAGCCCCAGGTCGTGCAGCAGCCCGGCGATATACGCTTCTTCGCAACCCGAGCGGCCGCAGACGCGAGCGACCAGTCGGGCGGCCACGGCCACCCCCACCGAATGCCCCCACAGGTTCTCGCGCTTGTACCGGGCGTGGTTGGTCTCTCCTTCGTACAGCCGGGAGAGAAACACCGTCAGCGTCAGATTGCGGATCTCGCGCAGCCCCAGCAGATTGATCGCGGTCCGCAGGTCGGCCACCTTGTAGCTGAGCGCATAGTACGATGAATTCAGCCGCCGCAGAATGCGAGCCACCAGCACCGGATCGCCGCCGATCGCCTCGCGCAACTGCTCCGCGTCGGCGTTCTCATCCTCCGTTAGCTGCAACACCCGCTGGGCAGTGGCCGGAAGCGTGGCGACCTCGCCGATCCGCACAAACAGCCGCTCCAGCGCGGCCTGACGGGCGGGCGTCATCGGCAGCGGGTCGGCAGGCAGGGAAGGAACGGAGCTCACCGATAGCGCACCTGTAGCGGGGCAGGCCCGCCGACACGGCGGGCAGACTCCAGGACAGACGTAGCGCTCTCCAGAACGAGCACGGCGCTGGGCAACCACACCGGCAGACGCCCTGATGACCGAACAAGCACGGCCGCCCGCTGGTGTCGCCCCACCAGGAAACCTTACGTCAATTCGTCCATTGCTGCCGGCCGTCCGCCATCTAGTGGTTCCCGTCCGCCGCGCGATCGACGCCGTCGCGAGCGCTAGAGACGGCAAATTTGACGCAACTCCTATTGGTGCCAAGGGTTTGCGCCGAAGACAGCCATCTTCGGAGGCGCCGCGGTTTTGACCCCCTCGGGAAAGGTTCTAGATTTCCGCTGGGTGATGTGTGTTTCCGACCACCCAACAAGAGCGATCCATGAGCACGCACGGCGAACGCGGTTTGTTGGAACTGTTGACCAGCAAAGAGGATAGCGGCCAGGCCCTCTCGGCACTCGCCGCCAAGCCCCCTGGTCACGAGCCGCCAGCCGACGACCAGGAACTGGCAGCCGTGCTGGAGCGGATTCAGACCCTGACCGGCGTGGACCTCCGCAAAGGAGGGGGTGCCCGGTGGGATGGGCGACCGTCGCCTGTCGTTGAGACGCCCGTCACCGACACGGAGCCGACATCGGGGGGGCCAGGAGTGCCGGTTGAGCCATCGCGGGACGACAGCGGCTTTGTCCCTCGCGAGCCGACCTCGATCCGCGAAGCGGGCCTGACCGACAGCGAAGTGGAGGCCCTGATCCTGAAATATCTGCTGGCCCGAGGCGACTGTACGGGGCGCGAGGTCTCGGACCAGGTGAAGCTCCCGTTCGTGCTTTTGGAGCCGGTGTTGCGGCAGCTCAAGTACGACCAGCTTCTGGTCTATCGCGGCGCTGCCCCAATGAACGACTACGTGTACCAGCTTACCGACCTGGGGCGGGAGCGGGCGCGGCGGTTCATGGACCACTGCACCTA